>WNGI01001006.1_pt1 | contig 24236 bp, 23 predicted proteins | sample 5400621 | NCBI WGS metagenome assembly WNGI01 (sample SAMN13153374, study PRJNA577476) | soil metagenome | isolation source: 20 cm soil or saprolite under Garry oak tree replicate 1 | place: USA:California | collected 2016-06-15 | reverse complement strand
GTTGGGCCCGGCACCGATCTGAAAAGTTCCGCTGATTCCAGCAAAGTTCGCTGTGGGATTAAGTGGCACGCCAATACCTCCACCTATGTGCAGATTAAACGGGCTCGAAGATTGCGCTTGCGCTGAAATAGCGCACAAGGCAACCACTAATGCAATTCCGACAACGCTTTGTAGACGCATGATTTCAATCTCCCTTTCGAGACACAATTTTCCCATCTTCGCGGTTTGAAAATCTTCCGGGCGATTGCGACGATACCTAAGGCACGTCGCACTGCAACCTAGCATTTCTGACAGGTACAGCTGATTTCGTCGTTGCGAGTCTGAGTGCTTCCGTCAGCCCTTTTTTCTTCTTACCAATGCGATTCTTGTTAGCGAATTTGTAACTCACAATCTGAAAATGGCTGGCGACTTCAACGAACCTTGCTCCTTGTTCCACTCCTTACCATCGGACACTGACCGTATTCGAACAGTCTTTCCCATCTCCTAAATAGGCATGCATCCTGGTTATATTTTGATTTCTTCCTGTCCACAAATTGGGTTCAACAGAACTGTTACTCTTGCCAGTAGTCGGCGAGCACACCGACTCCTAGCATGAGGGCATGGAGAGAAAATGATGGATGCCATTCACGCAACAGCACTCTCCGCTCAACGGTTCACCTTTGAGAGTGGCAAGAAAACTCTTCACGGCGATGCTACAAACCGCATTCTGAGGATCTTCGCGGCGTTCGGGGATGTATCCTATTTTTATTTTTATTGTGGATGCCTACCCCTTCGCACTGTTTGAACAAAACGGGTGGATCGGCGGGGTTGGGTCAGGAACTGTTTGAGTAGAGATGGAATTATGAACAGAATATTCAATTTCGTTGTGCCAGCATTAGGGGGTCTTCTGATTTGCATTCCAACCAGCGCTCAGATGCGAGGCGGACGTGCGTTCGCAAATCCGATCCCCGCCCGGCCACTACCGTCCACCCAGGTAACAACCATAGTGAGACCACCCGGCAACTCGGTGGCTCAGCCTGCTACCGGCGGACAGGCCAACCGTCAGGTTCTTATGGTTCATGTGATCCATATTGTCCCGAACCTGCCCCAGACTCCCAACACTAGGCCATTCGAAAATATCGTTAGCCTCGAAAGTGAAAATGGAGTGCCTGGTTTGGGCTTTGACTATCCACACCTGGCTGCCATCAGTGGAAACTTCCCCTTCAACCCCCCTGTCGAAGGCGTTGAACGTGGCGCACGTGATTTCGTTGCGCCAATATTCTTCGGCGGAAATTCCTACTTCCCTGGTTTCATCGACTCCGCGGGCAACCAACAGTTCCAGCAGCAGCCTCAGATCATTGTCATTCAGCAACCCGCGCCTGTCGCCGTAGCGCAGCCAACCAGTCCTGTACCGCAAGCATCGGTTAATTCCGCAGTCCCATCAACAAACCCTCTCTCCACATCATTGCCGCCCGATACTCCAGTACGCGACGTGGGTGAATTCATCTTGGTTCGGCGTGATGGAAGAGTTCTGTTCGCATCGGTGTTCTACGTCAGCGGAGGTCAATTGCACTACGTCACGCCGGAGGGGATCCGTCACACGGTGTCTGTAACCGAACTGGATTCCAGCGCAACTCACCAGATGAACGATGCTCTCGGCACCCCCATTCAAATACATAATTGATAGATATATTTGTGCATATCAACGTGGATCGGCCAATGCGGCGGCGAGGAAGTTAGCCGGGTACCCAGCACGTCTGGTGCAACACGGCGGGTCATCCCAGATGAACGGGATTCTCGTTCGCGTTTTATCGCAGTCTTTCGATGCTTTGCTGACCGATTTGGATTAGTCCAGCGCGAGGACTGTCGAGATCAGCATTGAGCGCCAATACGATTGATATCATCAACGGCCAAAGCAGCATTACAAGCAATGCCCTTCGGCGCATGCTGTATCCGACTAGCAGACAGGTAAACATCGAAATAAAGATGAGCACAATCCAGAGGACACCTGGTATTCGATTTTCCAACGCAGCCAGCCTCCTCTCACTCAAATCGATCGATTCGTTCAACGACTGCACGAAGATGGAAGTGATTGGATTTGGGCTCTGTTGAGCAACCGCCACGGCCTGCTGCCATATGTCGTCCTGCAATTGTTTTGCCTGAGTGAAGGTCACCTGCAGCTTCTCTTCGTGCAGCCCTGCTTCAGTGAACTCCATGCGAGCGTCCAAGTACCTTCGCAGCAAATTCAGTATCTTTCCGCGAGCCGGCTCAACTAACATCTGCGCACGTAACCTCGTCGTTCCAATTGCATTCGCCTCGTCGACGATCAATTGTTTGCGCAGGTCAAAGCGTGTCAGAACCATCGCCAGCGAGAATGCGAGTAGTAGACTCAGCAGAACGCTTAAACCATCACGCACGGCCACAATCTGCTCGTGCAGGTCTTTATCACCGTTGACGGAGGTCCGCAGCGCGAGTCGGCGTCCAATCTCAACGACCGATACCAAAGTAACAAACAGCACGGCGAACAGAGCAACTGGATAATCGATCAAACTTGCCAATGCCGCACTTCCTCGCTGCCGTAGTCCCGCCGGACGGCTAAGTGCCCGGTGTATCTGCGCGAATAGAAATCACAAGGGCCAGAGTTTTACTTCGTCTGCAGGATAGTCCGGCGGTTTAAAAGTTGAACGGGTCTGGCGTTGTGTGGATAGAGCGCGCCAAATTGCACTATCTCGGTAGACGAAATTTCAGTCGGCGTTCTTAACACGAACCACGAAACACCTTCCGCACATGGTGGCGTGGTAAGCGATCCAGGAAAGGAGTAGTAGCCTCGATCAGCAGGTAGCAGATCGGCAGCATTGATTTCGACACCGTGGATCAGTGCTTCTTTCTTTTTCTCTTCGGGTAGATGTTCCCAGAGTTCTTGTACCATGGCGTTGGCCCTGCCCTTCGTGAGCAGCACAGCGACGACCGCAAGATTTCCGTCTTGGTCGCGATGAACTAGATGAACTACCATATCGTAAGTCTTGCCTTCTATTTCTTCCTCACTCGGATGATGAAAGTGAAATTGGATGAGTTCATATCGCCTATTGCCGATCGTAATTGAGCTATTGCGATCGTAGTTGACTTGGATGGTGTGGCCGTTGTCGATTACTTTCAGCGCTGTAGGCTTATAGTCGAAGTGGATTGGAGGCAAGTCCGCGTCGTGGGCGTCGCGAATGTCGATGGGCGATTGCCGGTGACCAAGCCTGCAGGCAGCGTATTCCGACTTCAAGTAACCCCAATGGTCTGGGCCTTCGGCTCCGGAATAGGTCCATCCATGGCCATGGGACTTTCGGTCTTGTGAAGTGGCGGGTGGGACCGCCAGAGATACCAGAGAAACAAGGAGTAGACTTGGACTTGCGATACCTAGCTTCATTGATTCAATTCTCTCTTCCCGGGCGGACCGTTACGTCGGTTCCCATTTCAGACACAGAACCTCCTTCGAAAGGAAGAAGCAGTACTTGCAATCCAGATTGCAGTTGGCCCCGGCGGGCTTCGCCGGGATGTGGAAGGAGGGTGGCGCGCTCTGAATTATCTTTGTTGTGTTTGCCACACCCACTCACTTTTTCTCAGCGACTTGGCGGACATGCAGGGCGCCCCGCGTGTTTGCCACACCGCACCGGGCGCATGGCCACCCGAGGAGTGAACAACTACTGCTTGGCCATCGCAATGCGCAATCGTTCTTCGGGTGCTACGTGGAAATCCTCATCGCCGAGATCGATCCGCACCCAGTTGATTTTGCCGTTGAAGAGGCTGTGCTTGATATCGTAGTCCTCCGTGGGTGAGGTGGTGGTCGCGCGTCCCACATCGACCGTCTCATCCGCCGAGAATGCAAATGCCACGGTTCGGTCCACTCGGCCTTCCCCCACTCTTTGGCCGTCGTAATACAAGCCCACCGTGCCTCCCTGGCCTAACGTGCTGATTTGTTGCTGCTTTCCGCTTTGTCCGCTCGCCGCAGCGGCCACGGCGCCGTATGCGAACTCCATGCGGATTTCATGCCTGCCCTTCGGGATCGGCTGTTCCGCTGCGATATGCCAGCGCTGGATCCCGAAGAGGTTGTAGACAAACCGCGCCTTCCCAGTCTTTGCATAAAGGGCCCAACCGCCAAATCGGCCACCCTGACCCAGTATCACGCCTTCAGCGCCCCCGGTCGGAACCACGATTTCCGCCGTGATGGAGAACGATTTGTTTTTGATGTTTAGGACAGTGTTCTCTTGCAGGCGCCCCATGCCGGCGAACAGCAATTGAGATTTACCTTTGATTAGCTCGGGGCGGCCGGCGAGATCAGAGTTGAACCGCTCTACTCGGCGGTCGTCGAGGGGCAAGACATTGTATTTTACCGCCTCGGTCAGCCAGAGCCGCTGCAGCTCGTGTAGGATTTCCGGGTGCTTTTTCGAGAGGTCATTTGCCTGGCTCCAGTCAGTCGCGGTGTCATAGAGTTCCCATACGTCATTGTCGTACGCTGGCAGCTTGGCGTTCATAACCCAGGGAGTGCTATGGCGTGTCACCGCCGTCCAACCCTTGTGATAGATGCCCCGGTTCACAAACATTTCGAAATACTGGGTCTCATGGCGGTCCGCCGCGTGGGGGTCGTCGAACGAATAAGCCATACTCGCGCCCTGTAGCGGCATTTGCCGAACACCATTCACCATGACGGGCTCCGGGAGACCAGCCGCCTCGAGGATCGTCGGCACCACGTCGATCACATGGTGAAACTGGGAGCGGATCTTGCCCTTCGCCTTGATCCCCTTGGGCCAGTGGACGATGGTGCCATTTCGAGTGCCGCCCCAGTGCGAGGCAACCTGCTTGGTCCACTGATATGGGGTGTCCATCGCGTGCGCCCAGCCGACGGCGTAATGGTTGTAGGCTTCCGGCGAGCCAAACTTGTCGATGTGCGACGCCATGAACTCCACAGTTTCCAGCGATGCTGAACCGTTTAGAGTGAGCATCTCGTTGAAGGTGCCGTTGATGGTGCCTTCGGCCGATGCGCCGTTGTCGCCAAGGATGTAGAAGATGAGCGTATCGTCGAGGATCTCCAGGTCTTGAAGCGCGCTAGTGAGCCGCCCTACTTGGTGGTCCGTGTGCTCCAAGAACCCTGCGTAGATCTCCATCTGGCGCGCCAGCACTGGTCTAAGATCCTTCGGCATCTCGTCCCATGCGGGAATTTCTTGGGGCCTCTTGGTGAGTTCGCATTCCTGCGGGACTACCCCGAGTTTTTTCTGGCGGTCAAAAGTTTCCTCGCGGAGGTTGTCCCAACCATGGTCGAATTTACCTTTGTACTTGTCCGCCCACTCTTTCGGGACGTGGTGCGGCGCGTGGGTGGCGCCAGGCGCGAAGTAAACAAAGAATGGTTTGTCTGGCATCAGCGCCTTTTGCTGGCGGATCCATTCGATGGCCTGGTTAGTCATGTCCTCAGTGAAGTGGTAGCCCTCCTCCGGAGTTCGATCGGGCTCCACGGGGACGGTATCGCGGTAAATCGATGGCGCATACTGGTTGGTCTCCCCACCGATGAATCCATAGAAGTGCTCGAACCCACTCCCTGTAGGCCACTGGCGGAATGGACCCATCGGGCTGGTCTCCCAGACCGGAACCTCATGGCACTTGCCGAATTGCGCGGTCGCATAGCCGTTCAGCCTAAGCGTCTCGGCAAGTGGGGCGGCGCTGTCGGGCCGGATGGAACTGTAGCCGGGCGCGGAAGTGGCCAGCTCCGTGATGCCACCCATACCGACCGCGTGATGGTTCCGGCCGGTCAACAAAGCCTGCCGCGTCGGCGAGCATAAGGCAGTCGTGTGGAAACGGATGTACTTCAATCCGCCTCCGGCGAGGCGCTCCGCTGCTGGCGTGTGACACGGCCCGCCGAACGCGCTGGACGCGGCAAAGCCAACATCGTCGAGCAGGATAATGAGCACGTTAGGTGCGCCCTTTGGCGGCCGAAGTGGCTGGATCGGCGGGTATTTTGTATCCGGATCCTTTGCATCATATGTGACCAGGCCTGAGTAAGACTGCTCCGGAATCGGCAGTATCGTTCGCATCTGCGTGTCGTCACGTTTCATGATTCTTTACCTCTCCGTTCACCGCCCAATGGACGGATCGGCGCGAATGTTCTCTCATAAATTAACGAACCCTGCGAAGGGTTTTGAACTGTCAGAATTGACAGCTCATTTAGTTAAACTCTCTGGCATCATTATTTGCGAAACTGCACTTCCAAAAGACCCATGTTTTCTAGCCGCGAGATCGACAAGCGACGGCGATAGATTTCGATCGCTTCTCACGGTTTGTCAAATGCCCCAGACGTGGATGTTGCCAAAACTAACCGGCTGGAAACGATAAATGCCGGCATTGCCGTATTCTCAAAGCAATCAGGATTGGGCTTTAATAGATGGCAGTAACAATCTTCTTGATTTTATGGAGAATAGTTCCGGTTAAGCGATGAACTCAGGCGCTACTTGAGTGGTTATGCGACTGCGTCATCATCGAGGCTCATCAGCCTCATAAGCATCTTTGATCGTGCGTCAATTGGTGTCCCAGCCTTCTAGCCCAACTGACCAGAAAAACCATCAGCTAGTGCTTGGGAATATCGAAAATCGGCCTTGGCGCCTAACGAACATCCGATAATTAGGACAGAAGTTAGTCCCAGAAACCCGAAGCGGTCAAAAGGTCCGCTGCACTGCTCCATCATGCCGCTACGATATGACTTTTGATTGCATATTGAATCAGGCCCGCAGTACTCTTGAGGCCTAATTCTTCCATCATATGATATTTATGGAAGGCGACCGTGCGGGCACTCACATTCAAGACATCAGCCGCTTCTTTCATGGATTTGCCTTCGGCCAATAGTTGCAGCACTTCTCGCTGACGAGGCGTCACGGTCGCGCGACGTCTCTTAGCTTCAGGATTACGAACAAACGCCTCCTGCATCCCGCGAGCGATCTGCGGCGTCACATAAAACTTGCCTCTGAAGGCCGCCTGAATCGCATGGAATAATTCCGAGGCCGCGCTTTTCTTCAGCAGATATCCGGCTGCTCCTGCACGCATTGCTTCCACAGCAAGATCTGGATCTTCGTTCATCGTCAGGAAGATCAGTTTGAGCCCTGGCATTTTTGCTTTCAGTTGCCGTCCTGCATCCAAACCATTCAATAGTGGCATTCCAATATCGAGTAAGACCACGTCAGGTTTGAGCACTGGAGCGGCGTCCAACAGAGCGCGTCCGTCGGACACCGTTCCTACGATGTCAAAGTTTTGCTCCAAGAGTTTCCGAAACGCCTCGACAAGGAGGGTATGGTCGTCGGCCAACATCACACGCACTAGTGTCATAGCTTCCTCCGCTCATCCCGAAGATACGATCATTAATTCTCAAGGCCATTAACATTGTGTGAAAATCACTTTCCCGAAGAGGCTTGGTTGGTCCTCTACCCCCGAGCCGTGCCACAACCGGAATCGCCACTGAGCGTGACGGTCGTCACGCAGCTTCAAACATTTCCAAGCCCCCGATTTGGACACGACCCACTCTCTTCGAAGGCTGAACGAGAGGCAACTCTAATCTAGTAGCTCTTTCGACAGTCACTGTCAATTCTACCAGTGTCACTGACTAAGTCAAAGTATGTCATGACCCATCTCAAACATACCGTCGAATATTTCATACCATAAAGTCCAAATGGGACTTAGGTCAGAACCACCCGCGCTCCGTGGGAGTGCCTTGAGTTTAAATTTTAGTCAGCGATCGGCTTACGCGTCGGGCCCTCCACTCATCACCAGTGCTTTGGAGTATTCGAGTAGCAATCATGATTCGCTATAACACACCTTCTCTTCTTTCTGTCAAATCTGACAGTGGGATAAGACAAATACCTATGGCCCAATAAACTGGCAATTGGGGGGTTGCAGTGCACTCCGGTCAAACAGAAAACTAACATGAGTGCATTGCACCGAGGGTTCCAACAGTGAAATCTGCCACCCTTCGAGAAAGGATAAATTGATGAAGAACAAGATGGGAATCATCGCTCTCGCTTTGGCAGTGCCCGCCTCGATGTTTGCTCAAAAGAAAGAAGATGATCGTTTGGCAAAGTCAGCTGCTGCGATTCGGGAAATCCTCGAAGGGGATGATGGCCTGCCCAAGAGTATCCTCAATCAAGCCGTTTGTGTTCTTATCTATCCCAGCGTCAAGAAAATCGCCATAGGCATCGGAGGCAGCTACGGGCGCGGCGCGCTCGTTTGCCGCAAGGGACCCAAGATGAATGGCACCTGGGGTGCTCCCGCGATGTATTCGCTCGATCAGGGAAGCGTAGGCTTGCAACTTGGCTCCACAGCAACCGATTTTGTGCTGGTGGTCATGAACCAGAAGGGCGCCGATCAAATTCTGTCGGGCAAAACGAAACTCGGTGGCAATGCGGCGGCGGCCGCTGGTCCCACCGGTGTTCAGGCCACGTCTTACAACGCTCAAGCAATGAACGTGGACGTCTTGACGTATTCACGTTCGAAAGGACTATTCGCAGGAGTCTCAATCGAGGGGGCAACGATGGATACGGATAATGATGCCAACAGGGCTCTCTACGGCAAGGACCTCAGCGCACAAGACATTGTGAAAGGCTCGCAGCCGGTTGTGCCCGCTGCCAAACCTCTGGTCAACCTGCTCGACAAAACGTCGCCGACCCGTAGGTCCGCGTAGCCGGGGCGACAATAGGTTCCCTGCCCTGGGGCTAGCCCCGGATTGAGAAGCGGGCCCCAAAAAAGTTGGGGGGGTATAAACATGAAAAGAAATAGGTTGCGAAGCGCATTCAGTATAATCCTGGCTTTCGCAGCATTTCTACTGCTCTGTGGTCCCGCTGCGGCGCAGAGCGACAAGGTCAGAGGAGTGATTAATGGGCGGAGTGGTGCCACCATGACGGTTCAGACTGAGGATTCAGAAAATATGACCGTCGTCCTCACGCCCGCCACGCAGGTGCTGGAGCCTGAAGGAGTCTTCCGCAAGAAGCACCTGGGCATGACAGCCCTGGTACCAGGGCTCTCAGTCGAAGTGAAAGGGTCCTACAATGCTCAGAACCAACTGGTTGCGGACATTGTCACGTTCCATGGCTCCGACCTCAAGATTGTGCAAGATCTTCAAATTGGCATAACTCCAACTGAGCAGCAAGTACAGCAAAGTCAGAAGCAAATACAGTTACAAGCACAACAAATTCGGCAACAACAGCAGCTGCTCCAGGCCGAACAGCAGATGAGTGCCGAGCACGCGGCGGCCATTGCCGCGAACAAAGCGGCAATTGCTGCGGCCAACAAGCGCTTCAGCGAACTGGGTGATTACAACATCCTAGGTGAGGTAACAGTCTTCTTCGGAAATGACAGTGTGACGATCGAGGAGCAGTATAAGCCACAACTGCTGAAATTGGCTCAGCGGGCCACGGGCGTCATTGGCTACATTATTCAGGTCCAAGGCTATGCATCGAGGGTTGGCAGGGCTGCTCTCAACCAGAAGTTGAGCAGTGAACGCGCCGAGAACGTGACGAATATCCTGGAGCAGCAGGGTCAAATTCCGCTGACAAACATTCTGGCCCCCGGCGCAATGGGTACCAGTCAGCAGGTGGCTCCGGATACTACATCAGAGGGACAGGCTGAGAACAGGCGTGTCGTTGTCAGGATCCTGCAGAACAAGGGTATCGCCGGCGCCTAAGCTAACTGCGCACGCAAACTTCCATGGCGGAAACCGCGGACATGCGTCCGCTGTCTCTTGCGGTCGATTTCTTTCCCCGGCCGTCAGTTCTGACAGTCGCGCGCACCTTCCTCATCAACTCAAATCTAGACCCTATGGAATGGATAGGTTTATTTTGCACTGGAAGTCTGATGAGAAATCTGTTGAGTTTGTCCTTGAGCGTGGTGTTCATAACGGTGTGCGCCGTGCTTCCTTGCGCGGTTCAGGGGCAGACCCAGGATTCGCAGACGCACCAAAACCAATCCGTCGCAGAAGTTGCCCGGCGGAACCGCGAGCAAATGAAAAATGCCGTGAGGCAGTCCAGCGTGGTTACGAATGACGATCTGGACACAGAGCACTCCAAGCCCGGTAAGGAAGGCCTCAATGTTGGCGCTCCAGCTTCGCTGCCGACTGAGGCATCGAGCGGCATTGCGTTAGCCGCTGTCAACGCTGCCAATAAGGAAGCGACTTCTACCAACAAGCAGTCAAGCCCGAAAAGCAAGGAATCGGAAGAGGCAGCAGCCGAGGACGCGGAAATCGCTATGCTGAAGGACAAACTTGCCGAGGCACAAAATCAACTGGAGTGGCAACTACGCGAGCTTGTCCTCGACCAGCACACCATTTTTTCGAACCCCAACTACACAGCTTATCGTACTGGTCAGGATAAGCTTGACTCAGAGCAGCAACGGATTAATGAGAGGCAGCAGGAGATCGAAGCCCTAAAGGGACCCCTTGCCGAGCTGGAATGGCATCAACGGCGTCGAAAACAGGCTGTCCGGTCCAAAAGTTCTTCGCCAGTCGAAAACTATAAATCTACACCCCCGCCAAATCCGACTCCACCACAGCCGTAGCCTTTCATGAAGTCCCGCGCCGAAATTGTCGCCCCGGTTCACGCACGATGAGCAGAGTCATGGGGGGCGATAGTCCGAGCAAACCTTCCTCCATTACACGGGCTGGATCTCAGGGCAAAATTCTCCTTTGCCCGCCTAAAAATGGAGATTGAGTATGAGACCAGCGGCGTTCACTTGCTGATTGGGTTTCTGGCCTGTGTTGTTTTCGTGCTCATAGTACGGATCGATTTGGACATGCTTGCCCACCGGCAAGAGGCAGCCCGCGTAAAGCGCGGTCGTGCTCCATTTGCCGTATTGGCTTTCGTAGAACCCCTCAGCACTGGCGTAAGGTTTCGGATGGTAAGAGCGAATCTTGACAGCCCCTTCGAACGTCAACCGACTGCGATAGCGCCAGGTGAATTTGCTATTAGACCAGTCAAGATCCGCACGGTTTCTGTCGGAAATTAGCATCCCTGCCTTTAACGGGAAGCGAAAGGTGGTAACTGGCTCGATGCGGTTTTCGGGTGGCTTGTTCAGCGAAGGTATGTACCGATATCCGACGGACAGCACCAGCAGCCGGGATTTCGAATCGTCCGGGTCGAAAGCGCTGATGTCTCGTAGCCTGACCAAACGCTTCAGATAGAAATCGATGCTGGGTCCCAGCTCCACTTGAGTTGCCTCACCGCCTTCTCTCGTGTCCTTCGCTTGAAAGACAAACCGTATATTTGAACGCAGTTTGAGATGCGCATCGATTTGCGGGAGGAACTCTGTTGTCGATGTTTGCGCGCACGCAGGCACCCACGGAAACAGCGGAAGGAATGCTGCCATCAGCCACCAGTTTCGAACGCGAGTCATTTTTCGGTCTTTTCAGAATCAAGAAAGCGGCTCGCAGCGGCGTGGTCTAAGGGGAGCCCAGCACGTTGTTCCTGTTCGGCATTGCTTGCGCTTGCGCTTCGGTTTGCTCCGGCTGAGTGCAGCCGAAACTAGATCGCTGTGCTCCAGCCGTCCCCCGGGTTGAATTCCGCCATGGCTGTGGCCATATCGTCGGTCTTCTCGCCCAGATCTTTTTGGTATACGACGCCGCTCATTCCGACGAGGAAAGTCATAATTCCAGAATTCCTGTATTCCGCGGGATAGGCCAGAACGGCAAATCCATCGGTCATCTTTCCATTCACGATGTAATTCTTCGCACCGCCTTTCGCTTTGTCTCCCTGCTTGGTGAGTATCCGGAAGTAGTAGCCGTTGAATGGCTGCGGTTTGTCGCCCGCGTTGGTGTAACCCGCTGCTTTTGCAAAGTCACGAACTTGGTCAAGGGGGCTTGGAGCCTGACCATCTGGAACACTCCAGTACAACCCGTTTTGTTTCCCTTCATCGCTGATGAACTTTTGTGTATATTGCTTCACCGTGTCGCCATCGTGGGTCTGACTGAAATATTGGTGCTGCGCATCGGCAAGGGCATGGCAGGCAGCGATCGCGGACAGCTCGTCTTTGCCGATACGACGCGCAAGAATCTCGTCCTTACCTGCCGCGGTGTCGAAGTACCACTGGCCTGAGGGATTTTGCCCCAAAGGAATTGGAAAAGGATAGTTGTCCGTCCCTGTGTAGAGCATTTCCCCGCCTGCTTTGATCTCGCGCCACCGATGCATTTGGCTATAAGCGGCAGCGAAATCCTGCAGATTGCCCTTGTCCTTCACGTGATCTCCCGAGAACAGCACGCCGTTGGCGTCGGGACCGAAAATCGCAAGCAATGCAATCTGATCGCCAGCGCTAGCCGCTCCCAAAAACGCAGCGCTTGCGTCTGCCGGTGATGCGAACGTCTTTTGAATAATTTTTTCAGTCGTGCCGTTTACCGATTTCTTGCATGAGACCAAGGGGGTGATCACCACAAACAGCAACACAAATATCGCGAGACGTGGAGCCAGATTCTTGGGGTACGGGACTAGACGAAACATACGCATTCCTCCAAACCTGACATTTCCTCTATCTTCATCATCAACCTTAAGCGGATGCTAGCGACGAAAACCGCCGCCACCGCCGAATCCGCCACCGCCGAATCGGCCACCGCCGAATCCGCTGGAGCGCATGCTTCCCCAGCCGCGACCACTCTCGGCCCTCGAAGACCAGCCGCCAGAACCGCCGAATCCACCAAATCCGCTGGAGTGCCCGCTCATGCCGCTGAAAGCGTTGGATCTCCCAGCTCCACTATCATGTTGTGCCCAGGAGTTCGAGGCCGAGGAACGATTGGCGCTGAAGTTCTGAGCATTCTGTTTGTTGACGTTGACTGTGTTTCCGCTCACGTTCCTGTTATAGCTGTTGCCGCCGCCTCTGTAGTTGTTCGCGACATTCGAGTGGTTGTAGGCATTGTTGTAGCCGTAGCTGTTGTGGTAGCCACCGTTGTAATACCCGCCGTGCCAGGCAGAATTGCCGTAGAAGGAACCGCCGTGATACACCACTGCACCGGCGTGCCAGTTGCAATTCCAGCTGCTATATCCCCAACCGCAACACCCGCCACCACCGCTCATCAGTGCACCCACTGCAATTCCAGCGCCGAACCCAATCATGCCGGCTGCGACTGCATCTCCCGCGCTATACCCGGGAGTCACGTAGGGGGTGGCGTAGATCACCGCCGGGTTGTACTGCGGAATGTAAACGACTTGGGGGTTAGCAGGTTGAATGACAATAACCTGCGGAGACTGCTGCACCACAGTGACTTGAGGGGTGGACTTGAGATTGCCATTTGCTTTGGCTTGCGCGCGCAGTGTCTGCACGGCTGCCATTACGTCGGCCTGCTGGTTGTGATAAGCCTCTCCCAACGAGGAAGTCCAACTTAGATTCTTCGCCAAGTTGTTGAGCACCGAAGGAAATTCGGTGAGCGCCTTAACGCTGGGATCCCACGATTGTTTATCAACCGCCTGCAGTAGGGCACGCCCCGTCAGATTCTTGTTCTCCTCGAGCCAGTAATCGGAAATGGCGACCTGGTCCGGGAACGTCGCCGCTCCAAGAATCTGGGCCACCAACGCATCCGGGTAGAGTGCGATGGGAGCCACCATCGCTTGAAATTGGCTTGCGCTCATAGGAGCAGGTTCCGTGGGATTCCCAGTATCAGCCGGAGGAGTTGATACTTGACTCTGGTAACCGTACAAGTTCCTCGATGAAGCAGTGACGAGAGCAAAGCCGAACACCACTGAAAGGAACTTCTTGATGTCTTTTGCGATCCTCATGTTTGCTCCAAGTCAACGTCATCCACCGATGGTTGTCGTTCCGGTGCGGGCCGCCGCCGGAACGTAGGATCGGGACCAATGTCGAACCCGCATGCGAGCTCCGTGCACCTCACTCCTCGAACTCGGTCGCGTCGCGATCCTCCACAGTAAGGCGCTGCCTCCCTCCATGTTCGGGAGCGGGGACTTCACAGGTCCGCACCGGGCGCGCCTTGCGAGCCCCCCTACCGTGTTGTCAATTCGACTATTCGCCCTCGTGTTGCTTGATTGCCTCCTCGACTTTGGTTTTTATGGCATCCAGGTTGAAAGAAGCCGGTGCCTGCATCGGAGGAAACTCGATGGCCGATTGCACAAGCTTGGCTACGGTTTGTTGCACATTGACGAACCGCCAGAATTCGCGCGCAAAAAAGTCGTTCGAGTAGCCACCGGCGGAATTATTGAACGTCTCGCCGCGGATGGATGGCGTGCGCTCGAACGGATCTTGTCGGATGTTCACAACGGTGGGCATGTCGGTCTCGGTCTTCTCCCCTGGCCAGCCGAATGGCTGCTGGTAGAACTGATACTTGAAGTCATCAATGCGAAGAGCGCCGAGGTGGGGGCCACCGAAGTAGAAAAGCTCATGGCGGGCGGACGGTCCTTTACCCAGCAGAAGGTCCATCTGGTTGTAGCCATCCAAGTGGTTCTTGTACACGCGGTCGCCAATCTTGCATCCCTTGAGCAGCCGATTGGCGATGTCAGGATCGCCTGCAGCAGCCACGAGAGTGGGAAACCAGTCAAGACCTGAGAAGATTCCGTTCTCAACTGTGCCGGGCTTAACGTGTCCGGGCCAACGGATGATCGCCGGCGCGCGGAAGCCACCTTCGAATATGGTGCCCTTAGTGGATTTAAACGGCGTCATGCCGCCGTCCGGCCAAGTGAATACTTCGGCGCCGTTGTCGGTGGTGAAGATGACGATGGTGTTCTCGGCCTCTCCGATATCTTCCAGATGCTGTAGGATTGCCCCGACGCTGTCATCCAACTGGGCCATGCCGGCCTCCTCCAGCCCGTAGTTGTCCTTGGAATTCATCATCGCCTGGTACTTCGGAGAGATGTACGTAAAGACATGCATGCGGGTCGTGTTGTGCCAGATAAAGAAGGGCTTGCCGTCCTTTTTGGCTTTATCCATGAATTCCTTGCTGTGGCCGACCAGCACCTCGTCGAAAGTCTCCATGTCGTACTTTGCCTTGCGGCTTTCTTGCCACCTCTGCCGGCCAGCCATGTTTGGGAAAGGAGCCAAGGGGCCTTCATCCACGATCTTCTGCTTTCCGACCTTGCCCCACCGCGGCATTACTGTGGGGTCATCTTGGTCTGTCGCCCAGCTGTGGATGAGATCGCGCGGCCCGGTCTTGTCTATCCAATCCTGCGGGTAATCGAACCAGTAAGGATCCGACATGGCATCGAGGTGATAGAGGTAGCCAAAGAATTCGTCGAAGCCGTGAACGGTTGGGAGATACTTATTCAGGTCCCCAAGGTGGTTTTTGCCAAACTGGGCGGTTTCGTAGCCGATGGATTTCAGGACCGCGGCGAGAGTCACGGCCTGATCGGGCATGCCCACATCTGCGCCAGCTTGGCCTACGGTCGTCAAACCCGTGCGGATGGGTAACTCACCCGTGATGAAATTAGCTCGCCCCGCCGTGCAACTTGCCTCGGCGTAATAGTCTGTGAATATCATCCCCTGGGAGGCCAGTTTGTCGAGGTTCGGCGTTTTGCCGGACATCATTCCACGATGGTAGGCACCGATGTTAAACCAACCAACGTCGTCCCCCATGATGAACAGGATGTTGGGCTTCTTTTCCTGCGCTGAGGCGGGAGGCGACGCTACAAGCCCCACAACCATGAAAAATGCTGCAACAACAAGAGTTGATCTTCCGATGCGCTTCATGAACTTCCCCCTCTTTTTTATCTCCGGTCTCAAGAAGAAAAACCGATGAGGCCAGTTCCATTGCTGAACAGTTGGACCCACCTTCACACGCTTGCCAATATTGTTTCTAGTGCTATCCGATTCAACTGGCAGAAACGACAGGTCACCTAATCTTGGGCGGAATCAAGCTGACACTGAGGTAACAAGAAGACGCGGAAGAGGCCACATGATTGTCAACAGAGCACGTTCCAGTGATTTCAGAAGAGGATTGCCGGTAGAAGTACAAACAACCGCATCGTCCGCATGGCACTGGCCCCTCCTGCTGGCAAAAGTGACAGTACCGTCTCGTATCCGGCCGCTGGACAATCACGACGTTTTTATTCACAGCAGTTCACGTTCGAGGGATTTGAGCCACATGGCACAAAAAAAGCGGGCAGAGAAAACTTCCGAAGCTTCCGGGCGGGCAAATCGTCTGAAGGTCATCGCGTGTATCACGATGCTGCTGGCAGGACTCGCCATCTGGGGATTTGCAATCCACCAAGCCGTGCACGCGACCAAACCCCCGAGAACGCCGGTGACTGAGAGGTCTACCCCTCACGCGCTCGGATTCGCCCCGACGGTTGAAAACAAGAGGGCTTCCTCACAGCCTGCGCCTAAAGGGATGGCATGGATCCCCGGCGGTGAATTCTCCATGGGCGCTCAGGACCCGCTGATGATGGACGAAATTGGCATGCAGGCCACACGTGATTCCCGGCCGATCCACCGCGTGTACGTCAATGGTTTCTGGATGGATAGAACGGACGTCACGAATGAGGAATTCGGAAAATTCGTGAGGGCCACGGGATATGTGACCGTTGCAGAACGTAAGCCGAAGGCCGAGGACTTCCCGGGCGCACGACCTGAAAACCTGGTGGCGGGATCGGTGGTTTTCACCCCCCCCGATCATCTGGTTTCATTGAACGATCACTTCCAATGGTGGTCTTACCTGCCTGGCGCGAATTGGCGGCATCCCCTAGGCCCGAAGAGCAACATTCGGGGAAAGGAAAACTATCCGGTCGTGCATATCGCGTACGAAGACGCTGATGCTTATGCGAGATGGGCTGGGAAGCGTTTGCCGACAGAGGCGGAATGGGAATTTGCGGCCCGAGGCGGGCTAACAGGCGAACCATTTGTTTGGGGCGACGCGTTCCGGCCGGACGGAAAGTGGATGGCGAATACTTTTCAGGGCACATTTCCAGTTAAGGACACGGGGGAAGACAGCTACGTGGGGATCACCTCAGTTGCCCAGTTTCCGCCAAACGGTTATGGGCTTTATGACATGGCGGGGAATGTGTGGCAATGGACGAGCGACTGGTATCGACCGGACTATTATCTGCAATTGGCAAGTGCCGGTGGCGTGACGCAAAATCCACAGGGTCCGGATGCGCCGCACGACCCTTCTGAACCGAACGAGCGGAAGAAAACACATCGCGGAGGCTCGTTTTTGTGCACCGATCAGTATTGTTCGCGCTACATGGTGGGCACGCGGGGCAAGGGCGAAGTCAGCACGGGTACGAATCACCTCGGATTTCGCTGCGTGAAAGACGAGTTGTTGCACATCTCTCGCTGATCCGCAGTCTTGGCCGTACTCCGAAGGCAAGATATTACGCTTGACAGTCTTCGGCAACAGATCCCACGCCTACCATCCCCCAACAGAACAGTCTGACCTTTTCAGTCACCCGCAGGGCCGGAAGACTCCGAGGCAAGGCACTTTGGCCGATGACTACGAATGCCAATTCATCTGAAGTGTCAAAGATAAATGTTCATGTTTGTCTGTCAATTTTGACAGTGGTCGCGATTCTGGAGTGAGGCTATAACGAGTTCCAGCGATCGAGCGACTAGCTTTCGCTGCAATCTTTTACTTCGTTACGCTAAGTGACGTTCGCAGGTAGTTTACCAATAAGTATTATACATACTAAGAGAGTTAGTGATTCACTTTGAGATTTATGCCGGGTACGTACAGTTTCAATGGAACTCCGGAAGGCCCCGCTCCGTGAGGAGCGGGACACTCCGGACGAATCACGCAAGGCAGCAACATCAGTTAAAACTGCAGGTGAAGGTCAGAGTCTCAAGTCGTTCGCTTTGGCAGCAAAGTAATCCAAAAAGCACAAACACTACCGAACAAGGAGAAAATGCATATGCAAGTGAAAAACCCGAAAGAACTCTTCGTGCTACTTCTCAGCCACGCGCGGCAGGGCACAGAGCGCACGGCTCAGACCCTCCAGGAGCTGAGCGAATTGGCCCAGCATCAGGAAATAAAAGAAGGTTTAATGGCACGGGCTTTCGTGTCAGAGAAAATAGTTGAAACGATAGATGAGGCCTTCAAGCTTATCGGCGAGAAACCTATGAACCTCACCGGCCGCCTCCACGATGTCTTTGTGGAGGACTTCCGCAAGGAACTCGCTGAGATTCAATCACTGGAAGCAAAGCGCCTCTTCGTCTTAGCCAAAGCCAACCACCTGGTCCATCTCCGCATTGGCGAGTACGTGGCCCTGGTCGCAGCAGCCGACCTTACGGGTCACTATGGCGTAGGCGTGCTGATCGAAAGCTGCCTTGCGGACACACTTGCCTCCGTTGAACGAACGCGGCGTCTAATCCGGAATATCATTGAGACCAAGGTCGCAGCCAGAGCAGCGTCATAGTCCCGCTCTTTGGCAAATCCATATGAACAAGGGTTCGCATGGTCCTGCCTCTTCATCGGGGCAGGATCCTGCGACGTTCTAATCAAATGCAGTTCGGCACGGATTCCCGCGTCAAACTGGTGGCTAAGGAGGAGAACAAATGATATCGAACAGGGCGACAGGCGAGGCGCGCGCGCAGATGACGCCTCACGAACAATTCCTCTTGAACATTCCAGAGACTGTTTCCAAAGAGGCGCAGGAGTTTCTCAGGACCTTAAAGGATCCAAGTTTGACTCCTCCCTTTCCACAACCTGGAGACGTCGTAGGCTGGAAGAAGCTACGTGAATCCGTGGAGACCGATGGGAGGATCCAATCCGAAGCCATTGTTAAACACTATGTTCCGACGATCACGGAGTACATGCTCGGCGGTATTCCAGTCCTGGACGTACGACCTAAGGGATGGAGGGAGAACGGCAAGGTTGTCGTCTATACACATGGTGGGGCCCACGTGATGTACAGCGCCGAATCCACTCTTGGGAGGGCCGTCATCTTTGCCTCTGACACGGGACACCGAGTGATTTCCGTCGACTACACAATGGCGCCTGAAGCCAAATTCAACCAGATTACGGAGCAGATCGTAACGGTGTACCAGGCTCTTCTGAAGGATGATCATCGGTTTGAAGACATCCTAAGCTACGGTGACTCCTCTGGCGGAGGACTTGCCGCGAGTGTGATTCTGAAAATGCGCGACCAGCGGTTGGGTATGCCCGCAGCGGCGGTGTTGGTGTCACCGTGGGTTGATGTCACCCGGACCGGAGACACGGAGTTCACCCTGCAGCATGCTGAACCGAATTACTTATACGATCAGCATTCGAAAAACGCAGCCGGCGCCTACGCGGACCCGAAAGATCAGAAGCACCCGTATGTCTCGCCCGTCTACGGCGACTTCTCTAAAGGGTTTCCACCAACGCTGATTCAAGGTGGTACGAAAGAGATCCTGCTAAGCGGCTTCATTCGTCTCTACCAAGCACTCGACACAGCCGGACAGACAGTGAAGTTGGATATCTACGAGGGTATGCCACACAATTTCGCCTTGAGAATTCCCGATGCACCAGAGGCGAAAGTGGCACGCAAGAAAATACAGGACTTTGTTCGTCTCCATTTTGGAGAAGGACAGCGCTTAGTGGCAAGAGCGGCCGTGTAGCTCAATCTCGACGCAACGACTCAGCTTCAACCCACGAAACAAGATCGAAGAGTATGAGAGAAGTATTGATGAAAGTGTGGGAAGACCTCATAGGTCGCTGGGATGGGCCGTTGGCATTTCGGCTCATCCTCCAACCCAGTATGGCAGCCATCCTCGCGGTCCGCTGCGGTTTGAGAGACGCACGAACAGGGCGTCCCGCTTACGGTTGGGCGATCATCACTGATTCAGCGCACCGTCGCGACCTCCTACGGGAAGGGTGGGAAGACGTTGCCAGACTTTTTTTTGTGGCGGTCCTCGTGGACATAATCTACGAAATCATTGCCTTCCGCCGAATTTATCCAGTCCAACCCCTGATCGTGGCGCTATGCGTGGCTTTGCCGCCGTATTTATTGATCCGCGGACCAGTGAACCGGATCGTACGCCGCTGGTATTGACGCAACGAAGGATTGCGAGGTGGGTTAACAACTGCACGTACTGTTCCCAACCTTCCTGAAAGAAAAGACAACTCCTAAATGGCAGGCCAAAATGAAAAGAGCACGACGCTACCCGACGCCCCGACCAGGCTCGCGGTGGATCGCACACGCCTCGCGTACGAGCGAACCTTGATGGCTTGGATTAGGACAGCAACTTCTCTAATTACGTTCGGCTTCAGTATCTACAAGTTCTTTCAGATCGAACTGGGAAGTGGAACCTCGAGAAGCGACCGCCTAATTGGACCGAGAGAATTTGCATTGCTAATGATCAGCATCGGACTGTTATCACTGCTGCTGGCCACTTTGGAGCACCGGCACGATTTGCACGCGCTGAGAGCGCAATACCCCGACATTCCACGCTCGCTCGCAAAAGTCGTCGCGGCATTGATCGCGGTTCTTGGAATGCTGGCGCTGATCGCAGTGTTATTCCGGCAATAACGCAGACCGGCAAAACAGGGAGTCCATGGAATCGCGTGCCGCAGAAGGGGAATCCAAACGGAAGGAAAAGGGAAAAATGGGCATCGAATTTCTTGATGAAAAGATCAGCAACGGATTGTCGATCCGCTACCAACAAACCGTCAGAAAGTTTGAATTTGTGGCGGTGAGTGCGCTACAGGTGTTGGTCATCCTGACGGTCGCCATTGCAACAGTCCTCCTCTTCATACTGTTCATCAACGGCTTACGCGCCCAGGTGTCCCAGATCGAATCGCTGGCGAACTTACTACCCGTGGTCCAAAGGGCGTTTAGCGGGATTCTGATAGTCCTGCTGGGTCTGGAGTTGCTGGAAACACTCAGCACCTATTTCAGCGAACACCACATTAGGGTCGAAGTGATTCTTGTTGTTGCAATGATAGCGGCTGGCCGGAACATCATCGAGATTGACTTTGCGCACACGCCGGGACCGCAACTGATCGGATACGGTACGCTGATACTGTCGCTAGCAGTGAGCTATTTCCTCGTTAAGAAAGCGCATGCGCATTTACCGACCGAATGACCTGAACCGTGGCTAACCTGAAACCTCAACAATCAATGCGCCTTTACGGTGAGGAAATTCTTCCGGTTTCGTGCCGATTGTCTGGGCGTCGCCGCGCCAACTGTCAACATTGACAGTTGGCGCGGCGTGGTTGGGCACATAACCTGCTAAAGCGTACTCAGCAGTTCACGATCAGAAAACGAGTCTCGCGTTGCGGTCATTCAGCGCGAAACGCAAACGAGAGGAGCCACGGCATGGCTGGGAAACCAAATATTCTGATCATTTGGGGAGATGACATTGGATGGTTCAACATCAGCGCGTACAACCACGGCATCATGGGCTACCGCACCCCCAATATTGACCGGCTGGCGAGAGAAGGCGCAATGTTCACGGACTGGTACGGCCAGCAGAGTTGTACCGCAGGCCGCGCCGCGTTCATCACCGGCCAGTCGCCGATCCGCACCGGCCTCACCAAAGTGGGACTTCCTGGAGCCGATCTCGGCCTGCAGCGGGAAGACCCGACCATCGCCGAGCTTCTGAAACCCCTCGGGTATGTGACCGGACAGTTCGGTAAGAACCACCTCGGCGACCGTGACGAGTTTCTTCCCACTGCTCATGGCTTCGACGAATTCTTCGGCAACCTCTATCACCTCAATGCTGAGCAGGAACCTGAGAGTCCCGACTATCCGAAGGATCCGGAGTTCAAGAAGAAGTTCGGACCACGCGGCGTGCTGCATAGCTGGGCGAACCCCGATGGCATGCAAAAAATCGCGGACACTGGCCCCCTCACCACGAAGCGCATGGAGACGGTTGACGAGGAGTTTCTTGCGGCGAGCCTGGCCTTTATCGAACGGGCAAACAAGGAGGGCAAGCCCTTCTTCTGCTGGTGGAATTCCACTCGCATGCACATATTCACGCACTTGAAAAAGGAGTCCGAGGGTGTCACAGGTCTGGGAATCTACCCCGATGGTATGGTCGAGCATGACGGGCACGTGGGCCAATTGCTCAAGAAAATCGACGATCTCGGCATAGCCAACAACACGATTGTGATGTACTCGACGGACAACGGGGCAGAAGTTTTGAGCTGGCCCGACGGCGGCTCAACCCCGTTCCGCAGCGAAAAAGACACCAATTGGGAAGGCGGGTGGCGCGTCCCGACTTTCATCCGCTGGCCGGCCGTCATCAAACCGGGAACCGTGTCTAACGAGATCTTTTCGCACACGGACATGCTGCCAACTCTGCTCGCTGCCGCAGGGGAGCCGGACATCGTGGAAAAGCTGAAGAAAGGATACAAAGCGGGCAATAGGACCTTCAAGGTCCATATCGACGGATTCAACCTGATCCCTCACCTCAAGGGCGAGGTCAAGGAGAACCCGCGCAAGGGCTTCTTGTACTGGAGCGATGATGGCGACTTGATGGCGCTGCGTGTGGGCAACTGGAAGGTCCACTTCATCGAGCAGCGGGCGGAGGGCATGTCTTGCTGGCAGGAACCCTTCGTCAAGCTGCGCTTCATGCAGTTCGGACCGATACTGAACACGAGTTGTTTCCGCGAAATTCTCGGGGGAAATTAAATATGGCTGAGTCGACTTCTGCGAATCCTTACGCCCACAATGTGCCGCTGGAGGTTCTCCGAACGGCTGCTGAAAAGGCCCCCTTTGAAAATATGGTCTGGATCCCCGGCGGAACATTCCTCATGGGTTCAGACCACCACTATTTGGAAGAAGCCCCCGTCCATTCTGTCAAGGTAAGTGGCTTCTGGATGGATACCAAGCTCGTCACGATCGCGAAATTTCGGAAGTTTGTTGAAGAGACGGACTATCTTACAGTCGCTGAGCGCGTGCCTGACGCCGCACAATATCCAGGCGCAAAGCCCGAGATGCTTGTTCCCGGCTCAGTTGTCTTTCGGCAGCCGAATGAGCGCGTTGACCTGCGCAACCATTTCAACTGGTGGACGTGGGTTCCTGGAGCCAACTGGCGGCATCCTGAGGGGCCGTCAAGTCAGGTCGATGGACGAGACAACCACCCCATCATACACGTAGCGCTCGAGGACGTTGAGGCGTTTGCGAACTGGATCGGAAAGCAGTTGCCGACAGAGGCAGAATGGGAGTTTGCGGCACGCGGAGGCTTGGAGGGGGCGGAATACGCGTGGGGGAATGAGTTTGCTCCAGCAGGAAAGTTGATGGCAAACACTTGGCAGGGCGAGTTCCCCCTCGAGAACCTAAATATAGATGGACACAGGGGCACCTCGACAGTGGGGTCTTTCCCGCCGAATGGTTACGGCTTGTACGACATGATTGGAAATGTGTGGGAGTGGACAACGGATTGGTATCAGCACCACAAAGAACTGCGGAGGATGTGTTGTGGAATCGTGAACCCTCATGGCGGCGCGAGAGAGAGAAGTTTCGATCCAGCAATGCCGAACGTGCAGATTCCCAGGAAGGTGATCAAGGGCGGCTCGTACCTTTGCGCGATGAATTATTGTCAGCGCTACCGGCCAGCGGCACGCATGGCCCATCCCGTGGATACAGGCACCTGCCACATTGGCTTCCGGTGTATCGTTCGGCCAGAGACCAACTCGGACGCGGGGCAGTGATAGAAGTGGAAATCGACATCGAGATCCGGGAGAGATGTGCTCAACGCGTGGGGTCCGTCGAAACGTTCCACCGATATCGCAAATCGCTTCTCCAGCAGTTTCAAATCGTGCGGCGGGCGATGACGCATCCTTACGTTCCGTGGTACGCAAAGTTGGTGGCGGGTTTTTCGGTCTGTTACGTCCTTAGTCCGATCCAGTTGCTCCCTAATTTCATTCCCGTAGTGGGCCAGTTGGATGACGTTCTGGTCGTAATGTTGGGACTAAAGTTACTCAAGAGGTGGGTCCTGCCCGACGTCTTCGCAGAGTGCTGCCCCGAAAATGTTTCAAGGGGGACCACGCGAGATTATCTATGAAATGCGAAGATTTTCTGCCAGCTCTATTGCCGTGACTCCGGCCCCTTACCACGGCGCACTGTAACTTCTGCGAGTTTCTTACACTCCCTCGGCACATCACAATCGCTTTCAATCGATGGAAGGCGTAAGGGTCGATTGAATGAACTCGATTTTCAATAACTTGCGGCTAGAGGTCAGAAAAGCACTTGAGGGCAGGCTTCGGGTGGGGGTTCGTCAGTTGGTTTTGATGAGTGGCTTGGCACTAACTATCGGAGCCGCCACGTCTGCGCAGAAAATCCAAACACCGCACCCAAATAGTCGAAGGATCCGCAACATTGCCCGTGCCCTACCGACAG
>WNGI01007744.1_pt1 | contig 24244 bp, 31 predicted proteins | sample 5400621 | NCBI WGS metagenome assembly WNGI01 (sample SAMN13153374, study PRJNA577476) | soil metagenome | isolation source: 20 cm soil or saprolite under Garry oak tree replicate 1 | place: USA:California | collected 2016-06-15 | reverse complement strand
TGTGCGACTGCGCCGAAGAAGCAGGCACAAATACAGCAGCTTTTCTGTCTGCCCGCGCTCCAACAACTTTACGCGCGCTTAAAGCACTGCTCTCCCTATTTATTACTTTAGGGGGGCTTGGTTTCGGCGTACGCTTTTTCGCCACTGCTTGCTTAGCCAAAGCTCTTTTCCGGCGTTCTTCAGCTGCGCGTCTCGAAATAGCTTGCGCTTCGGCGTTAGCAGGAATCCAACCATGCTTCCACTTTGCGGCAAGCTGAATATCCTTCTCAAGCACCCGCTCAATTCCGCGCATTAGCATAAGCCTCTCTACTGGCTAACAGTCAAACTAGCAAGAGTGAGGGACGCTGGCAAACCGACCGTCGAAACAACAGCAAGATTGACAATCAAATACATCGGCTCTGCCGGAATCTTTGTCACGTCAGTGATTGTCTTCACCACACGACCATCGACTGAGAATTCGAGATGATCGGTTGTCCACACGACTTTGTAGCCATGGAAATTAGTAGGGTCGGTCATCCCATAATCAATGGGTCCGATCTGCCACGCCGTTGCCGGTGGAGTGTTGTGGTGCAAGTTGAATGCGGCTCGAACGTATTCGAGCACATCAATTTCGTTAGTCCACACACCCGAAGCAGGCAACAACCAGATCGCAGGCCAAGCACCCGCACCGCTGGGCAGCTTCACCCTGGCCGTGATCGTGACCGGTTTACCCGCCGTAGGTTGCCATGCCCGCTTATTGTGAGTGTTGGCTGCGCCGGACACAACGAAACGAGTTTTGCCATCACCGCACAAATGTGGGGTGCAGGTTTTCGCAGTGAACACCGCGCCCGCCGAGCCTAGGGATACCTGCGCAGGGTCGTAATACTCCAGCTCCGACGGATTGCCTTCGTTCGGGCTATCGGTGTGCGTCTGGTCGATGCCGAGGCCGTACGACCAGTTAGCCCCGGCTTGCGCCGGGTCAAGAAGATTCAAAGTGGTTGTCATTTGTAGGTCACCGTAATGTCCTGTGTCCCGGTCGTCACGATGGTGAGACCTGTCGAAAATGCAAGGTCGTAAATTGCGTCCAACGGCCCCATGCTCAACAAACTTACGGGGTTTGTGATTGTCGCAATCTTTGTACCGCTGCCCGCTGTGTTGTCGTAAATCGTGATGGTTGCCGACGCAGCCACAGTATTAACGACGATGGAATGCAGGGTGCCTGCACCAGATTTAACGACTGTTGTTGCCGCGCTTGTGATGTTGTTGAAAGAATAGCCGCCTGTTGCGGATGCGTTTTGACTTACTAGCCAGGGTGTTGTATTCGCCGTATTACCTGGCTGAACCGTCCACGTGCCCGATTGTGTGGACGAGAAATTATTTTGTGAATACGTAGAAACAGCCAACGTACTGAAAAACAAAGTACCTGTTGTTGTTCCTGATGCGTACGTGCCACTTTGGCTGAGCCTGAAATAGCGACCCATTAAATTGCCGCACCAAACACCTACCGTCGTCGTTGTAGTAGGTGGGTTAAGCCCCGCACTCTGGGCAGCAGGTGTGAGGGCCTGGGATACCCAAGCAACGCCGTCACCGGACGTCTGAAAAGTGATGGTGGGTGTTGTTCCCGTATACAAGCCCGTAACTTGAACAGATACTGACTTGTAGCATCCGACGTCATAAGAAGTCCCGAACGCGATTGAACTGAAGCTAAATGCTGCCGACATGTATGTCGGTGCAATCATCTGCGCGTTCTGCCCGGCGAATGTGCCATCCGATTTCAAAACATTGGCGATATTGGTGCCATCGGTTAGCTTGGTTTGTTGCGTGCCGTTAGTTTGATTTGCTGCCGTCGAGCATAGCGCCAGAGAAGTTGCTGAGGCAGCTGTTGCCGTATTAATAGCAGCAAGGTTAGGGTCGTCGGTCGCGTTAACCACCCGCTGCGTCCCTGCTGACTTGTTGCCGCTGTTGACGTCGATCACCGTACCCGCAAGTTTCGTGCTGTCCGCCGCGACAAGATCTGTTGTGCCGTGCGCCGTCTGGTCTGTAGAAAACTTGCCGATCAGCGCAGAGCCTGCGCTGAGCCCCACTGTCGCCGGAGGTGTGAGCGCAGTGATTTGTGCGGCAGGCAACACAACCGGCATTGACGCAGCGGAAAGCGCTTGCCCTTGCGAAGGAATCCTATCGACATCAACTTTAATTGCCGCGAGATTACCTCCGCTTTCTAGCGCAAGTGCTGCTGTGCTTAAGTTCGTTCCGGCATTAGCTTGCACTGCGGGTGTGCCAGAAATTCCGACTGTACCTGAAACCGGCACTGTGCCAGAAACAGCCACGGTGCCCGAAACTGCCTGTGTACCCGATGGCGTTGTTGTCACTGTTCCTGACACAGGCACAGTGCCCGAAATCGAGACGGGCTGGGCTATGCCACCCGCAATGCCTTGCACACTAATAACGTCCGCTGAAGCCGCGCCAGCTGTGCCTAGTGCGGGTTGTTTGGCGGCTGTAGCACTCGCCGCCGTTGAGGCTTTAATCGCCGCGAGGTTAACGTCATCGCTCGCCGTTGCGACCGGAGCACTATTGGCTGCCGTAGCGGTGCCATTCGGGTTTGGCGGCGTGTACGTCATACGATCACCCAATCGCTTGTGCCGTCACCACTAAGTGAAAGTGAATTGTCTTTACGCAGAAGAATCGGACTAGCTGAACCTTCGAGGGTGTCTAGGCCTGAGAGAGCAAATGAGAGATCTGCGCCTGTTTTGTTGATGATTTGGTAGAAACACGTGTTGCCTGAAACAGGCGGCAATGTTGGCACAGCTCCAGGTTTCAGCAAAATGGTGTAGATATTGTGCGCTACGGCAGGGGGAGTGCTTATGCCAGTGATCGTGATTTGGTTAATGCCGCCGCCGGATGAAACGCCATCGAACAGCGCTTGCGCGGTGCCTGCCAGATCATATCCAAATAGCGGCTCGGTTAACGCCGGAGCTAAAGCGGAGAAATCGACCGTAGGCGAGCCGCTAGGCACAACAACCATACGTTCTTGCATAGGCGCACCGTCAAGATAAAACCGAAACACATAGCCCGTGCCTTTAGGTTGCGTTCCGCTGTCGTCGTTTGGGTAGATCTGCAACGAACTTATGCCGTTGATTACGTCGCCATGCACAACAACCTGTGGAGCTTCTGAACCGGCATTAGACATCGGCGCTGTGAGCTGGGCCGTTAGGGAGCCGTTTGCGGGCACGCCAGAACTCCCCGACCACTCAGGGCCGCTAAAGTCAAAGTTCACTGTCACCAGTGAGAACGACACCAAGCACCCCTTAGCTAGCGCGAAGCCCCAAGGCATCGGTAAGAATGTCGGCCATCATTTGGTTGCCGATGGTGTTGGGGTGAACATTGTCGCCAAGGTACAGCCCATAGGTGCTTGCAGCGAAAGTTTGAGGCATAAACTTAGTTAAATCAATGAGAGCCACCGTAGGATCGACAGCAATAAGGTTGTACAAAGCATTTACATACGCAGACCACGGAAGGATAGGATGCGCCCCAGAAGAATTAGGATCAGTCTCGTAATTAGCCACAAGAGCATAGGAGGCATTCGGAGCACCTAAACGGTGCTTAGCGATAATGGTTTGAATGTTTCGCATATATGTTTGCGCATCCGTTGTTCCAGACAAATAGTCATTAACCCCAAGATTAATAAGTACTAGGTCCGGGTTGGCTAAAGCTGCCGATGCCTGCATCCACGATTGCCCGGGCGCATTTAGGTTATCGTTATCAACCCAAATCTTAGCCGTCGTTGTGACGTGCCCGCCGTTAATTACGTGTACTCCCACTGTTTCTTCGCCGTCGTAAACATCGACACCGGCAACCTGCAAATGCCCAAAACCGCCAGTGTATGCAATAGCTACGGTGTGCGATCCAGAGGCACCGAGCGGAATAGTACGGCCTTGAAGAAGCGTTGTGCCTGCTTGCTGCGGAACGGTGAAACCTGTAGTTGCGCCGCCGTCAACAGACCATGTGGCGTTAAGGCTACCCAAAGTTGGCGGGCATACCAGCCATACTTTGCACGACGTTCCTTGCACGGTGAATGTGATTGTTGAACCTGACGAGCTGGACCACAACACCGAAGAAAGACCAGGGCCAGCGTAAAATTGATTGCTGCTTGTCCCGCCTAGTGTCGGCGCTACGTCTGGCGCAGCTGCCGCCCACGCCGGATACCACATACCCCCCGCCGGGTTACCGGCAGGTACTGGGTATCGTGCGGCCAATTGTTGCTGCAACCTGTTGGTCCATTTGTCCGCGCGGGTTGTGGCGCTGTAGCCCTCCGTAATACTGTCCCCTACGGCAAGAATTGTTGCCTGGGTTGTAGATCGCGATGCAAGAGCCGCACGCCAAGCCGTTAGAGCTTTCGAGTTGACCACAACACTCCGAGAAACAGCAGAGCTTGTTATTGCTTTGGCTATGCTGTCGGAATCGACATGTATGCCCATAAGTAGGAACCCTCTTTCGGTTTTTGGTCATGCGCCTTACTAAAGGCAATGGCTACTTCTTACGTGCCGCGCGAATAGCCATTTTCACAGCTAAACGAGCAGGCACGCCTTTGGCTCTAAGTTTGTTGTGAATTACGGCAGTCGCAGGGCTCATCTTCATTGTCATGCTTGGGCCATCCTGACTCGACGCCATTGATAGGGACACCGTACTAGCCTCACCGGCATTTGACAAACCGACCCGTTTCTGTTTGTCAAGTCGCGCCTGATTTGCTATTGATGCCGCCGCGCCAGCTCGAACCTTAGGTGATACGTGCCCGCCACCCCGAGCCCACTTCTTCTGTGCACCGCGTGCAATCGCGATAGCCGAACTTTTAGAATGCCCTTTACGAATAAGGGCATGCGCTATTTCTCGTGTGTAATCTGTCAGCCTTCGTGGCCCCGGCTTCTTGCCGAGTGGCTGAGCGTCGCCCACGCGTCCGCCGGGTGTAATAGCCATCAGACCGGCGCTTTCTCTTTAGTGTGGCTATGCGGGCAGCGCGGGAAATAATCGCCGTGCTCATCGCGTTCTTTGTGCGGCGACGCGTGCGCAACCAATCGACCGTCTTTCATCGTTTTGACGCGCTTACCGCACAAGCATTCTTCTTTGCTCATTAGCTGGCTTTCTGCTTGATTTTGAATTTTCGGCCTTGAGTGAAACGAATAACGTTCGCTACCGCAATGTTCACGTGGTTATCCAAACCGCCTGGCCATGGCGGACCCGGAGTGCAGCCACAGTTTGGGTGTACTGCACCAGGAAAACCGAGCACTGTTCCTTCATCCGCGCTAAAATTGTGGCCGTTGGCGGTAATGCATTCGGTCTCGTTGTTGAGTAGTGGATTCAAATACCAGCCTAGAACGTCGCCGTACAGTTTCGCCGCTTTGGCAACTTTCGCTGTCGCGTTCAGCCGTCCACGCCGCGCTTTCTCGTGCTGGCGATAATGCAGGGACTCGTCGGCTAGTGCAACTTTTACCGGCTTGCCTGCATTCAATTCTTCTTGTATGCGTTTCGCGGCCGACACAAGATATAGCGCCCGGTACGATGCTTCGGTGCGACGTGCTCGCTGCATAACCGGCTCGGAGCGCGCGAGGCCGTGCTGACTGGGCGCGTTGTTAGGCAACGTTCTCGTGGACGGTACGCCGGGTCGATTAGGGGAATGGTCGCCTTTTGCGACACTGTAACCCAAAATGGCAGCCTGTTTGCTGATTCCCAGCGGCGCAAGCAATAGCGCAATCGCCTTAATTTGTAGGTAGATTGCCACGCCTGAAAGCAGGATTGCCACGATCGCAATCGCGAGATCATGGTCTTCTGGTGGCGGTTGCACTTCGTGCACTTGCTCGTTTGTATTCACTGTCGCGTAATAGCTAGCGGTTTGTGGTTGTGTCATCCGACCGCTCGGCTTCGTGCAAGATCGCGAATTACAGTAAACACGCAAATGCCAAGCAGCTTAGAAATCTGTTTTTGCGTCATCCGCTGCCGGTAGTACAAAACTGCCACCAACGCGGTTCGTTCCAGTATCGAATGCTTGTCTTGCGTGAAACCCATTGTGTAAGCAACAACTGGGCTCTGAGCAAACGCCGCGCTGTTCCTCATGTCGCCGTGACCTCAAAAACGCTTGAAAAAGCATCATTGCGTGTCGCCTCGCTTAGCGGGGCCTTCGACGCTGAAAGCCCCTTAACGAAAACTGTACGCTCGGTTAACGTAAACGCAACGCTACGTTTAGCTGATGTTTGTGCCATTGCTTATTTCTTCCCGGAAAGCGCTTGCAGTGCGCGTCGTTGTGATGGTGTCATGCGCACTCCAGCTTTGTCCGCTTGTGCGCCTCGCACCGCTGCGTTAGCCAGCATGACTGCACCGGCCACCTTGGCCGCGTTCGCTGTGTTGGGTGCAGCGTTAGCCGGAACACCGATGCTCGACGCTGTTGGGCTGTTGGGCAGTGGGTTGTTCGCGAGGGCAGCCGCTTTAGCTTCAGCTTGTGCCGCTGCTGTTTGGATGGCTTCAAATTTGGCGGCTGCTTGCGCAAAAGACTGCTCCACTTTGTCGCCATCCATGCCAAGGTAGTCCGCAACCTGCTTAGCCAGTTGTCCCACGAAATCAGACGGAATCAGCTGAGGGTCTTTCGATCGCATCAACGCTTGGAGCATTTCTACGGATAGAGTTTTGTCTTCTGTGTTGAGTGGTGCGAACTTGAATTCTGGGATTCGTGCACCAGGCCCAAAGTTGTAGCGAATGAGAGGACCAAACAAATCGCGACGAATTGACTGTTCCATTTCGCGCGCATCTGCTTGCCGTGTCTGTAAAAAGAAGTCGCTTTGATCATTGGATAACGCATAGCTCCCGCCGCTCTTTTCTACGTTCGTCAAATTGAGGAAACCAGCAAGCACACTGTTCACCGCTGCCTGGTCCAGCCATGTTATTACGGCTTGGAATTGGTCTGCGCCTTTACCACTCAAATCGAGCACGTCAACGGCAACGCTATTTGGGTCGCCTGGCACTGCGATCGGTAGGACGCCGGAGGACTTGAGGGCGGCTATCTGTCGAGCGATTCCGCTTGCAACCCCTTGGTCGTTCGCCTTCACGATCGTTCGTGGCAGGGACACACCTTCAAGAAACTGGAACCACAGAAAAAGCAGTCTTTGCGTTGTCTTGTAGCACCAATACGGGATTTCCATTTCGGACGTGCCGTGCAGTGGGTCGCGCCGTTTACCGTGCAAATACACGTACGCGCGCTGTGTCGGAATGTAGATCGGAAACTGGCTTTTCGTGATCTCCGGGCCAATGTAAAATGCTTCCTGCTCAAAGCCGCGCATTTTGCCAGTCTGCGGTTCGTACGCGAGCCTGCACGTCGTCTGCGGTCGCCATGCCACCGTGTCGTACACCGTCTTGCCCTCGAAGTCACCTTTGCCTTCGGCATACACAAGTTCCCAGTAGGCGCGCTTGTAACTGAATGCGCTTGTATTCAAATCGATGATTTCACGCAACGATGTGTCACACCCACCGTTAAACGGATCGGTTGCCCAGTACTCGTTAATGAATTCAGCTTCGCCGCTGTCGCCTTTAATTGGATTGATTGTGTGTTCTGCACCCATGATCGGCAAAGACAGGGCTTGCTCTATTTGCCGAGCCTTGTAGCCGCGTTTGAACATCGCTTCAATGTCGCGGGCTTCCCAATCGCCGTAATCGAAAATCAAGCCATTCTGGTACCCGGAGAACGCGCGGTCGAACCAGCCAAAAGCCGAGCCGGTCTCTTCATTCAATGGCGGGGGCGTGCTCCACTCGTCTTCAGAGCGCATCACCTGCATGTGCCCGGGGGGCGTCCAGTTCGCTCCGGCGAGAGTCATCTACCACACGTCCCATTCTTCGGTGTCCAGGCCCCAACCGCTGGCGTCAGGCGTCGCATTACCATACCGCCCACTCGCTACGCCAGTCCACACGGCGGCGCGTTCCGACAAACCCCCCGCCATCCGGCCAAGCGTGTCGTCAAAGTCGTCTTGCGTGATCGGCGTATGCCCGTTGTAGTTGACAACCTGCGTCGAATGGCTGGCGCGCGTGTCATACGGCAACGCTTTGAGGGTTTCAAAATCCCCGAGCCCTTCAACCCAGAAACTTTGGATTACGGCGTCTGCGCTATCGGTGCTCCGACCCAATCGTTTGCGGATTTCGTCTTTGCTCTCAATTTTGATTACGCCGCCGACCAGCATCTCATATTTCACCGAAACTAGTTCTTCGATCAAACGCTCGTCGTCGGGCAAACAAATGCGTGAGCCCCGAGAAGGGTCGAGCAGTTCGCGCATTTTCCACCACGCCGCCGCGCGGTCGTTACGGAAACGGAATTGGCCAATTAAGTCTGTGCGGGGTGTTTGTGCCGCTGCGTTAAAAGGTATCGCTTGTGCTTGAATTGTGCCTTCACGTTTCATTCTGCGCAGCATGTCGTACACTCCTGCGCCAATGCCAATAACATCCACTACCGCCAATGCGCCACTTTCATCTAAATGCATTGCAGCTGCGTCCGCTGTTTCCATAGTGTCCGCAATGCGGAAACGAATCAGCTCGCGCACCACGTTTCCATTGCGGATAGAAAAAACCGTCTCGTCTTCGCCACCGCGCGCCACGTCAATGCCCACAACCTTGCGGCCAGGGATCGGCACCATACGCATGTTGTTGTAGCGTTCAATGACGTAATCGCTTTCCCAGTCTTTCCAGCGATTAACCGCCATCTGCACCCAGCCCAGCGGGATAACGCCTTCAGATGTCGCGGACGGAAAAATGCCGCGCACCTTACTTGTGAAGATGGGGCTCGCTGCGGTTCGCGACAGTAGCAACGGCGCTAATTCGTCCGGCGCGTAGTCGGTGTGCGCTGTGTTAGAAAAACCCGCCCAACGCCTAATGCGCTCCTCAACCCACAACGGCGAAATCAATAGCTCCCGCAAATTATATGGAATCACTTCAGTAGAAAACGGAATGCCTTCCGCTTTCATCAACGCAGTGAGTAGCGGGTATTTCGGGTTTGCTGGATCATCGCCAACAATTTGTTCTTCACTCATGTTCGGCGAACGTAGGCCGTCGAGGTGGATAACGTTCCAATCGCTGTCCGGCTTGCATAGCGATGAGAAATGCGAACTAGGGTCATCGGGGTTACCGATCGCGAGAACACGCGCATGCTCGTTAGCCACAAGCGAATCGATAGCGTTAAAAAGTTGCTTAGCGACACCGCCCGCCTCGTCAATTACCACAAGCACGTAGCGTGCGTGGATGCCTTGAAAGGCACTTTCTTCATAGTCGGCTGGTTTACGGCCATACCCCACAAGCTCGTTGCCCAGAAACCATTGTGGGTAGCCTGCACGGTTGATTTTACCGGCAAGCTCGCCTTTGCTGTGATTCTTGTTGATCTCGCGCCACAAAATAGCGCTTACCTGCGCAGCTGTGGGGGCCGTGGTGACCACGAACGCCTCGCCGGGAGGATGAGAATCAGTCCACCACGCAACCGCGTTAGCTGCAATCTTTGACTTGCCTAACTCGTGCGCACTATGCACCACCGTGTAGCGATTGTCTCGTAAACTGCGCAGGATTCGTTTCTGCTGGCTCCACAAATGCTCTTTGAGCTTGTCTCGACACCAGCTCGCTGGCCGACGCAGATACGATTTCGAGTCGTCCCACTGTTCGGCTACTTTGTAGAAAAGCGCGCTATCCGTATCGGCCATACGCGTATTCTAAGCGCTTTCCACAGTTGTGCATAACGTTGTGGATTGTTACTCAACCTACACACTACGGACGATCTAGAAAAGACTGCCACAAAGCTACTTGATCAGCCACAGCATTAGGAAAATAGCGCGAATACAATTCACCGTTGTTGTGCTCCTCATCCATCTTGCACACAGGGCAGCCGTCGTGCATCAACACCGTGAGTTGCCCTTGAGGCCCCAATTGGCCACCGATAAAGCTGTTTATGGCCCACATAGCGCCCATAAGCGGGTCGAACGTATCTATTGACATCTCGCCCGCCAGCTGACGCTCTACCGCCTGCCGCGCATCTTCGCCTGAGGATGGAACAAGCGAGCTTAATTTTTGTTCGGCTATTTCGGCACGAAGTGTGTCCCAATGCTCTTGACACCATTGCATGCTTTTCTGCTCTCTACGCCTATTTACGTGGTTTGCGCTCGTTGGCTTGGCTTTCCGCGTGTTTCTTACGCACGCATGCTATGCACCACGTGCAGCCCGCATACGGGCAATGTCTGTTTTCCAGTGTTACCCAAGTGCTGCATACGCTGCATTTCACTAATGATCCACACTATTCTCCAGCGGGCGGAGTGTCGAAAAGCTGCGTTGCATGGTTGAGGGTGTTAATCAACGCGTTCAATTCGTGAATTGATGCGCGGTCCATGCCTTCGCCGTCTCGCGCGAACGCAAGCGCAACAATCACCCGATCGCGCAACGCTTTCGAAATCATCATGTTCTTTGAAACACGCGGATTTGTGACTGTTTCTGTCTCTTCGCTCATTGTCTTCTCCCAGACTCGTATTTTTAGGTGAGCGCCGCGCTCCAGCCGGGCTGGGAGAGCAGCAACGAAACGCGGCGCTCGCGGTTAGCAGCAAACCGGACCGAGAAGCTGAACCAACCAGCCCACACACTACGGCATATCTGCGCCTTGCTCAAGCTTCATAGCTGGAATTGAAGCCGTCTTCGAATCGTCGTCTTTGACGCCTTCGAAAAGAACCTCGGCTACATCGATTTCCGAGTATTTGGCTGACAGATGGCGCACATAGCTGTCAGCGCGTTGCACAGCCCACCCAGTCTTGTTGGTTGTCGGCCCTCAGCTTGCCGCTGAGCCCCTAGCTCGCCCCGGCTAAAGCGTCTACGCCGGGAAGGTCGAGCAGGGCCGTGCGGACCAGCTGACGGACGTCAGGGTCGTGTATGTCTTTGCCTAGACCGCGCACAATCGAAGTAATCGCGTCGTTGAGCATGAAAACCGTTTTTTCTTGGATTGCGAGCCGTCTGTCGTCAAGCTTAGCAGAAATCCACAGTTTGTGAAGGTCTGTTAAGTGGATGCGTTCTTTCATCTGAAGGTCGAGGAAGCCGTTTATTCGCGCTTCCTGCGTTTCGAGCCTGTAACTCTTGTCCTCTAATACAGCTGCGTACTCGTTTTTGTGTTCCGTCTTCGTTACGCCGAAAATAAGATCTTTCTCGGTTTCGAGTTGCATGAGTTTTTCGTCGTAGTAGCGAATCCGGGCTACCGTGCGTCGGAACTCCATCTCGAAAGAATTGATCGGATTTGCTTCCCAATCATCTGCGTCGATCGGCGTAACGAGTTTGGACAGCCCTGCCACAACTCTTTGCCGCGCGATCGCTTTTTGCACTTGCGGCAAGTTTCCACCGTGTGAAGGCGTGTCACAACAATTAAACCCAGGCACCGCACTTTTTCTGCATTGCGTGCCGTCGCGCTTAATCCGCTTGCAACGCACAAACGCAGGTCTTTTGTCGGCAGGTGGTCGGCCAGCTGTTCCCATTATTTTTCTGTGTCCTTTTTACGCGAAAAAAATTCTATGCGATTTGCGTTTCTTGTGGCGATGGATTTCCCAGGTCCATTCGCGTTGATCTTCCCAGCCGAACTCGCTTTCGTCCAGCCATCCCCAACAACGACCTTCAAAGCACCCTCAATAAATCAAAATCCGACACGCCCGAACCGAGCTGTAGCAACTGTAGCAACACACCCAAAAACATGAGAGGTTTGTTAAATCTTCGTTAAAACTTTACAGTAAATGTTGCTGTTAACAGTGCTACAGTTGTGTCTACACAACTAAATTTGGAGCACTGTTAACAGGAATCGGTAGGGTTCGTCCCTTTTTATGGCTAAAAATCCTGTCCTATTTTGTCTTAATAGTCTATCTGCTACAGTACGCTACAGTGCTTTCTATTATAGATAGTAAATTTGAAAAACCTAAAAAGGGGGGTATCTAAAAAGCGCTCTAGAAGCTAATAGGGAATAACTGTCGCGGACTGTAGCACTGTAGCAGATTTTTCGTACCATACCTGCGCGCCGATGCCCAAAACGGACACCCACGGACGACCCCACTCACACCACCGAAAGTGCGTTTTCTTTCACTTTCAAATTAGACCATCCGCGCGTCTCTTTTCCATTTACACGGCGTGTTACAGGAGTAGCGCCTTTAGAGCGAAGTAATTCCCTAAAAGTGGTCGCTGATATTTCTCGGTCCCCCGGGTTCTCTCGACTAAAGATGGTTTTGGCCGTACTTAGATTATGCCAAGAATCCCAGTTTTCAGGGCCAAAATCAATGCAATCTTCCCAGAATTCACGCAACGGGTCCATCGCGGCACGCACTTCTTTGGTCGCTTTTTCGATTTTAAGCGACGAGCCTAAGCCGTCTTTCCAGTAGCTTTCGCGAGCCGAAACGATCCACCACAACACCGCTGCCCGGAATTCTGCGCGCTCAACATTGCGTTCTCGCCAATGCGGATCGGGTTTTTCGATCTGTCGGTCGAACGCAATAAGCCGCCAACGAGCAAACAACGGGTCGTCATCAGTCATGGCCCGAGCTGTTTTATTGCCGTCAAGCCAAATTGTGAAAGTGATGGGCGCGGTGTACGCCTTCTCATGCAATTGCCGATACATATAAGTGCCACCGCCATCGGTCAACTTTTTGAGCATATCGCTGTCAAGTTTCCGACCAGCCGGGATTTCGTTGCTCAACACCATGCGCTTACCGTCACAGGCAGCCAAATCAGAGCGAATTGAACCCCCATAAGTCGGGTTAGCGAGAAACGTTTCAGCATTCACTACGCCACAGTAATCACCGATTACCGCTTTGATGCATTCAAGAAACGTTGTTTTACCGGTATTGCCGACATTGCCGTCGTACAGGTTAAAGAAAGACTTTTCAGTAGCTGTGCCCATTAAAGTGATGTAGAACGCACGCTTGAGAAAACGGGCGGTTTCTCTATCTTTACCAAGCACCTGTCGCAAGAAGCTGGACCACGCTCGATCGCGGGCACCTTCGACGAATTGCACCGGGGCCATCACGGTAATCAGATCCGTCTGCCGGTGCTCGCGCAATTCGCCGGTTTTCAAATCCAGGGTGCCGTTTTCGCAACATAGTAGAAACGGGTCGGCGTTCAGCTCCCGAGGGCTGACTTTGAATTCAGCGGTACGGCTAGCCAGTTTGACAACAGTGTCCAGCTTGGCACCCGAGCACAGCATTTTAGCCCACGAGAACTGTTTTTTACGTTCGTCTTCGCCAGCCAATTTTTTGCCTTCGGCAAACAGGTGCGAACTAAGAGTGCGGGCATAGTCGTAAATTTCGTCTTTCTCGTCAGGTCGCCAAAATTCACCGGTCCACACAAACCAAGCTTTTTTTGGCGGGCAAAACCGCAACCGCTCTCCATGCAGCTGCCACAGCAATGCGACTGCGGCCACATCGGTGTGCGCGCTGCCATCCTGAACCTGCGCCTCGATTTCTTCGCCTTTTTTGACCGCGAGAATATTATCTAGCGTTTCGCGGGACACCGCTTGCAGGTCGGCCAGAGTTGCGCCGGAGGCCAAATGCTCCACCACGTCATCATGATTGCCGTGGGTGGCCGACGCGCGGACCTCCACGAGCCCTAGGGCGAATTTGCGAGGCTGAGCAGAGCCGACAGCCAGCTGACCGGCCGCTTTAGCTTCGGTCAGGGCGTCAAACACTTTGCGAGCCCGCTCGTAGCCCGCAACGTCGTTGTCGGCCACCACAACCACACGACGAGCACCCCGGAGCATCCACGAGAACTCCGCAGGCCATGCTTGCGCTGCGCCCGCTAACGCAGTGGTGGCCACTGAGGCGGAACGGCCCGACAAGTCGAAAGAGAACTCGGGCAGCCGGTTGAGGGCATCCACCGACTTCTCGCCTTCAACCAAGTACACCGTTCCACCCCCGGCGCACACCGCGCGCAGGCGCGGCAGATCGAACAGGACGCGGCGAACGCCTTTCACCGAACCACGGCCATCGGCGCGTTGTTGATAAAACTGCTTTTTGCCGGACGGTAGATCCCGGCGCGTTACGGTGAGCAGCGGTTCACCGTTTTCGTCGGTGTACGTCCAACGGCGGGTAATGATTTTTGCGCCCAACGACGCCCACGTGAGATTGAGTGCTTTTAGTACGCGCTCCGGCGAACACCCGGCGGCGCAATGCAAAAGCACCGGCACTTTTTTACCGACAGCGACACCCAAAGACGCGCGGCTGTCCTCATGCGCCGGACATTGCCAGTCTTGCCCGGAATCCCATTTACAGTCGGCGGCCCATAGCGCATTGAACACTTTACGCAACGGCGAGCCAAGGTCGCTTTTCGGATAATGCTTCGGATAAGGTGCGCTTTCGGTTTCAGCGCTACTCGCATCGGCAGAAGCATTGTTTATTTTCTGGATTCTACTTAGGTTCGGAGTTGTGCGAGCGCGTAGCGATGCGGTATTGTGCACAGTGGGTGCCTTTCATCGGGCAACCACGCAGAAGCGCGGAATACCCTTGCCGGGGTTTTGTTCGTTAAAGGCCGGTCGCTACCATCAATTGCGACCGGCCTTTTCGACGTTAAACAGCCAGTTAGCTGCGGTTCTTGCTGAGTTCCTAGGCGGGATTCTTGCTAAGTTTTAGGTGCCGGGAACTACAGGCTACGCCCTCTTTACGTGGGGGTCAAAGGCTCGCTCTCAGGAGTTTCTGAAACGCGCTGTAGCGCTGTAGCAGACTCCAGAAATTGCCGGATTTCAAGGGCTACAGTTCTTCCGGCGGGCGTCGAATCGAGAAAAACTTCGTCACACTTAACCAACGCAGCCGCAATGCATTTACGTAATTCGGCGTTCTCTCTCATAAGAAACGCTACAGCTATGTCTTTAGGCGCTAACACGTCCATCACAAAACCTTTCCACCGTGCTTGTGTAGCCTTGTTCTGTTATATGTAATCTTTCTGTTGTACTCTGCATGCAAATCGATGTTGTAGCGTTTGCAGCAATCGAGCAACCGGATAAAGACATCGGCGAATTCGCTCCCAACGTCATCGGGTTTGCCGTTTTCGCTCGTATATTTTTCGAGCTGACGTGTTCTAAACGCTTCTAGCGCTTCCGATACCTCGGAATGCAACAGAGCCATAGAATCACCAAATGTCCTTTCATCTTCAAACCAGCCTTTGTCAAGATTGATTTGGTAAACTTCCCACATCATGTCGTCTAGATCTTTTGGGTAGCTCACTGTTTTAGCCTTTCGCAGGTTGGTTGACAGTTTTGGCAAATATGTCCTCAAAAAGTTCTCGCACCCACTCATCAGCGCCAACCAGCCTGTCCAGCAAATTGGCAACATTTGTTTGGTTTGTGTCGTAAAGCTCGTCCCTATTAACATCGATAGTGATTGTGTACATAATGTGCTCCTGTACTTTAAGAGAAGCCATCATTTAACCTTTCGGGTCAAAGAGGTGAGGCCACGCCTGTTGGCGTAGCTTAGGACTACTACGGGCTCGCCGGAAGAACGTAAGAGCGTGGCGGGCCGCATCCACCGCGTGTGGCATACCGGGACGGTAAAGTCCGGCTAGCTGCAATCTGGCGTCGGTGACGGTCGTTTTTGCAATCGACGCTGATTGTGTGAACGGTGCTCTTTGATCCCCGGCGAGCAGTTCTAGCGCGGTGAGCGCTGAAAAGATCCGCACGGGCGACAAGAACTCCCGGGACTGGTTGAGCGAGCGTGGCACAAAATCCTCATAGCCCCATGCACAGCGCCACAAAGCAGTGGAACGAAGAAGTTGATTGCTCGCGGCGATGATTTGAGTTTCGGCATGCACGTAGTCGGGCAGCTCAGCCCCTATGACACAGCTCAGATCTACAATATCACCGTTCAAATTCAGTGTTTCTCGAAACGCTCTGCTTACGTTGCGCTTGGCATCGTTGCCCACAACTTCTCTACGAGCCTTATTGCCGAGCTGTTCGAAATAGGGCTGGTGGATTGCTTTGCCAAGCGCTGCGAACGTTGGCGCAAAATCCGGCTCACCTCGCAACCAGCCAGACTCGATGAAACAAGAGAAAACGCCAGTGGTCGAGCCAGGGTCAAACCACACCAAACCCGCGAGGCTTTCTTTCGACTTCATTTGGGCACCACAGGTCGAAAGGGGTCAGCATCGAAAGCTCGTCGAGCCGCATCGAAAAAATGATCGGGCTGCGGAGTAAGCTTTTCAGCAGGAAAGCCCAGAGCCTCAAGTATTTTGTTCGAGTTGAGTGTAGTGGTTTTAACGGCCGGAATAGCATGCAGTGGCAGGGCTTTGCGCTCTTCCTCCATTGCGTGTTCGCGGTGTAGATGCAGAGCGAATTCGAGCGGTAAATACCGCTCAATGAAACTGTAGTTAGTCGAGCTGTAGCGCGAACTACCGAGCAGCAATTCGATTAGCTGGAATTCACCGCACGAACAGCCGAGGAAGATTTTATTTATTCCGCCTGTTCGGTGCTCAATCTCTGCTTTGTGAGGTCGTTTGCGGATCTGCTCGCACATGAAATCCCAGCCGCCGGGCTGCGTCATCATGATTGCGCCCAAGCTGCAAAATAGCCGATCGTGAAACCGACGCCAGCGCACGCGGAGCCGAGCACAAAAGTCCAAAACGGATTCATTCGTTAGTCCTTCACTTTCATCAAGTGGTCTGGGGCGGGGAACGTGCAGCCATCGTTAGGCCAATGCCCCGGCGCGATAACGTAGCTGAACGTTTTTGCGCGGCTTTTGCGTGTCGCCGTAGAGCGCTTGCTAGCGCGGTGCAGCCACACGAACGGCATAACGCACGTGTAATACACAAACATGAGCATGAATTGGATTGGTGCGACGAAAAACAGCCACAACAGCGTTCCGAAGAAGCCAAAGTGCACTGATGTGCCGCGCGAGATTCGGTGAGAAATGTGCATCAGAGTGTCTTTTTGTGTGGTGCTTCGATCAAAACTCGCAGCAATTCGACTGGACTTACTTTCTCCCAATATTTTTTGTGAGCATCAGCAGCATAAGCATCAGCAGCAGCATAAGCATCAGCAGCATAAGCAGCAGCAGCAGCAGCAGCATAAGCAGCAGCAGCAGCAGCATAAGCATCAGCATCAGCAGCAGCATAAGCATCAGCATCAGCAGCAGCAGCAGCAGCAGCAGCAGCAGCAGCATAAGCATCAGCAGCAGCAGCAGCAGCAGCATCAGCATCAGCAGCAGCAGCAGCAGCAGCATCAGCATCAGCAGCAGCAGCAGCATAAGCAGCTTTCGCGTTTTTGCATGCTTGCGGCGTTTGTTCTTTGCACATCGCTGTCCAAGCCGAACGTGCAGATTCAGGTAGCTTGTCAGTAATCAGTTCAAGTGATTCGAACATCCAAGACATGACGATCGCTCGACGTTCTGCCTCATGCTCGCGCCCTGTGCCAGCTGCAAATGGCAGCAGATCTTTCCATTCTTGTGAGTTTCGGATTTCATTTGGCATGTGATCTTGAATTCTGATGATCCAATATCCGATCACAAGCGACATGCATGCCGGTATTTCGTCTTTCAGCTCGCCGGTAAGCGCTAGATTGATAGCGGCTATGGAACACGCGTCAATTTCAGGTGCGTTCGGATCTTTCGTGCTGCCCAGGCCCGTACACAGCTTCGTACGACTGAGCAGCTCGGCAATTGCGTCACGTTCGCTTGGCGTGGTCATGAGTAATTACCGATGCTTTCGCGGACGTGAGCGTCGTCGTGATTCCAAAGTTCGCGCGCCTCGATTTCTTGTCGCACACGGCCCGCGCGGGATTCTTCAGCATCGCTCATGTCGTGGGTGGCTTCATCCCACATGTCGGCCTCAAGCTCTAGTTCTTCGTCGGTCATTCTGTGGACGATCTTCATAATTTTTCTGCCCTTCGGTTCGGGTAAAGCCTCGATCTTCTCAAGGCTAGCTATTCCGCATGGTTGCGGTGCCGTACGTCAAGAATAACACGAAAACGCGTGCACGCAACCAATTAGCTGACTTTTTTCGATTTTTCTTCAATTGCTGGTTTTTCGGCACCGTTCCACCGTCTACCGATTATTTCAGCGCTAGCCGTAAGCTCAATTCCTTGCACTTTTGCATACATCGCAACTTCAAGTACCGGCAAAACGCTTTCGGCTTCATGCTCCGGCACCTCAAGGATAATTTCGTCGTGGATGGTGAGCCAAATCGCGTCGCCTAGGCCCTGTTCTCGTAGCGCGATCATGGCGTCACCGAGCATGTCTCTGCCTGACGATTCGGCAACGTACTCATAAACTCAGTCCAGCTGACCAGCCCAGCGTAGGTTCCTCGCCACGCTTTCCAGCGCTCTAAAGCCACGGCATACGGCACGCCCATTTGCGCGGCCAGTTTACGCGGGCCTGCCCCATACTGTTGAGCGAAGTCGAGAATTTTCGCATCACCGTACTCAGGCTCAGTGTAGTTTTTGCCAAAAATCGAGATCGCGGTTTCGACATGCTGCCTAAGCCCCCGGTCGAGAATTTTGAGCAACATTTCGTCTTGGCTGTATGCGGCGGCTAGCCGTGTTTCTTGGCCGTCGTAGTCAGCACCGACAAACAAATAGCCGTCACGTGCAATAAAACAACCACGTAAGCGTTTGTCGGTTTTCTTGAACGTCTGCATCGCCGGGTTGACAATGGATGACCGGCCGGTGACTGCCGCTTGCGTGTTGATGCGCGGGTGGATCATGTCGTTACGGTCAGCGACCGTGAGAATCCCCCGCAAATTATTAAGCAAATTCTGGTTAGTGCTCAGAATGAGCTTGTTGTGCAGGGCTTGCCCGACTTCGCTTAAAGGATCGGCTTGCGCCGCAAGGATCGGCAGTGTGGTTTTGTCGAGCTTGCCGCGCCCTGTCTTGGTGCGCTCATGAAAACGCACACCGCGTTCCTCAAGCCAGCCCACAACTTTCGGCGAACGTGGGGAGAAACCGAAAAGCTCCAGCAGCTCGCTGTCGGCTTTGAGGTAATCGAATTCAATGTCGTCGAGGATCTTGCGCGTGTACTGGCGGTCAATGCGCATCCCGCGCCATTGCATGTCATTTGCCATCCGCGCAATGTTTTGTTCGCGTCGCGACAACGCCCGCTCTTTTTTGCTTCGCATCATGGCGCTCAAAATATCGAGCAAACGCCGCACATAAATCGCGTCAAGGCCCGCATATTTGGTATAAATCTCGTTATTCAATGGAATGTTGGTGAAACCCCACGATTTCATTTTGCCGCCCACGCGTGAACCAGACGGCGCGAGGCGCTTAAACTCTGCGTGTAGTTCCTCTTCGGCGTGACGTAAGCCGGGGTCAATGTGCTGGCTTGCCCATGTTTTAAGCGTGTGGTCGTTGCGTTCGCCGGGGAGTAAAAGGCAAGTCATGGGCAGGGTGTCGATGCTGCGCTCATTGAGGTTGATGTCGAATTCGCGCCGGACCCATAGCGGGTCGTAGTTGGTGTGCGTGACAAATCGTGTCCCTGCGCTCCAGACGTCCGCGCCTTCAAGCACGCGCTGGATCTGGGGTCGCCAAAATGGATCATGGGGGTCAAGCACCCACGCCTCAGTTTTGGTTCCCAGCTGAAGCAGTCGCATGCGAGCGTTGGGCGCAAAAACGCCCATGTCTTCGATGGTGGTTGTCTCGACGTCAAGCCCTAATATTCGATCCGAATCGACGAACTTGTAAAAATCGTCAAGCCGCTCCTGCGTCGAGTTGGGCAGCGCTACAACGGCCACCTTCTCCCCGGCGACCTCGTACGTTCGTCGTGTGCCCATGTCAGTTTACGTGAAGTAGTGAAGCGTAAGCAGCCCGACAACAGACCACACAACAAAGCACAGAGCCATTAAACCGCCCCAAAGCAGGTAGCCAACGTTCTTATCTTTCATTATGTTGTTTCCCTGCTATCCCGATGAGTGTGGTTTTGTTCGTCGTGGCTGTGCACGTGTTTGTGGTATGCGCGCAATACGCGCTGTCCGTCATTGTTGCTGTATGGCTTAATTTCGGTCCAGCCTGCCATTGGCATATGCCGGGCGTTGTAATGTTTCACAAGAGTGTCGTCGCTCATCTCTTCGATCGGGCTCACTTTGTTGCTCAAAACGTCCTCCAAACGCAGAAGGCGAGGAAACGCACACAGGGCAGTCTATGCACGTTTCCTCGCCAAACTCGATTCTACCAGAAACTAGCTTTGTAAACGACAGCTACGAATTACGTGGTTTAGTATGCGTCTTCGTCGTCGTCGTCGTACTCATCGTCGTCTTCGACGGGCGCTGGCTTGCGTTTCGCTGGCGCTGCTTTCTTAGCTGGAGCCTTTTTAGCCGGTGCTTTCTTTACTGGCTCTGGCTCTTCTTCGTCATCCTCGTATTCGTCGTCATCGTCTTCACTACTGTCCGAATCGTCGTCGAAATCGTCGTCCGAGCTTTCATCGTCGAGGTCGTCGTCTTCTTCGCCATCATCCTCGTCGTCAGATTCACTGACACCAAAAAAATCGTTGGCGTTCAGTGAAAACTCGCCCGAACCTTTCGGGTGTTCCCGGCGGCGGCATTTAGCGTTAGCTGTCAAACCGACCGGCTTCTTGCCACCGATTTTAAGGATGCTCGGCTGGTCGTCGTTGTCGTCATCGAGCACAACGCCACCACGCCACAGTGCCGTGTATTGCATTCCGAACGCTTCAGCCCAGCGGTTAACGAATGGTGCACCTTGCGCCGTCAAGTTGCCGTTCCACCAAATACCCGCGCCTTTGTACTTCGACTTGGGGCCTTTGGCGTCCACGATTTCGAACAAAACCTTCAGCATAGGGTTGCCGGACTTGTTTTCCTGCACGAGTCGGGCCAGCTTGATTTCGACTCGGTAAACTCCCGCCGGGGGTGTTGGTCCGGTGTAATCGCCGAAACCTTCAGAAGGTTTGACCTTTGAATGGTCTTCGGGTGCGCGCCACTTTTTGGGCATTCACTTACTCGCTTTCTTTTGTGGGTGTTCGGCGACGCCGGGGCGACGGTGCCGGGACTGGGAGAAGAATTCGCCGCTCAATTTCGAGCAATGTTGGATTGTCGATGTATGGGCCAAGTACGCCGTAACGGTCTTTGCCGACTGGCCGGTTAAATTTGAGGCGACGAAACTCCGTTTTGGTTTCTTTGTCTGTACGCACCACCAAGTGCCCGTAAGCGTGCACTGAACCGCACAGCCAGCGGCTCATTGCTGCTTTGTCGTTAGTGCCCATCTTGCCGAGAATAGCGGGGCGTACAACCAGCTCGCCTTCGCTGTTTTCTTCTTGAATTTCCCGGGCAAGCCACAGCACATTGATTGGCAAATCATTGAACGCGTTAATCATCTTCTTGGTACTCGTGTCGCGCTTCAAATAATCCTGCAGCTGCATCGTGTCTTCGTCTTTACGTTTCGACGGGTTAGCCTTGAAACCCTCGCCGGTGATGTGTGCGGTCAGCATTTCTTGCGCCGCTGTCACAGAATCGATGGTGACCCATGCAAATCCGCGATCGCGAGCCTGCAACCATTTGAGAGTGTTTTCCAGTTCAAGCCAGCTGTGCACACGGTTAAGCTTCGCCTGGCTTATGGGTGTGGATTGGCTAGCCAGTTCTTATGCACGTTCACCTGCGTCGTGACGACCGCCGTACACAAAAACAAGACTGCTAGCAATTGAATCATCAGATTTCCGCCGTTCCGTCAAGGCGCTCATCGAGTAGCGCCAATCTCTGTTCGATTTCTCGGCACCGTTTATCGAGAAAACACGCGTCCTCTGCGCTAATTCGCCGCATACCGTACGATCGGCTCACGCGGTTGTGCAATGCTCGAATTTCTTCGATGCCGCGTGTTTTAAGGCTTCGCATCACTATCGCTATCTTCGACCACCGTGAAACTTTTAACTTGGCCGCGAAGCCCTACACGAAATGTGATTCGTGTTCGAGTGCTCGCTTCGGTAGGTGCGCCGTGGTTAAATTCTCCCAAATCGTAGGCTAGCTGTGCGAAGGTCGGTGGTATCTTGTATGAAATGGTGTGTGTTTGCCTCATGCCTGACTTCCTAGTTTTCTTCGTAGGGGCGCGCTTCCTTTAGTCTTCTTCGTGAGAATGCGGCTCTGGGCATTGCACCAACCGTTGCCGAGCCCCCAGAAAAACGCGGTTTCCAGATTCGCCGGAGCACCGTTGCCTCGATTACGGGCTTGCCCTTGGCCTTGCAACACTGCTCGTTGGATCGTGCTTATGTTTTTGAATGGGTGGTCGTTGCAATACAGACAGCCGCCTTCAAGGCAAGTGGCATCGAATTGAGGCCAGCAAATGCGGCGCTGCTCGATTTTCATTGTAGCCTGTTCTCCAAGCTTCATATCGCGGCCTTTCGGTGGTTGGCGTAAGGGTCCGTTTTCTTGTACACGGCGTCGCGGTATTCTTGCCAGTCGCCGCCTGCTTCGTGCAGCTCACACATCGAAAAAAACGAGCAATCCCACGAACAATCTTTTGTCGGATTTTTTATCAGCGGCAGTTCGCGCGTCCGGTACTTTTCGGCTAGCAGTGCTTCACCCTGAATGCGCTGTATCTGTGTTCGGCGTTCGTTACGCGTCCTCACAACGGTTTCACGCACAAACATTGGCGTCGGCTGTGTCTTCGAGACATCGCCCAACACAATTATGCCGTATTCATTAGCCATACGGACAAGATCGGCTAGTGTTGTCTTTTTATCCTGCGCCCAATCTTGCACGTCTTTCGGAAAAGCGGCTATATATTGTTGTTTGGTGGGTTTGTTGGTTGCTTCGCCGTCCACGTTTGTCGGCCGATCGTCAGGTATGGTTTTGCGCAGAAAGTTGTAGAGAATGCCATCGAGCTTCATCCCCGGCTTAATGAGTCCTTGGTGTGCCAACACATCTGATGCGATCGCCCAATACGCTCCAGCTTGGTCGTCGAGCGATAGGTGACTTGTTGTGATCTGCTTTGCTGTCTTGTGATCCCACAGCAATAACGAGTTTTCCTCTTCCGCTTCGGCGTCCAGTGCCACAAGATCAAACGTACCGTTGTAGTATACGAGTGGTATACGCGCTATGCGTTGCGCAGACGAGTTGGTACGCCGTTCGCTTGCGGACATTGGGCGCGGTATTGGGATTTCAAAAGTCTGCTCCGCACTAATCACATGCCAGCGCTCGTCTTTGCCGTATTTGTCCAAGTAGGCTCCAAGCATCGCTTCGCCTAAAGCTTGTGCTTCAACCCATTCTTGCTCTGGCGCAACATTGGGATCGGCGTCCTCATAGTTTGTCGTGTTCACGAAAGCGATTTCTTCGCCCACATAATCGCGCCACACTTTGAGAACATCTTTACCCCGGCGCAAGCCTTTGTACTTATAGCGCTCTTGTAAGGCTAGGTGGATGCCGATGCCAAACCACAATGCGCCGGGACGGATGGACTTGGTGGTCAGCCCTTGCCGGTACGTCCATTGCCATTGCTGGGGGCAGCGTTTCAGCGATCGGCGCTCACTTGTGCGAAAATGCGGCACGTGTGTGTGTGCGGCGCTCACGGCCGGGTGTCCTCCGTAGCGGCCAAATCCCATGCATTCAGCATCCTATTCACTCGATCAAGTTCTTGCCGAAGTTTGTTGTTTTCGTCTTTCAGCTCTTGAGTGCGCTTGTGTTGCTCGCGGTGCCATTCAAGCTCTTTAGTAGTCTGGTCCAATAGGGCTTTGGCTGTGCCTAATAAGGGATCGAGAAATTGCTTAAACGCAGCGCCGAGCGGCTCAATGAGGTCGAGATTTGCAGGCAATGGCTCTGGCAGTGGGTCGGTCATGCCGTAACACCAACTAGCGCAAGGTGGCTTTTACTGCGCTCGTGTGTTTTGAGGCCAGCCGGACTTTTAAAGCTTTTTGAGCAAGCTATACAGAACGGCTCTGGGATCGCATCCCCGAGGGCCAGCGTCTCGACGCTTGTCTGGCCAGTGGCCTGCGCTTCAGTAAATGCTCCCGCTGTTCTCACGCCGCCATTCACTGCAATTTCAGCAGATACTTCGGCTCGTATGGCGGTCAGCCGGTCTTCATATTTTGTTTGTTTCGCATCCGCGAACATGCGCTTGAGGATTTTGCGAGCCATTTTCTTGTTGCGTGTGTTGTTTTTACTCATCGACGTAGCCGGAGCCGTCGCCGTAGCCGTAGCCGTAGCCGGAGCCGTCGCCGTAGCCGTAGCCGTAGCCGTCGCCGGAGCCGTCGCCGTAGCCGTAGCCGTAGCCGTAGCTCGTCAGATCTTCCATTCTTTCACCGCCTGAATAGATGCGGCTCCCACGGGCGTG
>WNGI01001825.1_pt1 | contig 24247 bp, 20 predicted proteins | sample 5400621 | NCBI WGS metagenome assembly WNGI01 (sample SAMN13153374, study PRJNA577476) | soil metagenome | isolation source: 20 cm soil or saprolite under Garry oak tree replicate 1 | place: USA:California | collected 2016-06-15 | reverse complement strand
GATCGCGCCACCAGCGCAAGTTGCCTCCCGAGACGAAGCCGGGATTTTCGAGCAGCCAGCTGTCGGGGTCGCCGTGAGGATGACATTCGACCAGCATCGTGCTGTCCTCCCGCGGCGCCGACGACACCGCGCACACGGGCTCCGCAGTGCCCACGACGTCGCAAACCTCGCCGGGCGAGAACACTCCCGCGCCGAGCGTGGCGGCCATCTCGTCGCCGCACCCAACGACCACGGCTGTGTCACGCGAGAGTCCGGTCGCGGCCGCGAAGGCCTCGGTGACGGCGCCCACGCCGAGCGTTCCGGGCGCGAGCTCGGGCAACATGCCGGCCTTCAGGCCGGCGGCGTCGAGAACCGCGTCCGACCACCTGCGTGTCCGGGGGTCGAGCAACGCGAGCGACGAGGCGTTCGAGTAATCCACCATCGAAACGCCGGCCGCTTCCTGGACCACGAACGACCCGGGCGGCATGAGCCGCGCGGCTCTGGCGAAGACGTCCGGCTCTTCGTCCTTGACCCAGAGCGCTTTGAACACGGCATGCGAAGAATCCAGGTTGGTGCCCACCTGGTGGTAGAAGTCCTCGCGCGTCACACGCTGCGCCATGGCCGCGGCCTGCGCCTCGGCGCGCCGGTCCATCCAGATCATCGCGTTGCGCAGCGGCTTTCCCTGTGCGTCGCAGACGACCATGCCGTCCAGCTGCGATGCGAACGAGATCGCCTTCACGGCGGACGCTCCTTCCGTCACCTCGTCGAGCACCCGACGCAACGTCGAATGAAGCGCGTTGATCCAAGCCCGCGGGTCCTGCTCCGCCCACCCGGGCCGAGGAAAGAGCACGTCGTAGGCCTCGTAAGCAGAGGCCACCAGGCGGCCGTCGTCGGAATACAGGGCGGTGTTGGTGCCCTGGCTCCCGATATCGCAGCCGATCACGTACGGCCCGGTCACTGAACGATGACGACTTTCAATCCAGAACCCGAACGGATGGTATTGAACGCCTCGCCGATCTGAGCAAGCGGAAAACGATGCGTCACCACGGACGCCAGCTCGTCGCGACGGCGCTCGAGGTAATCCATGGTGATCCGGTACTGGCGGTGGGTCGCCCCATAAGCGCCGAGGATGGCGAGTTCCTTGTAATGGAGCTGGTTCATATCGAGGTGTGCGACCGGGTCATGCTTGGGCAGGCCTGCGAAGTAAACGACACGAGCCCGCTTGGCGGCCATCTCCAAGGCGGCTTGCTGCGCCTGCTTGGATGGCGCGGCCACGATGACGCGCTCGGGCCCTCGACCCGCAGTGCGCTCCATGGCTTCGGCGACCCCGTTGTCGTCGCCCGCCACCCATGAGTCGTCGACAAAGCCGCCCACCGCTTTCAGCGCCACATCCAGCCGCTGCCGGTTGACGTCGGTCAAGAAGACCTTGCTCGCGCCGCGGTCGCGGGCCATAACCGCCTGCCAGCACCCGATGGGGCCGGAGCCGATGATCACGACCGTATCGCCCAGCCGGACGTCCAGCATCTCGATCCCGTTCAGCGCGCACGCGAACGGGTCGGCCACCGTGGCGAGGTCGGAGGGCAGGTCGGCAGGTAGCGGGATCAGGTTCTTGACTGCGATGGGCGGCACCGCGGCGTACTCGGCGTACGCCCCTGGGTAAGGGTCGTAGCCGTAGAGAAGGTGCTCGTCGCAGAGGTTCTGCAACCCGTCCATGCAGAAGTGGCAGCGGCCGCACGTGAGGATCGAGCCGAGAAAGACGCGGTCGCCCTTCTTGATCCCCGGAGGGAGCACGGCGCGCGGGCCGACTTCCTCGAGGACGCCTACCGGTTCGTGACCGAGGATCCACGGAGCCGGGGCGCGGGGATCGCCGTTGAAGAACGTGCGCGCGTCAGTGCCGCAGATGCCGCACGCTTCAACGCGAAGGAGCGCTCCCTCCGGATCGACCCCCGGCTCGGTCACCTTGCGGATCTCGACCATGTCGACGCCGGTCATGAAGGCGGCCTTCATCGCGCCGCCACAGTGCCCACCGCCTGCTTCAGCTCGCCTACGGCCTTGCTCGCCGTCCACCGCTCTCGGATCACCCTGGACAGCGCGCGCGTGATCGCTTCGGGGGAGCGATGCATGAAGATGTTGCGGCCCACGGAGCATCCGATTGCGCCGGCGGACATGGCAGACTCCATCCGGCTCAACAGCTCCTCATCCTCCAGACGCGATCCGCCAGCGAGCACCACGGGTATGCCGTTGGCGGATTCGACGAGGTGCCGAAAGGATGCCTCGTCGCCTGGCCAGTTGGTCTTGATGATGTCGGCGCCTAGCTCGCCACACAGCCGGACGTTGCGTCGCAGGTACTCGAATCCATAGCGCTGTTTGAGCTCGTCCACTGACGCGTAGGTGGTTGGAAACTCGGCTTCGGCAATGAACGGGATGCCCTGCGTTTCGCAGGCGCGGCCGACTCCGGCGAGGATGCGGACCATGCCCGGCTCGTTGTGTCCGCCGAGGGCGGTGAACAAGACGACGGCGTCGGCTCCCAGGCGCGCGGCTTCCTCGACCTCGGCGATCTGGACGACCTCGGGCTCTCCCTGCTCAGGATTCGCCGATGCCGACAGCAGCAGCGCGAGGGAGGTCGTCGGTGCGAACGCGGGCTCCGCGACCCGGATCATCCCTTTCGACATCATGATCACGTTCGCGCCGCCGGCAACTGCTTCCGCCGTCCGCGCGGCGATGTCGGCCAGCGGCTCTAGAAACTGCGGCGAGGTCATTCCGTGGTCCAGCGCGCAGATCACAGAAACGCCGGCCTGGTCGATGACGCGCTTAAGGCGCATGGATTTGCCGACACCTCTGATCACGACAACCTCCTTCCTGGACCGCGCCGCAGCACGGTGAACTCGAACGCATCAGCGAGGTGATACTCATACGACGAGAGCACCGGCACGCCGTCCTCCGAATAGTCGACCTGCCAGATGGCGAGCAACAGCTCGCCGCGGGGCACGCCCAGCTGGCGCGCCACAGTCACTTCGGCCCGCACTGGGCGGAAGCTCGCCACGCCATGGTGGATCACGACACCGAGATCTCGCTCCAGCACTTCGTAGATCGACCGCTTGAGCATCTCGTCGGCAAGCTCGGGCTGTTTCGCGATCAGGCGGCCGGGCAAAATGTCCCGAGAGAGAACAACCGGTTTGCCGTCGGCTGTTCGAACGCGTTCGACCACCAGCACGTCAGACCCCGGTTGGAGCTCGAGCCGAGCGGCCTCACTGTCGGTCGCCGGCTCCATCGAGTGGCGTGCCTGCTCTATGCCGGCCTGCATACCGGCGGCCCGGATCGCGTCAGTCACGCCGAAGTTCGCGTCCAGGCTGTTGGTGACGCGGCGGCCGTCGGCGACGAACGTGCCCGCACCCCACATCCGGCGGACCAAGCCCTCGCTTTCGAGGGCTCGCAGCGCTTCGCGGAGCGTGGCGCGGGAAACGCCCAGCTCCGTGGCGAGCGCCGGCTCAGACGGAAGTCGTGACCCGGCGGCGAGCGCCCCGCTGTCAATCCTCTGGGTCAGCTGTTCCCGGACCTGGACGCTGCGCGGCCGCGCTCGTTCCTCGAGGTTCTGGTTTGGCAAGGCCCACCTAGTATCTTGTCGGACAACTTGCCGCGTCAAGGTAAAAGTTGTCCTGTCGCAAAAGTCATTCTTGACTTGGAATTGGGCCTCCCCTAGCATTCGGGCACACGACAAGGCGTCAGACAACTTTTGATTCGCGGCAGCCTGGGGAGGGCACCGCGAGAGGGGGTAGTTCACTTGTCTGAGGAGCGGCGCAAGGTAGGTTCGGTTGCTTATCGGGAGGCGAGCCCGGCCTATTTCGCCAAGCGGGCACTCAAGCGTCACGCCGCGTTCTGGTCGCTGTGGTCGCTGGGCGTGGCGGCGGTCATCTCGGGCGACTTCTACGGCTGGAACCTCGGTCTTGGCGTGGGCGGGTTCGGGGGCCTTCTGATCGCGACCGTCGTCATCGCGATCATGTACTACGGCCTCGTCTTCAGCATCGCGGAGATGTCACCGGCCCTGCCGCACACCGGGGGCGCCTATTCGTTCGCGAGGTCCGCCTTCGGACCCTGGGGCGGGTTCATCACCGGCCTGGCCGAAAACATGGAGTACGTGATCACGCCCGCAGTCGTGGTAGGCGCCATGGGATTTCTGATGCAGGCCATCGTCCAGTCGCTTTTCAATGTTCAGGGCGATCCCTGGTGGAACACGCCCTACGTCTGGTTCATCGTCTCTTACATCGTCTTCGTCGGCATCAACATCCGGGGCATCGTGGCCACCATGCGCTTCACGGTTGCGATCAACGCCATCGCCCTGGGCATCCTCGCGGTCTTCTTCCTCTCAGTCATCTTCTCCGGCAAGCTCAACTTCAGCCTGCTGACGAACATCCCGCCGCAGAGCGGTCAGTCGTGGTTCCTGCCATTTGGCCTGGCGGGCATCTTCCCCGCCATCCCGTTCGCGATCTGGTTCTACCTCGCAATCGAAGAGCTGCCACTTGCCGCCGAGGAGTCGCATGATCCAAAGCGCGACATCCCGCGAGCGGCGGTCTGGGGCCTGACCACCCTCGTCATAACTGGAGCTCTGATCTTTCTCTTGAACCCCGCCATCGGTGGCGGGTCGAAGGACCTGGGCAACTCTGCCACTCCCTTGTTCGACGGCTTCAAGGCGGTCTTCGGCTCGGGCACAGGGGCCGCGTTGCTGGCCCTGATCGGACTCGTCGGCCTGATCGCCAGCTTTTTCACGATCATCTACGCGTACGGCCGCAATACGTACTCGCTCTCGCGCGCGGGCTACTTCCCCCACTTCCTCTCCGTGACTCATCCGACCTTGAAGACGCCTCACATTGCACTCATCGCCGGTGGGGTCGTCGGCCTCGTGCTCGCGTGCCTCTTGACATACCTCGGCACGCAGAAGAACCTCGTCGCAGGCCAGGTGGTCGGCGCACTTCTCTACATGGCGGTGTTCGGCGCCGTCGTGTCCTACGCGATGCAGTGCGCTTCATTCATCTTCCTGCGCCGCCGCCTACCCAACATCGAGCGGCCTTACAGGAGCCCGGTCGGTGTCTGGGGTGCCGGAATCGCCGGCGTGATCGCGATCATCTCTTTGATCTCGCTCTACTTCAACGAGACGTATCGTCCGGGTGTCGTGGGCACCCTGGTCTACTTCCTGATCGGCATCGCGTACTTCGCGATCGTCGGCCGGCACCGGCTCGTCCTGTCGCCGGAAGAAGAGTTCGCGCTGACCCAGGGTCAGCACGGTGACCCCGAGAGGGAGGGCTACGGAAAGACCAAGGTCACCGACATCCCGGTCGAGGGCGCAGCCGCACCGGCCAGTCCCGCTGGGGCGCCGTCGGGCGGAAGCAACTAGCGTTTCGTCTACGCAAGCTGGTGAGCGTGCGAGAGCGCTCACCAGCCTCTCTTTTAATCTGATTGGCGTGCCGCCGGCCCAGGAGGTGTCTGGATGTTGACCAAGGACAAGGCGACTCGGCCCGACCGCGAGCCGGCGCTGACCAAGGACAAGCTTGCGTCCGACATCGAGAACGGTCTCATCGACACGGTCGTCGTCGCATTCACGGACATGCAGGGCCGCCTCATGGGCAAGCGAATCGACGCGGAGTACTTCATGGAGTCGGCAGGACACGGCGAGTCCGTCGAGGGCTGCAACTACCTGCTCGCGCTCGACATGGAGATGGACCCCATTCCCGGCTATCAGATGGCCAACTGGGAGTCTGGGTACGGCGACTTCGACCTCGTGCCCGACTTCACGTCGCTCCGCCGGATTCCCTGGCTCGAGTCCACCGCGCTGGTCCTGTGCGACGTCGCCTGGCACGACGGCAAGCCGGTGCGGCCGTCGCCGCGCCAGGTCCTGCGGGCGCAGGTCGAGCGGGCGCGCGCGCTCGGGTTCGAGCCCATGTTCGGGTCCGAGCTCGAGTTCTTCCTGCTCAAGGAGACGTATGCGGAGGCGCATGCCAAGCATTACATCGACCTGGTGCCGTCCGTGCCTTACATCCTCGACTACCACATCCTGGCGACTACCTACGACGAGCCGTTTCTTCGCGCCGTCCGCAAGGGCATGAAGGGCGCCGGGATCCCGGTCGAGAGCTCGAAGGGCGAGGCGTGGCCCGGCCAGCAGGAGATCAACTTCCGCTACTCCGACGCGGTGACGATGGCGGACAACCATGTGATCTACAAGAACGGCATCAAGGAGATGGCGCACCAGGCCGGCTGCTCGGTGACCTTCATGGCGAAACCCGACCATCGCTGGATCGGCAGCTCCTGTCACGTGCACTCGAGCCTGTGGAAGGACTCGCGCAACGCGTTCGACGGCGAGTCGGATGTGTTCAAGCAGTACCTGGCGGGCCACATCGCGTACGCGTCGGAGCTGGCGATCTTCCTCGCGCCGAACATCAATTCCTACAAGCGCTACGCCGCGGGGAGCTGGGCGCCCACCACGCTGGCGTGGGGCCATGACAACAGGACGTGCGGGTTTCGCATCGTCGGCCACGGGCAGCACCTGAGGACCGAGTCGCGGATTCCCGGCGCAGACGTCAACCCTTACCTCTGCTTTGCGGCGTTGCTAGCCGCCGGGCTGCATGGTGTGGAGGAGAAGCTCAACCTTCCGCCGGAGTTCAAAGGCAACGCCTACGAGTCGGACGTCCAGCGGTTCCCGGGTTCGCTGCGCGACGCCATCGGACTGCTGGAGCGTGGGACGATGGCCCGCCAGGCGTTCGGCGATGACGTGATCGACCACTACCTGAACTACGCGCGCACCGAGCAGTCGCTGTTCGACAAGGTCGTCACGAACTACGAGCGCGAGCGGCTCTTCGAACGAGGCTGATGGGGCGTCTCGACGGCAAAGTAGCCGTCATCACCGGGGCCGCTGGCGGCATCGGCCGCGAGGCCGCGCTGTTGTTCTCGGCCGAGGGCGCGCGCGTCTGCGTGGCGGACGTGGGCCGCGAGGCCGGAGAGAAGACGGCATCAGAATGTCGCGACGCGTTCTTCTTCGCCGCCGACGTCAGCGACGCCAAGAGCGTGCAGGAGATGTATGCGGAGACCGTGCGGCGCTATGAGCGGATCGACGTGCTCTACAACAACGCGGGCATCATGCCGCCGGACGACGACTCGATCCTCACCACCGAGCCCGACGCGTGGGATCGAGTCCAGGCCGTCAACGCGAAAGGAGTCTTCCTCTGCTGCAAGTACGGCATCCCGCACCTGCTCGAAGCTGGTGGAGGTTCGGTGATCAACGTGGCGTCCTTCGTCGCGATCCTCGGCGCGGCCACCTCTCAGATCGCCTACACGGCTTCGAAGGGCGCGGTCCTGTCGATGAGCCGTGAGCTCGCCGTCCAGTTCGCCCGGCAAGGTGTGCGCGTGAACGCCCTTTGCCCCGGACCGGTCGAGACCCCGCTCTTGATGCGCATCTTCAACGAAGACCCTGGCGCCTACCAGCGCAGGCGCGTGCACCTGCCCATGGGACGCCTGGCCAAGGCGCGCGAGATCGCCAACGCCGCGCTCTTCCTGGCCAGCGATGAGTCGAGCTATGTGAATGGAGCGACCTTCCTGGTCGACGGCGGCCTCACCGCTGCTTACGTCACCCCGGAGTAGCAGCCTAGTCGCGTAACCCGGGTCGGTATCTCAAGCCATGCGGTGGAAGCTGCATGCGGTTGGGATCCTGGGTGTCACGGCGATGCTGGCCGTGGCGTGTGGCGGGTCGAGCCCATCCTCCGGGGCGGCGACCCAGTCGCCGAGCCCATCTGCAACCGGATCGAAAGTTGCGGCCACCAACAACGCCAAGCTGGGCCAGATCCTGGTCGACGACAAGGGGATGACCCTGTATCTCTTCGTCGCCGACACCGGCACCGCGTCCACCTGCTACACGAGCTGCGCCAATGTCTGGCCGCCACTGCTCACCGACGGCACGCCCCAGGCGGGGACCGGCGCTGACGCCTCGCTTCTCGGCACGACCACGCGGACAGACGGCAAGGTCGAGGTCACATACGCCGGACATCCCCTTTACTACTTCGTCCAGGACAAGGCACCGGGGGATATCACCGGGCAGGGAATCAACGGCTTCGGCGGACTGTGGTGGGTCGTGAGCCCGGCTGGCGCCGCCATCACCACCAAGGCGAGCTGACCGTCTAGGAAGTCTCACAATCCCGGGGATGTCACCCGAGAGGGCGATTCTCCGCGATGCACTCGGCATCGCCATCGCGAGCGGCGCCTACGCGATTTCCTTCGGGGCGATCTCGACCGCCGCCGGACTGCCGCTGCTCCAGACATGCGCCTTATCGGTCCTCATGTTCACCGGCGCCTCCCAGTTCGCGCTCGTCGGTGTGATCGGAGCCGGCGGCAGCGTGTGGGCCGGCGCCGCGACGGCCGCGCTGCTTGGATCGCGCAACGCGATGTATGGGTTGAGGTTGTCGTCGTTGCTCGAGGTGCGCGGCCTGCGTCGCATCGCCGCGGCGCAATTCGTGATCGATGAAACGACGGCGATGGCGATCGCCCGCGACGATCCGGGGCAAGGCCGCTTAGCGTTCTGGGCCACAGGCTTCGCCCTCTTCACGTTCTGGAACATCGGCACGTTGATGGGCGCCCTCGCCACCCACGCGCTCTCGAATCCAAAGGTCCTGGGCCTCGACGCAGCGCCCCCGGCCGCCTTCCTCGCGCTGCTGGCGCCGCGCCTCCGAGCGCGCGAACCGGTTGCGATCGCGCTCGCGGCGGCGGTCGTCGCGATCGCTGTGCTCCCCTTCGTCCCGGCCGGCGTGCCCCTTCTCATAGTCGCGTTGCTCGTCTCGGTGTATGGCCTGTTCGGGAGGGCGGCGTGATCTGGGCCGGCGTGCTCGTCGCCTCGGCGTCCTGTTACGCCCTCAAGCTCGCCGGCCTCTCCCTGCCCCAGAGCTGGCTCCAGAACCAGCGTGTGCAGCGCACTGTGCCGATGATCCCGATCGCCTTGCTGGCCGCGCTGGTCGGGACGCAGACCTTTTCGGTCGGGCAGCACCTCGTGCTTGACGTGCGGGCGGCCGCGCTGGCGGTGGCGATCGTCGCAGTAGTGCTGCGAGCGCCATTCCTGGTCGTGGTGGCCGTGGCGTCGGCAACAGCGGCTTTGGGGCGGCTCATCTAGCGCCGCTGTGCGTTCACCGCTGCCGCCGAGGTGCGACTAGGCTAGGTGGGTCGCCGTCCGGTCTTGTTCCACAGGAGGTCAAGGCGATGGAGTTTGTCGTGATCACTCGTGCACTCGACTCGACCAACGTGCCGCCGGCCGCTTCAATTGCGCTCGCCAAGCAAACCTTTCAGATGTTTGCCTCGAATCAAGATTCGCGGATCAAGGCGGTGTATCCGTTCGCGGGCGAAAGGGCCGGCGTCCTGATCGTCGACGTGAAGTCGGGCGAAGAGCTTCAGGAACTGGTTGGAAGCCTGCCATTCGCCGGCATCAGCAAGGCGGAAATCCACCCGATAGGCAGCGTGCAAAGCGCTATCAAGACCATGGAGGCAGCTGAGAAACGCGTGGCCGCCATGACGCCCGCGGGTGTTCGCTAGCTCATAACCGCCAGGTTGGGGGACGCATCCGGCTTCCCCCAACCAATGCACTATCGCGCCGCGGCCCACCGCCTCTACGAGTGGATGGGATTCCAGATCCGGGAGACCGACGTTTTCAGGGTCGTGCTGGAATAAGCGTCTCCAGCCTGTCGACCATTGACGCCAGCGTGGCAAACGCCGCCTCGACCGGCTCCGGCGACGTCATGTCGACGCCGGCCATGCGCAGTCCCTCCAGCGGGTACATCGACCCGGCGCTCTTCAGGAACGCCAGGTACGACTCCACCGCCTTCGGGTCACCCGCCGCCACACGTTCCACCAGATGGTCGGCAGCCGCGATGCCCGTCGCGTACTGGTAGACATAGAAGTTGCTGTACAGGTGGGTGTGAAATTGAGCCCATGTCGAGCCGATGCGCTCGCGGTCACGATCGTTGACGTCGACCTCCGAACCGTAGACCTCCATCATCAAATCCGCCATCAGCTTGTTCAGGTAGTCGGCGGTCAGGGCGCCTCCGCGTTCGACACGCTCGTGGATCTCGAGCTCCAGTCGCGCGAGCGACGGCATGACGAAGAAATACCTGTAGAAGTTCGACATCGCTTCTTCAATCACCGCGATTTGAAACGCGGGCTCGGCCTTCGTCGCTAGCAGGTGGCGGCGCGTCAGGGCCTGATGCATGTTGGATGCGACCTCAGCCTGGAACAGGCCGTAGTTGGAGTAGACGTAGGGCTGCGTTCGCCGAGCGTGATATGAGTGCATCGAATGCCCGAGCTCGTGGGCGAGGGTGCTCATCGAGTAGATGTCGTCGTTGTAGCTCATGAAGATGAAGGGTCGCGTGTCCATCGCGCCGGTGGAAAACGCGCCCATCCGTTTGCCCTTGTTGGGATAGACGTCGACCCAGCGGTCTTCGAGCGCGCCTCTGCGCATCACATCGACATAGTCCTGACCCAGCGGGGCGACGCCCTGAGCGATCCAGTCCACCGCCTCTTCGTAGGTCACCTCCAGAGAGCTAGGGCCCAGCTGCGCCCGTGTGTCGTAAGGCTTCAACACCTCGAGACCGAGGGCCTGGCGGCGGATCCGCCAGTAGCGGTGCCACGTGGCGACGTTGTCGCGAAACGTCTGGACTACGTTGTGAAATACCGCGAGCGGGATGTGGCTCGGCTCCAACGCCGCCTCCAGTGAAGACGCGTAACCGCGCGCCCGCGCGAAGAACACGTCCCGTTTGACCCCGCCGGCCAGGCTCGCCGCCATCGCGTGCTGCATCCTCAGGTGCTCGTCGGCGTAGCTCTCGAACGCGGTCCGGCGGACGTCGCGGTCGGGACTCGTCATGAGGGTGGCAATGGTGCCCTGCGCGACCTCGTGAAGCTCGCCGTCGGCACCGACGGCCGGCGCGAATTTCAAGTCGGTATTGGCCAGCACGCTGTGCACTGACAGCGCCGTGGCCAAGGGATCTGACACCTGCGTCAGCAGCTCTTCGACCTCGGCGCTGCGGATGCGCTTTTGCAGCTTCTCGAGGCGGTCGAAGTAATGGCCGAGGTGCGCCAGCCGGGGCGAGACGGCAAGCCACTCGCGCAGCTTCGCGATGCCGATCGCCAGCATCTCGGGCACGGCGAACGACGAGGCGGCGCCGAGCTGCGCAGCGACCGAACGGGCCCGGTCAGCGCGGGCGGCGGCGGCCTGGTCGCCGACGTCGACCGAATACGACATCGTGCTGTAGACCATCAACTTCGCCATCAGCCGGTGCGCGCGTTCGTTGGCGTCGAACCAGTCGGCGAGCGCGTCCGGGGACTCGCCAAGATGCCCCTTGAACTCCTCGAGATCGGGCAGCCTGGACAGGATCTCCTCGACCCCGCGCTCCCAACCCGTCCCATCCGGAAAGACGCTCTCGCTGTCCCAGGTGAAGCGCCGATCGACCTCGGATCGAGCGGCGAGCGACTTGGTCACCGCCGATTAGTAGCATGATCCCGATGCCCCGAGTCAGCGCCAACGGAATCGAGATCGAGTACGAGACGTTCGGCGACCCAAAAGCGCAGCCGATGCTGTTGATCGGCGGGCTGGGCAGCCAGCTCCTCAGCTGGGATGAAGATTTCTGCGCCCTTCTCGCCGGCCACGGTTTTCACGTTATCCGGTTCGACAATCGCGACTCGGGCCTGTCGACATGGGTCGATGACGCGTACACCCTGGACGATATGGCCGCCGACGCCGCCGGCCTGCTCGATGCGCTAGGCATCCCGGCGGCTCACGTCGTCGGGGCGTCGATGGGCGGGTTCATCGCCCAGCTGGTGGCGCTGAACCACCCCGACCGGGTGCTGACCCTCACGTCGATCATGTCCGGGCCTAACGGCGACGACCAGGTCCAGCCGACAACAGAGGGGAGCGGCGTACTCATGGCGCCGGCGCCCGACACGCGCGAGGAACGCATCGCGATGGGCGTGTGGGCCAGGCAGGCACTGCTCGGTCCGGCCGACCCGTTCGACGAGCCGCATGAGCGAGCGCGCGTCACACGAGCTGTCGATCGCGCCTATCATCCGGCGGGATTTGGCCGCCAGCTCGGAGCGGTCATCGTCGCGAGGGGCAGGCTGGAGCGACTGGGATCGGTCAGCGTGCCGACCCTCGTCATCCACGGCGACGCCGACATCCTCGTGCCCGTTGAGAACGGCCGCCGCGTCGCGGCGGCGGTCCCGGGTGCGCGGCTCATGGAGATCGAAGGCATGGGGCACGACTTGCCGCGACGCGTCTGGCCGCAAGTCGCGGACGCGATCGCCTCGCTGGCCGGCGAGGCCGCCCCCGCGTGCTGAACGGGCTCAACCCCGCGATCGCGTTTCTGGCGGGTCTGGCCTCCTTTGCCTCTCCGTGCGTCCTTCCCCTCGTGCCTGCCTACCTCGCGTACCTCGGAGCCCGTGTAGGACAGCCGGTCGCCGTCGCAGGCGCGGGTTTCGTCGCGGGGTTGTCGCTCGTCTTCATCCTTTTCTTCTATGCGTTCTCGCTCGCGGTGCAGCCGGTGCGCTCCTACGTTCCCGTCGTGGCCGGACTCCTCGTGATCGTCATGGCGCTTCACGTGGCGGGCGTGATTCGGCTCCCGTTTCTGGCGACGGAGTACCGGGTGATGAAGACCGCGCCGCAGTCGGGCGGCGTCGCGGGAGGCTTCCTGCTCGGGATGGGGTTTGCCAGCGGCTGGACGCCGTGCATCGGGATCACGCTTGGCGCGGTGCTCAGCTCGGCGGTGACGATCGGCGCCACCCCGCAGGGGCTGAGCCTGATGCTCGCGTACTGCCTAGGTCTCGGCGTGCCGTTCATCGCGCTTGCCTTTGCGCTCGAAGGCGCGCGACCCCTGGTGAGGTTCGTCAACAGCCACCGCCGCGCCATCGACCTCGCCTCGGCGGCCGTGCTCGTGGTGATGGGGATTCTCTTGCTGACGAACAACTTGACGATCCTGTCCGCGGGGCTCACCCAGCTCGTGCCCTGGTGGCCGTCGCCCTCGCTGTGAGACCTTGGTGATCCGCACCCACTACGTGTAAATCCGCCGGCTGAAGACCATCGGCGCGACGCCCTCGCGATGGTCGCCCTCGGTCACGAGCCCGATCAAAACCCAGTGGTCCCCCGCCTCGATGGTGTCCCGGAGCGCGCAGACGGCGTAGGCGGCGGTGTCGTCGCGCAGGATCGGACCGCCGACCCTTGTCGCCGGGCGCTCCCACGCGATTCGCTCGAACTTGTCGCTCAGCTTCGTCGCCATACGGCGGGCCAGCTGCTCGCGGCCGGAGGCGAGGATGTTGGCCGTAAAGCCGCCCGTGTGCTGCACCGCAGGGAGCGTGTTTGAGGTCTTGTCGATGCACACGAGCGCCAGCGGCGGCTCGAGCGAGGCGGCGCAGAAAGCGCTCACGGTCAAGCCTCTTGGCCCGCCGTCTTCGCCGAATGCCGTCAGGACCACGACTCCGCTTGCAAAGCTGGCCATGACCTCGCGAAAACGCCACGTGTCGAACACGAGCGGATCGTAGTGCGAGGGTGTTAAGAACACTTGTTTGGACTCACTACAATGGTCAAACTGTCTTCCGTGGGGAACTCGCTGGAACTTTTCTCGGCGCCCGTGCGTGACTGGTTTCGAGCCTCCTTCGCCGAGCCGACCTCTGTCCAGGAGCGAGGCTGGCGGGAGGTGGCTGCCGGCCGCCACGCCCTCATGGCCGCTCCCACCGGCAGCGGCAAGACTCTGGCCGCCTTCCTGTGGTGCCTCGACCGCCTCACCACGGAGCCGGTCCCGGCCGAGGCGGAGCGGTGTCGCGTCCTTTATGTCTCGCCTTTGAAGGCGCTCGCCCACGACGTCGACCGCAACCTTCGCTCCCCGCTGGTCGGCATCCGCCGCCAGATGGAGTCGCAGGGCCTGGTCCCACCCGAAATCTCTGTCGCGATCCGCACCGGTGACACGCCGGTCGACATCCGGCGCTCCATGGAGAGGCACCCGCCCGACATCCTCATCACGACGCCGGAGTCCCTGTTCCTCCTCCTCACGAGCGCGGCTCGCAAGATCCTGGCGCCGGTCCGCTGGCTGATCGTCGACGAGATCCATTCCGTCGCGTCGACAAAACGGGGCAGTCACCTTGCGCTGAGCCTCGAGCGGCTGTGCGAATTGACGAGGGTCGAGCCCCAGCGGATCGGGCTCTCGGCCACGCAGCGTCCTCTGGAGGAGGTCGGACGCTTTCTGGGCGGCGCGGACCGGCAGGTGTCGATCGTCGACGCCGGGCGGCTGAAGACGATGGAGGTCAAGGTCGAGGTCCCGGTCGAAGACATGACCCGGCTGACGGCCGAGGACGAGGACAGCGCCAAGGGCCAGAACAGCATCTGGCCGGCCATCTACCCGCGCCTGCTGCAGCTCATCCGGGAGCATCGCTCGACCATCGTCTTCGTCAACTCGCGCCGGCTCGCCGAGCGCATCGCCGCTCGGGTCAACGACCTGGCCGAGGAAGACCTGGTGCGCGCTCACCACGGATCGATCGCGCGCGAGCAGCGCATGCTGATCGAGGACGAGCTGAAGGCGGGGCGCCTGCGCGGCCTGGTCGCAACCTCGACGCTCGAGCTGGGCATCGACATGGGAGCGGTCGATCTGGTGCTCCAGATAGAGGCGCCGCCCAGCGTCGCGGCCGGCATCCAGCGGGTCGGCCGGGCGGGCCACTCGGTGGGCGAGGTCTCGCGCGGCGTGGTGATCCCGAAGTTTCGCGGCGACCTGCTCGAATCCGCCGCCGTCGTCGAAGGCATGCTCGACGGCCGGATCGAATCGACTGTGGTGCCACGCAAGCCGCTCGACGTGCTCGCCCAGCAGATCGTCGCGATGTGCGCGCTCGACGAGTGGGAGGTCGAAAAGCTTGGACGCGTTGTCCGTCGCTCCTATCCGTACAGCGATCTCGGTCCGCGTGCGTTCGAATCCGTGCTCGACATGCTCAGCGGCCGATACCCGTCCGACCAGTTCGTCGAGCTGCGGCCTCGCCTCGTGTGGGACCGCGTCGCGGGCACGGTGCGCGGACGCGCCGGGGCGCAGAGGCTGGCCGTCACAAACCCGGGGACGATTCCGGACAGAGGTCTTTACTCCGTCAACCTGGCCGAGGACGGCAGGCGCGTCGGCGAGCTCGACGAAGAGATGGTTTACGAGACCCGCGTCGGAGAGACATTCGTCCTCGGCGCGTCAACGTGGCGGATCGTCGACATCACCCCGTCGCAGGTGATCGTCACGCCGGCTCCAGGCGAGCCGGGCAAGATCGCGTTCTGGAAGGCCGACGCGCCGAGCCGCCCGGTCGAGCTGGGCGCGGCCCTCGGCAAGATGGTGCGCGAGCTGCGGACGCTGGATCCCGCCGCCGCCGCGAAGCGTCTACGCGACCGAGCCGGATTCGACGACCTCGCAATCAAGAACCTGCTCGCCTACCTCGACGACCAGGCGGCCGCAACCGGAACGGTGCCCGACGACCGCAACCTGGTCGTGGAGCGATTCCGCGACGAGGTGGGGGACTGGCGCGTCTGCCTGCACACTCCGTTCGGCGGACGGGTCCACGCTCCGCTTGCGCTGGCGTTGGAGGCACGGCTGCGGGAGAGGCTCGGCGTCGACGCCCGCGCTCTCTGGACCGATGATGGCATCGCCCTTCATCTGCCGGAGGTCGAATCGCCACCGGCGCTCGACGAGCTCATCCTGGATCCGGAAGAGGTGCAGGCGCTCGTGTCGGCGCAGCTGCCGGCGTCGGCGCTCTTTGCCGCGCGTTTTCGCGAGAACGCCGCGCGCTCCCTGCTGCTGCCCAAACGCAGGCCTGGCCAGCGCACGCCGTTGTGGCAGCAGCGCATGCGCAGCGCGGGGCTGCTGCAGGTCGCTGGGCAGTATCCCGACTTTCCGATCCTGGCCGAGACCTGGCGCGAGGTGATGAGCGATCACTTCGACATGCCGGCCCTGATTGGTTTGCTTCGTGCAATCAGGTCGCGCGAGATTCGCGTCGTGGCTGTCGACACCGAGCGCGCCTCACCGTTTGCGTCGTCTCTTCTCTTCTCGTATGTCGCGGAGTTCATGTATGAAGGAGACCAACCGCTTGCCGAGCGGCGGGCGCAGGCGCTGACGCTCGATCGGGACTTGCTCGCCGAGCTGCTCGGCAGCGAGGACCTACGTGAGCTGCTCGACCCCGACGCGATCGTCGCCGTCGAGCTCGAGCTGCAGGGATTGCTGCGGGAGCGGTTCCCGCGCGATATGGACGAAGCGCACGACCTGCTGGCGCGCCTCGGCGATCTCAACGATGACGAAGCAGTCGCGCGCGGGGTGACCGATGAGTGGCTGCGATCGCTCGAGAAGGAGAGGCGCGTGGCCGCCATAAGGATCGCGGGCGATACCCGTTGGATCGCGGCGGAGGACGCCGGCCGGTATCGCGAGGCCATGGGAGCCAGTCTTCCGATCGGCCTGCCCGAGGTCTTTCTCGAACCCGGCCCCGACCCCCTCGAGTCGCTTCTGCGCCGCTATGCGCGCACGCACGTTCCGTTCGTCACATCGGACCCTGCGAAGCGGTGGGGCCTGCCGGCAGCCGCGATCGAAACCGGCCTGACACGTCTGGCCGCAAAAGGCGACATCGTCGCCGGCGAGTTTCGCAAGGTGGCGGAAGGCCGCGAGTACTGCCATCCCGAAGTCCTTCGGGTCCTGCGCCGCCGCTCCCTCGCTGCGTTGCGCCGCGAGATCGAGTCCGTGCCACCAGTCGCGCTTGCCCGCTTCCTTCCCGCGTGGCACGGCATCGGCGTCCGGGCGGGGGGCGTTGACCGGCTGCTGGAGGTCGTCTTCCAGCTGCAGGGCCTCGCCTTGCCCGCGACGGTGATCGAACGCGACGTGATCGCGTCTCGGGTCGGCAACTACGTACCGCGCCTGCTCGACGAGCTGGTGTCGATGGGCGAGGTCGTGTGGGTCGGCCGGGGCTCTCTCGGTGCGAGCGACGGCCGCGTGGCGCTGTACATGCGCGGCGATGCACCGCGCCTGGTCCCACCCCCTGTTGAAGCGCCGCAGTCGGAGCTGCACGACAGGCTTCGCGCCCACCTCGGGGCGCGCGGGGCAAGCTTCTTCCGCGACATCTACAACGCGTGCGGCGGTGGCGATGAGGACGTGATGCTCGACGCGCTGTGGGACCTCGTCTGGTCAGGCGAGGCCACGAACGACACGTTCGCTCCGCTTCGCCTGCTCGGTCCGGTGGCGAGGAGGCCGGCTCGAAAGCCACGCCTGCCGCGCCTGATCCAGCCGCGGGCCACCGGCAGGTGGTCATTGGTGGCCGATCTGCTCGGCTCCGGGGCAAACACCACGGAGCGTCTGCACTCCGAGGCCGGCGTGCTCCTCCAGCGTCACGGCGTGCTGACTCGGGAGGCGGTTGTCGGAGAGGGTTGGCCCGGGGGATTCGCCAGTCTCTATCCGGTGCTCCGAGCGATGGAGGAGTCGGGACGCATCCGGCGCGGGTACTTCGTCGAGGGGCTCGGTGGCTCGCAGTTCGCCCTACCCGGCGCGGTCGACCGGCTCCGTTCCATGCGTGAATCAGGCGGCGGCATCATCGCGATGGCGGCCACCGATCCGGCCAACGCCTACGGCACGGTTCTTTCGTGGCCTCAGTCAGACGGGCGGATGGCGCGCGCTGCGGGCGCGTACGTCGTGCTCGACGATGGCCGGCTGGTTCTCTACCTCGAGCGGGGCGGCCGCTCGCTGTTGACCAACGGCGAGGTTCAGCCAGCCCATCTGCAGGCGCTGATTGCGGGCGCCACCAACGCTGGTCGGCTGGAGGTCCACCATGCTGAAGATCAAGAGCGCGTCTCCCGCGATTCCCGCCCAGGACATCAAGCGTGCCCGCCAGTTCTACGAGCAGAAGCTCGGGCTCAAACCCTCGGAGGTACAGCCCGACGGTGGCGTTGTTTACCGCACCGGCGAAACGGGCTTCCTCGTGTTCCCGAGCATGGGCAAAGCGTCCGGCGACCACACCCAGTTGGCCCTGGAGGTGGAAGACGTCACCAGCGCTGTGAGCGAGCTGAAGAGTGCCGGCGTCAAGCCTGAGGAGTACGACTATCCCGAGTTCAAGACACACGATGGCGTGGTGGACATGCCCGACGGCGAAAAGGGCGCATGGTTCAAGGACTCCGAAGGGAATCTCATCGCGTTGACGTCAAGGGTTCCGTCGGCCGTACGGAGCAACTGACAGCCGACCCGCGACCACCGTCCCCCTTTCAAGCCGTGGGTACGATTACTGCTCCGTCGGGGAGTAGCGCAGCCCGGTAGCGCACTTGACTGGGGGTCAAGTGGTCGCGGGTTCAAATCCCGCCTCCCCGACCAAGGTTCTTTCGGCTCGACCCCCAGTTAATCCAGCCTCTTGACATTTCCTCATGGCTAATACATACTCGGCATACATACTGAGTATGGTTAGCCAAGAGATTGTCGCTTAAGTTCGGCGTGCTGGGGCTCCTGAAAGGAGAGCCGCTCCACGGCTATGAGGTGAAGAACCGCTTTGAAGCGATGCTGGGTGGAACCTGGGAAGTCAACATCGGCCAGATCTACACGACCCTCCAGCGCCTCGAGCGCGACGGGCTCGTCCGGCCGATCGGCCATCGCGGCGATCGCGGCAAGCTGCAATACGAGCTTTCCCCCCAGGGCCACAAGGCGCTTGACCAATGGCTCGCCCAACCCGACTCGGGGCCACAGCAGCTTCACGAGGACATCTACGTGAAGCTCCTTCTCGCGACCCGCATCGCGAACGGCGACCTGCAGCAAATGCTCGCTCGCCAGAAGCGCGCCTACCTACAGCGCCTGCGGGACCTCAACCGGCTGGAAGAACGGGCACGTCGTGACGGCCGCATCGACCTGGCGCGGCTCGTGCGCGGCGCATTACTGCACACGGAGGCAGATCTCAAATGGATGGACGAACTTTCTTCAGAGCGTTTCGGGGCGGAGGGGGCAGCAACGGAATGAGCGAGCTGGTTCGGGTCACCGACGTCACGAAGGTCTATCAGGGCGGGATCACAGGGGCCCTCAACGGCGTGTCGATCACGGTCGAGAAGGGCGAGTTCGCCGCGATCATGGGCCCCTCGGGCAGCGGCAAGTCCACGCTGCTCAACCTCGTCGCGGGGTTGGACCGGCCATCGTCCGGCACGATCGTCGTAGGCGAGACCGATCTCGCCAAGCTGGGCGAGGCGGGCCTGGCCAGGTTTCGCCGCGACCACATCGGTTTCGTCTTCCAGTTCTTCTACCTGCTGCCCAACCTGACCACGCTCGAGAACATCCTCATTCCCGCGCAGCTCAAAGGCAGCGAGGCGACGGCGCGGGCGCGCGACCTGCTGGAACAGCTCGCCATCACAGAGATCGCGGACAGGTATCCAGCTCGCCTGAGTGGCGGCCAGCAGCAGCGGGTCGCGATCGCCCGCGCCCTGATCAACGATCCAACGCTGCTCCTTGCCGACGAACCCACAGGAGCGCTCGACACGCACACCGGCGACCAGGTGATGGAGCTCCTTGGCCAGCTGAACCGCGACGGGCAGACGATCCTGCTCGTCACGCATGACGCCAAGCTCGCGACGCGTCACGCCGCGCGCGTGATCAGCGTGATGGACGGGAAGATCGTCGACGACGCGCGCCTCGAAAGCCCGGAGCGAGCTCCTTCAGAGGTGATCCGCGTCCGCAGCGAGGAAGCAGCGCGATGAGAGCCATTTTCATCAAAGCGCTGGCCGACCTGCGCCGGCGCCGGCTGCAGGCGACGGTGATCTTCCTGACTGTTCTCTTTGCCATGGCCGCGGGCACCACAGCCGTGACCCTCATGTCGCAGACGCGTGACCCGTATCAGGTCGCGTTCGAGAAGCAGCGGGGCGCGCACCTGCAGGTGGCGTTCAGACCGAACACCGATCCGCTGATGATCCAGGGAACCGCCGCGACGATCGGCGCCTCGGCGTCCGGCGGTCCATACCCCGCCAGCAACATCCAGTTCCGATTTGGCGATCGAAAGTTCTACGTGGACGCGGTTGGTCGTGACAACCCGGGCGGCGCGGTCGAGGTCCTCAATATCACGTCGGGTCGCTGGCCGGTCGCCAACGACGAGATCGTCCTGACCCGGTCTTTCTCGGAGCTGAACAAGATCTCGGTTGGCGACCGCCTGAAGGTCACAAGCGTCGCTCAAACGCCGACGCTAACAGTGGTCGGCGAGGTTGTTGATATCGACGAGGGTAGCGCCGACCTCAGCAGTCAGCGAGCCTGGATGCTGCCCGCCGCGCTGCCGGCTCTCTCAACACCTGACTCGTCCTTCTACTTGATGGACTATCGGTTTCCCAGCGACCCGACCGGCCCGCAGCTGCAGACCTCCCTCGATCTCTTGAAGACGAGCCTTCCTCCGGGAAGCGTCGCGGGATCTCTGACGTACCTACTTATTCGAAGCATTTTCAACATCACCAATCAGATCCTGACCGGAGTGCTGGTCGCATTCAGCGTCTTTGCACTCGCGGCGACGGTTGCGATCGTCGCGACGCTCGTGACGGGAATCGTGATCTCGGCCTATCGCGAGATCGGGATCATGAGGGCGGTCGGCTTCACGCCGTATCAGGTGGTCCAAGTCTTCGCCCTCCAGATCGTCATGCCTGCGCTGGCTGCGTGCCTGGTTGGGGTGCCAGCAGGCACGCTGGCCAGCCAGCCACTCCTGGCCAACAGCTCGCACGCGCTCGGGCTGGCCTACACGCCGACGTTCTCGATCGGGCTGGATCTTGTCCTCTTTGCCGGCGGAATTCTGGTCGTGGCGGTCGCCGCGACGGTGCCGGCCCTACGCGCCGGGATGCTCAAGCCGATCGTCGCGATCACGAAGGCGTCTGCACCTCGTGGGTCAGGGGGCCGCATGCTGCGGCGGGCTGCGGCACGACTTGGGCTTCCTCGGTCGGTGGTCCTGGGCATCGGCGATGCGTTCGCGCGGCCGCTTCGAGCGGCGCTCACCCTGGTTACGGTCCTGCTCGGCGTGGCGACGGTCGTGGTCGCCGTGGGGCTGCCACGAAGCTTCGAGCTGATCAACAACAGCGAGACCGGCGCGGGCAACTATCAAGTGGTGGTCACCCGGAGCAACGCATACCCGGATTCGGGCGTGATGCGGGTCCTCAACGCCCAGCCGGAAACGGCCCGCGTGGTCGCGGCCGGGGGCCAAAGTGTGATCGTCCCGGGTGTTGGAGACCCCGTCAACACGCGCCTGTTCCGCGGCGACTCATCGCGGTTGGGCTACATGGTCGTTGCCGGGCGCTGGTACTCGGCGCCAGGTGAGGTCGTCGCCCCGGCGGCGTTGATGCATGACGCGCACCTCAAGATCGGTGATAGCTTCACGGGCACCGCTAACGGGCAGGCCCTCCAGTTACGCCTGATCGGCGAGACCTACGACATCAACAACCTGGGCCATTCCCTCTTTATGGACATTGCGACGATGGCATCGGTGACGCCCGCCGTTGAGCCCTTCCTGTACGACGTCACACTTAAGCCCGGTTCCGATGTGTCTGCTTACGTGCGACGCGTTGCAGCCTTGGAGCCGGACCTGCTCGATGTTCGCGCGAGCGATACATCGATCATTGCGCCGGTCAAGATCATCGACCTGGTACTGCTGATCCTCGCCGGCGTGCTGGCGCTCATCGGCATCGGCGGAGTGTTCAATACCCTCCTTCTGAACACGCGGGAACGCATCCACGACACGGCGACGCTGAAGGCGCTGGGCATGAGTCCGCGCCAGGTGATCGTCATGGTGGGCGCATCTGCCGGCTTGCTCGCGCTAGTCGGCGGATTGGTTGCGATGCCTTTAGGCCTGTCCCTGCATCACGTCTTGAACGACGTGATCAGCAACTCGGCCGGCAACGAGACCCCGCCGGTCGCGTACGCGGTATTCAATGCGTACGAGCTGGTGCTGATCCCGCTGCTCGGTGTGGGAGTGGCGATCGCGGCGGCGTTCATCCCGGGGCGATGGGCCGCGCGCACCAACGTCGTGGAGGTACTGCACGCGGAGTGAAGGCCGCGGTCTACGACCGATATCGACCGCCGGACGTCCTGCGACTCGAGGACGTCGAGCGGCCGGGGAATTCCGCCCCGTCATCGACCGGCGCTACCCTCTGGCGGACGTGGTCGAGGCGACGACGTACGTTGAGACGGAACAGTAGACAGGGAACGTTGTCTTGACCGTTCCTTGACCAGCCTCGTCGCGCAGTACGGCTACCTCGCAGTCCTCGTCATCGTCGGCCTCGAGTCGACAGGCATTCCGCTTCCGGGCGAAACCGTGCTCGTCGCGGCAGCCCTGTATGCGGGCGCGACCAACAATCTCAACATCTTCGGCGTGGTGCTTGCTGCGGCCGTCGGGGCGATCCTCGGCGACAACCTCGGCTATCTCGTCGGGCATTGGGGCGGCTACCGGTTACTGCTCCGCTACGGCCGCCACGTCAGGCTCAGCGAGAAGAGGATCAAGATCGCTCGCTACCTGTTCCTCCGCTATGGCGGCGAGGTCGTATTCTTCGGGCGATTCACCGCCATCCTTCGTACCTATGCGGCGTTTCTCGCCGGCACGACGCGCATGCCGTGGCGCAGGTTTCTCATCTTCAACGCGGCGGGCGGCATCGTCTGGGCCACGGTACCTATGCGGCGTTTCTCGCCGGCACGACGCGCATGCCGTGGCGCAGGTTTCTCATCTTCAACGCGGCGGGCGGCATCGTCTGGGCCACGGTTTATGGCGGCGGTGCTTACTTGCTGGGCACACAGATCGAACGGGTCAGCGGCGAGTTGCAATTAGTTTTCATAGCCGCCGGGGTGGTTGCGCTCGTCGTCGGGGCGATCGTCGTCCGGCGCCACATCGGCCGCCTGGAGGCCGCCGCCGAAGAAGCCTTTCCCGGACCGCTCAGTACTTAAGCCCGGGTGCGGTGGGCAGTCCTGCGATGGACGTTGAGCAGCGCCTGCGTCTGGAAAGCCTGGCCGCACTTGTCGCAGTGGAACTCCGCGATCACGTCGACTCGCGGAACGTCGGTGAGGTCTCTCGTCGAGTAAGTCGTTTTGCCTTCCGGCTTCGGGTTCAGCAGCTCGCCGAGATTGGAAGACCCGCCAGGCCAGCCGGGATCCACGCCCTCGGTACCGCCCGGGTTCGCTTCGTAGGGCATCGGTCGCGCCTCAGGAAGTTCCGGCGGTTCCACCCGGGACACGCTGCTTTTTGGCGCATGGCGGCGCTGTCTCTTTTTCATACCTCCAGCTATACGCCTCGCCTCGCAAGTGTTCAACTATTACCGCCATGCCGAAGGTGACCTTCATCGGCGCGGGCAGCGCCGTCTTCGCCCGCCAGCTCATCACAGACATCCTCGCCATCGATGGCCTGGAGGATGGGGTCTTTGCTCTGGTCGACGTCGATCCGAACCGCCTGGACCTCGCCAAACGCATCGCTGAACGCCTGGTCGAGCTGAAGGGCAAGCGGTGGAAGGTCCAGGCGTCGACGGATCGCCTTGACGTGCTCGAAGGTACGGACTACGTGATCAACTCAATCGAGGTCGCCGGCCTGAAGAACGTCCGCTTCGACTACGACATACCGATGCGATATGGCGTCGACCAGTGCATCGGGGACACGATCGGCCCCGGCGGCATCTTCAAGGCGCTCCGGACAGGGCCGGCGTGGCTTGACATCGTCTCGGACGTTCAGCGCATAGCGCCCAAGGCCGCAATCCTCAACTACACCAACCCGATGTCGATCCTCACCCTGGCGGCGCTGCGCACGGTGGATCTTCCCGTGGTCGGACTGTGCCACAGCGTGCAGGGGACCTCCCGCCAGCTCGCGGACTACCTCGGAATTGACTACGCCGACATGACGTGGGAATGCGCGGGCATCAATCACAACGCTTGGTTCACGAAGCTCGAGCTCGCTGGCGAGGACATGTATCCGCGGCTGCGTGACCACGCACGCCTGCCCGAGATCTACGAGCAGGACCCGGTGCGATTCGAGGTGATGCTCCACCTGGGCGCTTTTGTCACCGAGTCCAGCGGGCACTTCTCGGAGTACGTGCCCTACTTTCGCAAGCGTCCTGACCTGATCCAGCGCTACACGCGAGCCGGCTACCTCGGCGAGAGCGGCTTCTACGCCAACAACTGGCCGCGCTGGCGACGCGAGAATGACGAGTCGATCGAGGCGATGCTGCGTGGGGACAAGCCCGTGCCTCTGGCGCGCAGCCTCGAGTACGGCGCGGACATCATCGAAGCGATCGAAT
>WNGI01000836.1_pt1 | contig 24269 bp, 26 predicted proteins | sample 5400621 | NCBI WGS metagenome assembly WNGI01 (sample SAMN13153374, study PRJNA577476) | soil metagenome | isolation source: 20 cm soil or saprolite under Garry oak tree replicate 1 | place: USA:California | collected 2016-06-15 | reverse complement strand
CCAGTAGCCTTTGCGGGGCGCGGCCGCCGGCTGCGACGCCGGCCGGTCCGGCTGCACGCCGTCGTAGCCCTCGATGATCACGAAATCGCAAACCGAATGGGGAAGGCGCAGCGGCTTCGCGCGCTGGTATTCCGCAGAGCGGTAACAGGCGAGCGCGGTGGCGTAGTCCGGAAATTCGCGCAGTACGTTGCGCGAGCGGCTCCTGCCTTCCACCACTTGCTGCGCACCGCCCCGCACCAGCGCGTGGCCGCGGTACTTGTCGTGGGCCGCAGGCGTTGCAGCCATGTAGGCCTTGTATCCTTCCGGATCGCTCACATCGATATGCGGAATCCAATAACCCTTGGCCATCTCGACCTCCCTGTCACGGCGGCACCGCGCCGGCGATTTCAGCAATGATCGCCCCCGCGGCAGCCTTCGGATCGGCCGCCGCGAGGATCGGCCGGCCCACCACGAGATGATCGGCGCCGGCGGCGATGGCGGCAGCCGGCGTCATGATGCGCTTTTGGTCGCCGGCTACGGCACCCGCCGGGCGGATGCCCGGCGTCACCAGCACCATGTCGGCACCGATGATCGGGCGCAGCAGCGCCGCCTCCTCGCCCGAGCAGACTAGCCCGTCGATCCCGACGTCGCGCGCCTGCGCCGCGCGTTCGCCGACGAGCTCTGAAACCGTGAAATCATACCCGGCCGCGGCGAGATCGGCGTCGTCGTAGGAGGTGAGCACGGTGACGGCGAGAAGGCGCAAGGGCGAGCCTTTGCGCGCATCGACCGCGGCATGCATGGTCTGGGGATAGGCGTGCACCGTAAGAAACGACGCCCCCAGCCGCGCAACGCTTTCGACGCCCCTGGCAACGGTGTTGCCGATGTCGTGCAGCTTGAGGTCGAGGAAGATGCGCTTGCCGGCGCCGGCCAGCACGCGCGCGAAGTCGATGCCGCCGGCAAAGGCGAACTGATAACCGATCTTGTAGAACGAGACGGCATCACCGAGCTGTGCAACCAGCGCCTCCGCCTCGCCGACCGAAGGCACATCAAGCGCGACGATCAATCGCTCGCGCGGATCAAGCTTCACGGCCGATCTCCTCCTAGCCTCCTCCCAGACCGCGTGCAGGGTTCGACCCTCCTGCCAAGAGTCTGGCAGTATCGACAAGCTTGCGCACGACGAGCTTGAGCTGACCGGCCGCGCGCGCGTCTTTGAGCTCGTCCATCTCGTCGAATGCCTGCTCCGCATTGGGAACCGTCACCTGCTCCGCGATGACCAGCGCGCGGCAGCCGACCGCCAGCACTTGGCGCAGCGCCAGCAATGAATGCGTCGCGCCAGAACGCCCGGGCGAGGCGCCGCCCAAGGCGAAGACGCGGTTCTGGTAGGCGGCGAGCGGCGCCTCGCCGCGCTCGCGCACGGCCGAAATCCAATCGATCGTGTTCTTGATCAGCGGCGTGATCGAGGCGTTGTATTCCGGACTGGCGATGAATACGCCTTGGTGCGCGGACATCAGTTGCTTGAGCTTGACCGCATTCGACGGGGGCCCGGCCGTCTCCGCGGTGTCGGCATCGTAGATCGGCAGCGGATAATCCAACAGCGAAATGCGGGTGACGTCGGCATCCGCCAGCGTCAATTCCTTGGTCGCGAGCGCGGCAAGCCGCACGTTGTACGACTTTGCCCGTAGCGAGCCGGGAATGACCAGAATTTTCGGGTCGGCCATGACAGATGACGGAGGATGGATTGATGCGCCATGATACGCACAACTTCCATCATCTGTCGTCCCGTCATCAGTCCCGCCGATACACCCATACCCGTGCCGGCGGGATGTTCATCCACACCCGTTCGGATGCTTCCACGCTCACGCGGTCGAGCCGCTTGGGAATGGGCGCGACGGCATTGTACGTGAACTGCACGAAGGGCGCGCCCGCCGACATCAGGCCGAAGGCTTCGAACAGGAGCCGCAGACGCATTCGCAACGGTTTGGTGAAGAGCGGCAATCCGGAGACCACCCCGGCGGCTGGTTCTTGCAAGACGCCACCCAGCAGACGCCTGAGGGCGTAGGCATCGCCCTGCACGACGGTCGCGGCCGGATAGCGCGCACGCAACAAGCGGCAGAAGGTCGGATCGAACTCGACCAGCACGAGTCGCGACGAATCAATTCCTTTTGCGAGCAGCGCCTCGGTGACCGGCCCGGTGCCGGGGCCAAGCTCGACGACCGGACCCGTTCGGCTGGGATCGACATAGGCCGCCATGGTGCGCGCGAGCGCCCGGCCTGACGGCGTCACCGCGCCGGTGGTCCACGGCTTCTCGATCCAGCAGCGGATGAAGCGCACCTCGTCGTCGAGCCGGACGCCGTTCTTTTGCTCGAAGAGACGAATGCGCGTCTCGATCTTCTTTTTTTGCGTGTCGAACTTCTGCTCGAACTTCCTTTTGTGATTTTCGAACTCTTGCTCGATCCTTTTCTCGAACGCGTCCTTCCTCTGCTCGAAGATTTGAATTTGACGCTCGATCCTTCTTTCGAGCGCGCCCTTTCTCAGTTCGAAAAGACGCTTCTGCCTTTCAAGCTTCTGCTCGAGGAGTTGGAAGGCTGGGAGCGGCATGTTGGGGCTAACGCTACGCAATGATTGCCGATTTGAACCCTAAACCGGTAAAGGCCGGGCGTGCGAGGGTCAAGCGGCAATTTGCTCAAACCGCGCCGGAACGGCCCAAGAATTCCCGAACCTTGCCAAAGAATCCCGCGGTTTCCGGCTGCGTCTCCTTAGACGACAATCGCTCGAATTCCGTCAGCAATTCGCGTTGCCGCTTGCTGAGTTTTTGCGGCGTCTCGACCAGGACCTGAATGTACATGTCGCCGGACTGTTTGGAGCGCAGCACCGGCATGCCCTTGCCTTGGAGACGGAAGCGACGCCCCGATTGGGTGCCTTCCGGCACCTTTACGCGACTGTGGCTGCCGTCGATGGTCGGCACCTCGATGTCCCCGCCCAGCGCGGCAAGAACCATGGAGATCGGCACCCGGCAATGCAAATCGGCGCCTTCGCGCTGGAAGAACGGATGTGCGCTGAGGGCGAGAAAAATGTAGAGGTCGCCGGCGGGGCCACCGCGCACGCCCGCTTCGCCTTCACCGGCAAGCCTGATGCGGGTGCCGTCCTCGACCCCCGCAGGAATGCTCACCGACAGGGTACGCTCGCGCGTTACTCGTCCGGAGCCGGAACAGGACGGACACGGGTTGTCGATCACTTGACCGCGGCCCTGGCAGGCCGGACAGGTCCGCTCCAGGGTGAAAAATCCCTGAGCATGGCGAATGCGCCCCTGACCACCGCAAGTCGGACAAGCCTTGGGTCTTGTGCCGGCCTTGGCACCCGAGCCGGAGCAGGCCTCGCACGTCACCGAGGCCGGGATGCGCACCTGGGCGCTCTTACCGGAGTAGGCTTCCTCCAGAGTGATCTCCATGTTGTAGCGCAGGTCGGCACCGCGTTCGCGGCCGCCGGCGCGTCCACGGCGACCGCCGCCCATACCGAACAGATCATCGAAGATATCGGCGAAGGCCGAGGCTACGTCGCCAAAGCCACCAGCGGCTCCGGGACCGGCATGCTCGAATGCGGCATGACCAAAGCGGTCATAAGCCGCACGCTTGTCCGGATCTTTGAGGATCTCATAGGCCTCGTTGATCTCTTTGAAGCGGACTTCGCAGCTCTTGTCGCCGGGATTGCGATCGGGATGCCACTTCATCGCGAGCTTGCGAAAGGCGGACTTCAGTTCACTTTCGTCCGAGGTGCGCTCGACCCCTAGAACGTCGTAATAGCAGCGCTTGGCCATGCCCGCGTTCACCCCCGTCATCTCTGCCGTGGCGTCATCGCCGAACCTTACCCGGTCGCTCATAGTGCTTCAAAAAACATGCGACCCCCGGGATACGGCCCCGGGGGTCTTGGTTGCAATCGAAGACGGCATGGCAGACGCCTCGCGACGTCAGGCTGACTTCTTGTTCTTCTTGTCGTCGTCGACCTCGGTGAATTCCGCATCGACGACGTCCTCGGTTTTGCCGGAGCCATCTCCGCCGCCGCCCTGAGCGCCGTCGCCGGGCCCCGCGGCACCTTCCTGCGCCTGCTTGTACATGGCCTCACCGAGCTTCATCGAGGCTTGCGCGAGCGCGTTGGTCTTGGCCGTGATCGCCTCAGCATCGCTGCCCTTGAGCGCTTCCTTGAGATCAGCGATCGCGTTTTCGATGGCGCGCCGGTCGCCTTCCCCGATCTTCGAGCCGTGCTCGGCGAGCGCCTTCTCGGTGGAATGGACCAATGCCTCGGCGTGGTTCTTGGCCTCGACCTCGGCCTTGCGCTTCTTGTCCTCTTCGGCGTGAGATTCCGCATCCTTGACCATGCGCTGGATGTCAGCCTCGGATAGACCACCCGATGCTTGGATGCGGATCTGCTGCTCCTTGCCGGTTCCCTTATCCCTGGCATGCACGTTGACGATGCCGTTGGCGTCGATATCGAACGTTACTTCGATCTGCGGCACGCCGCGCGGCGCGGGCGGTATTCCAACGAGGTCGAATTGGCCCAGCAGCTTGTTGTCGGCTGCCATCTCGCGTTCGCCTTGGAACACGCGGATCGTCACCGCATTCTGATTGTCCTCGGCAGTGGAGAACACCTGGCTCTTCTTGGTCGGAATAGTGGTGTTGCGGTCGATGAGCCGCGTGAACACGCCGCCGAGCGTCTCGATGCCCAGCGAGAGCGGCGTCACGTCCAGCAAGAGCACGTCTTTGACGTCGCCTTGCAGCACACCGGCCTGGATCGCAGCGCCGACCGCGACGACCTCATCGGGGTTGACGCCCTTGTGCGGCTCCTTGCCGAACAACTGCTTGACGGCCTCCTGCACCTTCGGCATGCGGGTCATGCCGCCGACCAACACCACCTCGTTGATCTCGGCCGGGGACAGACCCGCATCCTTGAGCGCGAGTCGACACGGCTCGACGGTCTTCTGCACGAGATCATCCACCAGCGCCTCGAATTTGGCGCGGGTGAGCTTCATGGTCATGTGTTTCGGACCGCTCGCGTCGGCGGTGATGAACGGCAGGTTGATTTCGGTCTGCGTGGTGGAGGAGAGCTCGATCTTGGCCTTCTCCGCGGCCTCCTTGAGCCGCTGCAGCGCGAGCTTGTCGCGGCGCAGATCGATGCCTTGCTCCTTCTGGAATTCGTCGGCGAGGTAATTGACCAGACGCATGTCGAAGTCTTCGCCGCCGAGGAAGGTGTCGCCGTTGGTCGACTTCACCTCGAACACGCCGTCGCCGATTTCCAGGATCGAAATATCGAAGGTGCCCCCGCCCAGGTCGTAAACTGCAATCGTGCCGCTCTTCTGCTTGTCGAGGCCGTAGGCCAACGAGGCTGCGGTCGGCTCGTTGATGATGCGCAGCACCTCCAGGCCGGCGATGCGGCCGGCATCCTTGGTGGCCTGACGTTGCGCGTCATTGAAATAGGCGGGCACGGTGATGACGGCCTGCTCGACCTTCTGGCCGAGATAGGCCTCGGCCGTCTCTTTCATCTTCTGCAGGATGAAGGCGGAGATCTGCGAGGGCGAATAGGTCTTGCCTTCGATCTCGACCCAGGCGTCGCCATTCGAGGCCCGCACGATTTTGTAGGGGACGAGCTTCTTGTCCTTGTCCACCATCGGATCGTCGTAGCGGCGGCCGATGAGCCGCTTGACCGCGAAGATGGTGCGCTCCGGGTTGGTAACGGCCTGGCGCTTGGCCGGCTGTCCGACCAGTCGTTCGCCGTCATCGGTGAAGGCCACGATCGACGGCGTCGTGCGCATGCCCTCCGCATTTTCGATCACTTTCGGCGTCTTGCCTTCCATTACGGCGACGCACGAATTGGTGGTGCCGAGGTCGATGCCGATGACCTTGCCCATGTCTCGCTTCCTCTTGTCTGCGGCAGGTCGGTCGGGTCCTTTCGGCACCCGAACGGGAGAGTCCGCGACACCCGCGGGGCCCCCTCATCCGACCCCCTAAAATGCGTACCGATGCCGCCCCGGCGGCGTCTTGGCTCATATAGGAGGGCCGCTTTAGGCCGCAAGGCATAAGATCACGGATTCGCGAACTGCAAGCGAGCCGCCAGCGCTCGCCAAGGCGCGGCGGGGTCGTCGCACGATGGATCGGAACGCCCAACTCAGTGGCCATGCCCATTTGACAAGATGCAATGGCGAAGGACGATGACGCCATGATCGCCCCGCCGCGCCCGCTTTCCGGCTTCCGGCTCGTGCCGGCCTATCTGGATCCGTCCGCCCAAAAGGCATTGCTGGCGGAGCTAAGCGCCGTGTTCGCAGCCGCGCCGCTCTATACCCCGCGCATGCCCAAGAGCGGAAAACCTCTCTCCGTGCGCATGACGAACTGCGGGCCGCTCGGCTGGGTCACGGATGAAGCCGGCTACCGCTATCAGCCTCTGCATCCACAAACCGGCAACCCATGGCCGGCGATGCCGGATATCGTGATTGATGCCTGGAAGGCACTCGCGCGCTATCCGCACCCGCCCGAGGCTTGCCTCATCAACTACTACGGTCCCGCGGCGAAGATGGGGCTACACCAGGACCGTGACGAGAGTGACTTTGACGCGCCCGTCGTCTCGCTCTCGCTCGGGGACACTTGCCTGTTTCGTATCGGCGGAGCAAAGCGCGGCGATCCCAGCCGCACCCTGCGCCTCGCGTCCGGTGATGCCGTCGTGCTCGCCGGCAAGGCGCGTCTGGCGTTTCACGGCGTCGACCGGATCATGCCCGGCACGTCGACCCTGTTGCCGCAAGGCGGGCGGATCAATCTCACGCTGCGGCGAGTAACGCTGCCAGCCAAGGAACGGTGATCAGGCTCCGTGCGCCTGACCTTCGACTATTCATCGCTGACCGGTGTGATCCAGCCGATTCCCGCACCGCCCGGTTCTTTGATGATGGCAATACGTCCGACGTCCGGAACGTCGAATGGCTCTCGCATGACTTTGGCGCCCGCCGCCTTCGCCGTCTCAAGCCGCGCGTCCACGTCATCAACGGCGAGATAGGACATCCAGCTTTCCGGCACGCCCTCGAACTCCGGTCCGCTCAGCGGAAAAATGCCGGCAACCGGTTTGTCATCCATTTTCGCCAGCCAATAGGTGCCGTTTGGCATCGGCATTGCCTCGAACGTCCAGCCAATCGAGGAGCTATAGAATCTCTTCGCAAGTTCGACGTTACGCGTCATCAATTCGTTCCAGTAGAAGCTGCCATGCGACCACATCGCCGTTCTCCGTGTTGCTGAGTTCCATGATCTTAACTCGACCTCGGCAGCGAGGCCGATCACGACGCTGCGAATGGCGGCGCGCCGACAGCGTATCTCCGCCATTCAAATCGCGGTATCATGACAGTCGTGATGCTACCGAGGTCCCTTATCGTACTCGCGCTTGTTCTTGGCGCGCTGCCCGCAGCCGCCGCCGACGTCGCCTATCCGCCCGGATCGCGCATCGGGCTTGCGCCGCCTCCTGGCATGATGACGAGCAAGAGTTTCTTCGGCTATGAGGACCCCGACAACAATGCCGCCATTATCTTGCTCGCGCTTCCGGCCAAGGCGTTCTCAGATTTGGAGAAGTCCATCACTGCCGATGCGCTCAAACAACAAGGTTTGACGTTCGAGACGCGGGAGGCGATGCCGCTTTCCACCGGCAATGCATTTCTGGTGCTGGGACACCAGGAGGTCGACAAGATAAAAATTCGCAAATGGATTCTGGTGGCCGCCTCGTCCGCCCTGACCGCGCTCGTCACGGTGCAGATCCCGGAGCCGGCGAAGGCGGTTTATCCAGACGCGGTGATCCGCGCCGCGCTGGCGACATTGGCGATTCGCGCTACCGTTCCGGTGGACGAACAACTTGGTCTTCTGCCGTTCAAAGTCGGCGAGCTTGCCGGATTTCACGTTGCGGGAGTCGCCCCAGGGCGCGCGGTGATATTGGGCGATGCCGACGCACCGGGTTCCCCTGGCGCCGTCCTGGAGCCCCACATTTTCGTTGCCATTGCGCCCGGCGGTCCGGCTCAAACCGCCGACCGCGACGCTTTCGCACGCGACGTCTTCGCGACGGTGCCCAATCTCAAGGATATCCGCATCACCACATCCGAGCCGTTGCGGATCGGCGGGCAGCAGGGGCATCAAATCATTGCCGATGCCAGGGATCCGGCCGGCGCCGTTACGCTGAGGGTCGTACAATGGCTGCGCTTTGGCGGTGGCGCCTATTTGCAAATGATCGGCATCGCGCGCACGGACGCCTGGAAAGATGCCTACCCCCGCTTCCGCTCCGTGCGAGACGGCATCGAAGCGCGCTGACGGCTTTCCCGGCCCGACAACCGCGCAGCTTTGTCAGCTAGAATCCCGCGGGTCCTGTGAAGATGCGCCCGCGTTGTCGTTGGCCGGCGCCTCCATTGAAGCCTTCGGTCCGCCTTTGGCGACAGCAACGAGCGCGGGTCGCAAAACGCGCTCGCCGATCATGTAACCGGGCTGTATCACGCGCGCCACCGTGCCTGCGGGCCGCGACGTATCGGGCGCTTCGTACATCGCCTGATGGAGATTTGGATCGAATTTCTCGTCCAGCGGTTCGAATTTCTTCACGCCGTGCTTTTCCAGCACCTTGAGAAGTTCGCGCTCGGTGAGCTCGACGCCATCGAGCAGGGCCTTGGTGCCAGCGTCGGCTTTCTCCCGCAGGTCCGCGTCGAGCGCGCCGAGAGCGCGCTCCATATTGTCGGCGACCGCCAGGATATCGCGGGCGAAAGCGGCGATGCCGTATTCGCGGGCATCGGCCACCTGGCGCTCGGTCCGCTTGCGCAGATTTTCCATTTCCGCGAGCGAACGCAGGAGCTTGTCTTTGTAATCGGCGGCTTCGCGGGCAAGCGTGGCCATGGGATCCTCTTTCGGAGCGGCTGAGGTCTCGCCAGCCGCTGAATTGATCGACGTCTCGGCCTGATCGGCTCCTTGGTCGTTCTCGTCGGTCGCGGCGCCCGGTGCGCGAACGGTCGTATCCGGCATTGTTGTGTTCCCACTCACAATTCGGTTCGCCCCGGATATCAGGGCTGAAACCCCAAAAATCAACCCGCAACGGTGGGTTATGGCAGTGCCGTCACCCGCCGATGAGCTTGCTCACGACCTTGGCGGTATAATCCACCATCGGCACCACCCGTGCGTAATTGAGCCGGGTCGGGCCTATCACGCCAAGTACACCGACGATGCGCCCGGCGCCGTCGCGGTATGGCGCGACAATGGTGGAAGAGCCTGAGAGGGAGAACAGCTTGTTCTCCGAACCGATAAAGATACGGGCGCCTTCGGCGCGCTCGGCCCGGCCGAGGAGATCGATGACCCCACGCTTCGTTTCGAGATCATCGAACAGAAGCCGCACCCGCTCGAGGTCCTCGACCGCCTTGAGATCGTCGAGCAAGTGAGCCGCGCCACGTACGATTAGCTTTCGTTCATCCGATTCCCCGCCCGACCAGCTCGCGAGACCGGCGGCGACGATCTTCTGAGTAAGTTGGTCGAGTTCGGCCTGCGCCGCCGCGAGCGCTTTCTCCAGTTCGACCTTGGCCTCCACCAATGTACGGCCGCGCACATGCGCATTGAGGAAGTTCGCAGCTTCGGTGAAGGAGGCTGCGGGCAACCCCATCGAGACGTTGATGACGCGATTCTCGACCTGTCCATCCTCGCCGACCAAGATGACCAGTGCGCGCTCGGGCTCGAGCCGCACGAATTCGATGTGTTTCAGTCGCACGTTCGACTTTGCTGTCAGCACCACCCCGGCGGCGCGCGTGAGGTCAGACAGCATGACGGAGGCTTCGTTGAGCACGGCCTCCATGGACTTGCCGGCGGCCGCAACCTTGGCCTCCATCTCGCGCCGATCGGATTCGGCGAGGTCGCCGATCTCCATCAATGCGTCGACGAAGAAGCGCAAGCCGAGCTCGGTCGGCAGCCGCCCGGCCGACGTGTGCGGCGCATAAATGAGACCGAGTTGCTCCAGGTCCGACATCACGTTGCGCACGGAGGCGGGCGAGAGCGGGGTGGTGATCAATCGGGAGATATTGCGCGAGCCTACAGGCTCGCCTGTGGCAAGATAGCTCTCGACGATCTGTCGGAAAATATCGCGCGAGCGCTCGTTGAGCTGTGCGAGGCTCACCTGTGTCGCGCCGATCGGGACGTCGTGGGACAATCATCTCTCCGTTCAAACGTGACAGAATGATCCATTCCGAGTGCGCAGTTCAAGCCTTACAGGCTTTGCCCGCTCGGCCGTCGCTGCTAGCTTGCAGCAGTACGAGTATTTGGCCGCGGGAGGATCGAGGATGACAAGGTTATGCAAGCTTGCGGTCGGCATGGCCGCCGCCGCGGGTCTTCTTTCAACTGTATGTACCGGCTCCTACGGGCAGACCGTCATCGACGAATGGGCCACGGCCAAGTTTCCTGCACCCCCTGCGCTCAAGCCGGCAACGATCGTCCCAAACGAGACTGCGCTGCTGGTGATGGATTTCACCAAGCAAACCTGCACCAACGAGCGCCGTCCGCGTTGCGCGCGCTCGGTCGCAAAAGTTCTCAACCTGGTGACGCAAGCGCGCGGCAAGGGCGCTTTCATCGTCTACAGCGTCGCGGTGCCCGGTTCGGTCCCCTCCGACATTCTCCCGGAGCTTACCCCGGCGGCGGGAGAGCCGGTGCTGCCCCCCTTGGGGCCGGACAAGTTCATTGCCAGCGATCTGGAGAAGACCCTCAAGGACAAGGGCGTCAAGACGGTGGTAGCCATGGGCACGCAGGCGCAGACCTCGGTGCTGCACACGGCCGGCGCTGCGGCGCTGCGCGGATTCAAGGTAATCGTTCCGGTCGACGGCATGTCCGCCGATGATGTGTTCCCCGAGCTCTATACCGCGTGGCACCTCGCCACCGCGGCGCGCATCAGCCCGCAGGTGACGCTGACCAAGTTCGACCTCATCGGCTTTTGAACTCCTCGGCTGCTTCCCTCGCCCTCTTGTCGGTCGCGGCGCTCGCCCGTAAAAGCTTGCCGCGTACGCAGGAGACTCCGATGCGCCCGAGCCACCGACAGCCCGACGAGCTGCGCGCGATTTCGCTCGAGCGCGGCGTGGTAAAATACGCCGAGGGCTCCTGCTTCGTGAAGTTCGGCGACACCCATGTGCTGGTGACGGCGACGCTCGAGGATCGCCTGCCGCCTTGGCTCAAGGGACAGGCGCGCGGCTGGGTGACCGCCGAATACGGCATGCTACCGCGCGCTACCTCCGAGCGCACCCGCCGGGAGGCCTCGGCCGGCAAGCAGAGCGGCCGCACGATTGAGATCCAGCGGCTGATCGGCCGCAGTCTGCGCGCGGTACTCGATCTTCCTGCGCTCGGCGAGCGGCAGATCACGATTGACTGTGACGTGATCCAAGCCGACGGCGGAACCCGCACTGCGGCCATCACCGGCGCGTGGGTCGCGCTGCACGATTGTATCGCCTGGATGAAGACGCGGGAAATGGTGACGGCGGAGCCGCTGCGCGACCATGTCGCCGCCATCTCTTGCGGTATCTGTAACGGCACGCCGGTGCTCGACCTCGATTACGCCGAGGATTCGCACGCCGACACGGATGCCAATTTCGTCATGACGGGCAGCGGACGAATCGTCGAGGTGCAGGGCACGGCCGAGAAGATCCCCTTCACCGAGGAACAGTTCCTTGGTCTGCTTGCGCTGGCGAAGAAGGGTGTGATGAAACTCGTCGACCTGCAGAAACTGGCGGTGATGTGACCGGGCATTGCGCGGGATCGCGATGAGTTCGAAAGCTGCCAAGCATCGACGCCTAGCTGGCCGTCTCGTCGTTGCGACGCACAATTCGGGCAAGCTCAAGGAAATGCGCGAGCTTCTTATGCCGTTCGGAATTGACGCGCTCTCTGCAGGCGAGCTCGGGTTGCCTGAGCCGGCGGAGAACGGCCCGACCTTCAAGGAGAACGCGCGTATCAAGGCGCGCGCTGCGGCGACTGCTTCCGGTTTGCCGGCGTTCGCGGATGATTCCGGGCTGACTGTCGATGCGCTCGGTGGCGCGCCTGGTATCTACTCCGCGCGCTGGGCGGGGCCCGAAAAGGACTTCTGGCGTGCCATGCAGGCGGTGGAAGACAAGTTGCGCGAGCGCGGCGCGCACGCGGGTAGCCAGCGCAAGGCACAGTTCGTTTGCGCGCTCTGCCTCGCCTGGCCCGACGGACACCTTGAAGAATTCGACGCCGCGGTGCCCGGCACCCTTGTCTGGCCGCCACGCGGCGACAAGGGTTTCGGATACGATCCCATGTTTTTGCCCGATGGCCACACGCTGACCTTTGGCGAGATGACGAATACGGAGAAGCATGGCCTGCCACCGGCGGGCAAGGGACTCTCACACCGCGCCCGCGCGTTCCTGAGGCTCGCGGAGGCTTGTCTTGCAAAATCCTGATCGCAGCGACGCGCCAGCGTTCGGCGTCTACATCCATTGGCCGTTCTGCCTGTCGAAGTGCCCGTATTGCGACTTCAACAGCCATGTCCGCCATACCGCCATCGACGAGGCCCGTTTCACGCGCGCCTTCGCCGCCGAGATCGCCGCGACCGCTGCGCGCGTTCCCCGACGCACCGTCTCCACCATCTTCTTCGGCGGCGGCACGCCATCGCTGATGCAACCTGCGACCGTCGGCGCGATCATCGATGCGGTCGCGCGGCACTGGCCCATAGCGCCGGATGCCGAGGTAACGCTAGAAGCCAATCCGACCAGCGTCGAAGCAAGGCGCTTTCACGGTTTTCGCTTGGCCGGCGTCAATCGCGTCTCGCTCGGGGTGCAGGCGCTGGATGACGGAGCGCTCAAAGCGCTCGGGCGGCTGCATTCGGCGCAGGAGGCACTCGAGGCGGTGGCGATCGCGCGCTCGATCTTCGAACGCTATTCCTTCGATCTGATCTACGCGCGCCCCGGCCAGACGCCGCAAGCTTGGGCCGGCGAGCTCAAACGCGCGACCGCCGAGGCTGGCGAGCATCTTTCGCTCTATCAACTCACGATCGAGCAGGACACGCCGTTTGCAGCGCTGCACGCGGCCGGCAAGCTCATCCCTCCCGGCGACGACACCGCCCGCGCACTCTATGACACGACCCAGAGCGTTTGCGCGAGCGCGGGTCTTCCCGCATACGAGATCTCAAACCACGCCCGTCCGGGCGCCGAGTGCCGGCACAATCTCATCTACTGGCGCGGACACGAATATGCCGGCATCGGGCCGGGTGCCCATGGACGGCTCGACATCGTCGGCGAGCGCCACGCCACGGCAACCGAGAAGGAGCCGCAGAATTGGCTCATGCGGGTGGAAGCGTTCGGTCATGGCGTGGTTGCCGACGAGGCGCTCACACGCGAGCAAATGGCGGACGAGTTTCTGCTGATGGGATTGCGGCTAGCCGAGGGGATCGATCTCGCGCGCTACGCGCGTCTTGCGGGCCGGCCGCTCGACGCGCGCCGTCTCGCGCTGCTGCGCGAGCAAGGCGCGATCGAGACGACGACGAGCGGCAGACTGCGCCTGACGCTTGCCGGCTTTCCCGTGCTGGACGCGGTGGTCGCCGACCTCGCAGCCTGAGGTAGGCTAGGTCGCCGAGCCGCCGAAGCCCTTGGGCGGCGGGCTGATGATCTGCCCGCCGGTCGGCGACACGCGCATCACCGCGAGCCCGCGCTGGTTGGTGCCGTCGGGGCGGAAGCGGAACAAGCCGTCGATGCCGGTGAAGCCCGAGGAGTTGGTCAGAACATCGTCCGCGAAGCGCTGCTTGCCCTGGGTTTTGACCAGCGCTGCGACCAACGCTACGGCATCGTACGCGAGGGAAGCGGTGCGCACGGGCTCCTTGCCATAGCGGGTCCGGTAGCGGCCGGAGAAATTGCGAAAGCCGGTTGAATCCGGTCCTGCATACCAGGCGCCGTCGAGCAAGGGGTTGGAGAAGATTTGCGCGTCCTCCCATAACCCGGTGCCGAGCAGTTGCACGCGCTTGGTGTCGATGCCATTCGCGGTCAATGTCTGCACCACCGTGGGCACGGCGTCAGCGCCGTCCGGAATGAAGATCGCATCCGCGCGGCTTGCGGCCTGCGCGACGTTGCGCACTGGGGCCTGCATCTGTGCCCGATCGAGCGGATAACGCTCGAGCGCGATGACACGGCCGCCGCCGCGCCCCACCGCTTGTTTGAAAGCTGCTTCCGCCACGCTGCCATAGGCATTGTCCGGAACGAGCGCCGCGAACGACCGCCGGCCCTGGCTCGCGGCATAGCCGATAATGCGCTCGACGTCGGACTCCGGCAGAAAGCTCAGCAGATAGACGCCGCGCGCCGCCACATTGGTGTCGGTCGAGAACGCGATCACCGGCACGCCGCGCGCACGCGCGGCTCGTCCGACCGGGCCGACGGTAAGCGCAAACAGCGGTCCCAGGATGATCTCCGCCCCTTCGTCCAGCACCTGCTGGGCTGCCTGCTGCGCGCCGGGCGCGCTGCCCCCATCATCTTTCACCAGCAGCTGGAGATCGGGATTGTTGAACTCCGCGAGCGCCATCTCGGCGGCGTTGCGCATGGATTGGGCAGCGACCGCGGCATTGCCGCTTGCCGATAATGGCAGGATCAGGCCAGCCTTGACCTTGCCTTCGCCGATTTGGGTCGCGGGCTGTGACGGAGCGGCCGGCGTCGAACTCAGATCGGGAAGGTTTCCCGAGCAGCCCGCCAGCAAGAGGATGGATGCGAGCGCGGCAAACCACGGAGAACGCCGCGCAGGCTGCGAGCCCCAGGCCTGCAGTCCTCCGAACATGGGCAGCGGTCTCCCCGTCGCCGACCGAGACTGTGACGCCAGCCCACGCCGGCAATCAGGCATTTTCTCGGTGAATGGTTAACCAAATGAAAAGGATAACGATTTTTTAAGCCGGCCATGACGCGGCAAGCTCGCGCCGCTACAGTAAGGAGGATGAGGAGGACGACCGCAACCGAGAGCCCAAGCGCGTTCCGCGCGGCTCGGCACTATCTTCTCAACGGCCGTTCCACCGCCGCACCGCCGCTGCCGGCCGGGCTCTATCTGGTCGCCACCCCGATCGGCAATTTGCGTGACATTACCGTGCGGGCGCTCGAGGTACTCGCTGCCGCCGACCTGATCGCCTGCGAGGACACTCGCGTCACCCGCAAGCTTCTCGACCACTACGGCATCGCGACCCCGCTCACCGCCTATCACGAGCACAATGCCGCGCAGGCGCGGCCGAAGCTCATCGCTCGGCTCGGCGCCGGGGCCGCGATCGCGCTGGTCTCGGACGCCGGCACACCGCTCGTGTCCGACCCCGGCTACAAGCTCGTGCGCGAAGCGCGCACCGCGGGCGCAGGCGTGACCGCGTTGCCGGGAGCGTCGGCGGTGCTCGCAGCACTCACGCTGAGCGCGCTCCCGACCGACCGTTTTTTCTTCGAGGGTTTCCTGCCGGCAAAGGAGGCAGCACGGCGCGCGCGCATCGCCGAGCTCAAGCGCATTCCAGCTACCCTCGTCCTGTTCGAGACCGGGCCGCGCATCGCCGACGCGCTCGCCGACCTTGCTGCCGGGCTAGGTCCGCGTGAGGCCGCGCTCTGCCGCGAGCTCACCAAGCTCTACGAGGAGGTCCGGCGCGGCGATCTCGCCACGCTCGCGCGCGAGACCGCGCAAGCGGATGAGCCGCGCGGCGAGATGGTGATCGTTGTGGCACCGCCCGGCCCGCAAGGCGAGTTGACTGCGGTCGATCTCGACGCACTGCTCCGTGAGGCGCTCGACCGTCTTTCGGTCAAGGAGGCGGTCGCCGAAGTCGCGGCCGTCACCGGGGAGTCTCGCCGCGAGGTCTATCAACGTGCTCTCGCCCTCACGAAGGAGCGCGACCATGGTCGATGAGCGGCCGCGCGCAAGTCCGATCCAGGCTCCGCGCCCCGAGCGTCAGATTGCATTTCGCACCGGTATTTCCGCAGAAAGCCGGGCGGCGGCGTTCCTCATCGCCAAAGGCTTCCGCATCCTCGCGCGGCGTTGGAAGAGTCCGGTCGGCGAAATCGATATCGTCGCGCGCCGCCGGAGCCTGTTGCTATTCGTCGAGGTCAAGGCGCGCGAAAAGCTGGACGACGCCGCCTGGTCGGTTACTGATCGCCAGCGCTTGCGCATTGTCGCGGCCGCCGAGGTCTGGCTGGCGCGATACCCCGATCCTCGTATCCGCGATATCCGTTTCGATGCCATGCTGGTGGCGCCGGGGCGTATTCCGCGCCATATCCCCTCGGCTTTTGACGCCAGCAGCTGATGCGATCGGGTGATAATTTGCGTTCCGAAAATATATCTTCCGGGCAGCGATGACCCTGAATGTTGCCGTACAGATGGACCCGATCGAGCGGATCAACATCCGCGGCGATTCCACCTTCGCGCTGCTGTTGGAAGCACAAAAACGCGGCCACGCCATCGCCTATTACACGCCTGACCGGCTGGCGCTGCGGGGCTCGACGGTGGTCGCGGCGGTGCAGCCGCTCAAAGTTCGCGATCAGCTTGGCGACCATTTCACGCTGGGCGAGTCGCGACGCGCGGAATTGACTGAGTTCGACGTGGTCTTGCTGCGGCAGGATCCACCCTTCGATCTCGCCTACATCACGACCACCCATTTGCTCGAGCGCATCCATCCCGGCACGCTGGTCGTCAACGACCCGAGGGCGGTGCGCAATGCGCCGGAAAAGATGTTCGTGATGGAATTTCCCGACCTGATGCCGCCCACGCTGATCACTCGCGACCTCGCCGAGATCAAGGCGTTCCGCGCCGAGCACGGCGACATCGTGATGAAGCCGCTCTACGGCAAAGGCGGCGAAGCGGTGTTTCTGCTGGCGAAGGAGGATCTCAATTTCGCCTCGCTCTACGATCTTTTTACCGTGACCTTCCGCGAGCAGTGGGTGGTGCAGAAATTCCTTCCCGCGGTGAAAGACGGCGACAAGCGCATCATCCTCGTCGATGGCGAGTTCGCCGGCGCGGTGAACCGAGTGCCAGCGCCCGATGATCTGCGCTCCAACATGGTGCGCGGCGGCATTCCGAAAGAAACAGAGCTATCTGCACGCGATCGCCGCATCTGCGACCGCATCGGTCCGGCTTTGCGCGAGCGGGGGCTGCTCTTCGTCGGCATCGACGTGATCGACGGCTATCTCACCGAGATTAACGTCACCTCGCCGACCGGCATCCGCGCGGTGAAGGATCTCGGCGGGCCGGATGTGGCGGCACTGATCTGGGACAAGATCGAGGCAAAGCGGCGGGGAAAATAAGCGCCGGTTCGCACGCCAGGTTCATCCTTCGAGCCGCGCAGCGCATGCAAACCGAGGAATCTGGTTTGCCTTAGCGCGCAGACGTGCCCTTCTGCTCCGCCTTAAGCTTAGCGATTGCAGCCCGGATCGGCGCGAATGGCCCGTATTTGTGCTGCTGCTCGCTAAAGCCGTCGGCGTAAGGACCGTAGGGCGTGTCGACCGGCTTTTCCAAAGGATCGGGGAAATCCTTGTCGAGGCCGGCTTTGTGCGGCCGCGGCTGCGAAATAACGTAGGCCGCAATGTCCCAGGCATGTTCCGGCGAAAGCTGCGGGTTCAGGTAGTCGACGCCGTGCGGCATGTTGAAATGGATAAAATTTGCGGCCGCGATGAGCCGCGCCATGCCGGCGCCGTCATTGAAGCTGTCGCTGCCCCACAGCGGCGGCACCATGTAGCCGAGATCGGTCGTCGGCAGGCTGCGGCGAATGCCGGCGCCATTCGGACCGTGGCAGGTGAGGCAAGCATTGGCGTAGCCCCTCTCGCCGCGCACGGGATCGGCCGGGCGATCGAGCTCGGGCATTTTGCCGGTGCCCATGCCGGGCAATAGCTGCCCCGGCGCCACGCCGGTGGACAGAAACTTGATGTACGCCACCATGGCCTGCATTTCCGGCGCGCCCACCGGTAGCGCGCGCCCGTTCATGCTGCGGGTCATGCAGGAATTGAGGCGGTCCTCGATGGTCATCTGCGCCCCCGAGCGGGCGCTGTAGCGCGGAAACTCTCCGAACAACCCGAACAGCGGGATGCCGAACTTCTTCGTCCCGGCCTGAAGATGACAACTGGCGCAGGCGAGGTTGTTGCCGGCAAAGCGCTTCGCGCGATCCGCCACCTCCGGACCGATATAGGCGTAGGTGGCGGCGATGAGGTCGCGCCCGCGCCGCACCAAACGGCCATTGGCATTGTTCGGCAGCGCGCCGATCTCCGGCACGGTCCAGATCTGCTGCGCCGACGGCGTCTCTTGGGCGAAGCTCAAGCCGCCCGGCCATCCTGCCACCCACGCCACGGCGACCAGGCCTATGGCAGCGCGCAAGCTCACCGACGCTGTCCACATCCAAACCCCCTCCCGGTCAATGCCGTCAGTCGCCACAGCTCGATGGCCTTCTACCACAGGCCGGTTGGCAGCCTTGTTCCCGAATTGTTCTTGTCGAGTGGCGGCGTTTCCGCTACTCTCGCGGGCGAGCAGGGGCAGCATGGTCCAGCGCGTCGCGACCGTAGCGTTTGAGGGCATCGAGGCACGCGCCGTCGATGTCCAGGTGCAGGTCGCGCCGGGGCTGCCGGCCTTCAACGTCGTGGGCCTGCCCGACAAGGCCGTGTCCGAGGCCCGCGAGCGGGTGCGCGCGGCGCTGGTGGCCTCGGGCCTGGCGCTGCCGGCCCGGCGTATCACGGTCAACCTCGCGCCCGCCGACCTGCCGAAGGAAGGCAGTCACTACGACCTGCCGATTGCGCTCGGTCTGATGGCGGCGATCGGCGCCATCCCCGCGGACGCGCTCTCCGGCTTCACGGTGCTGGGCGAACTCGGGCTCGACGGCTCGATCGCAGCGGTCGCGGGCGTTCTGCCCGCCGCAATCGGCGCCAACGGGCGTGGCGAAGGGCTCATCTGCCCCGCCGCCTGCGGCGCCGAAGCGGCCTGGGCAAGCCCGGAAATGGAGATCATCGCCGCGGCATCGCTGATCCAGCTCGCCAATCATTTCCGCGGCACGCAAGTGCTCGCCCGTCCGCAGCCGAAGATCCGCGAAGCCCCCGACGCGCTCGTCGACCTCAAAGACATCAAGGGTCAGGAGAGCGCCAAGCGCGCCCTCGAGGTCGCCGCCGCGGGCGGTCACAACCTGCTCATGGTCGGACCGCCGGGCGCAGGCAAATCGATGTTGGCGGCGCGGTTGGCGACCATCCTGCCGCCGCTGACCCCGGCGGAACTCCTGGAAGTCTCGATGATCGCTTCGGTCGCGGGCGAGATCGAGGATGGTGCGCTCACCAATCGCCGCCCGTTCCGGGCGCCGCATCATTCCGCCAGCATGCCGGCGCTGGTCGGCGGCGGATTGCGCGCGCGGCCGGGCGAAGTCTCGCTCGCGCATCATGGCGTGCTGTTCCTCGACGAACTACCCGAGTTCCAACCGCAGGTGCTCGATTCGCTGCGCCAGCCGCTCGAAATCGGCGAGGTTGCGATCGCGCGGGCGAATCATCGCGTGACCTATCCCGCGCGCTTCATGTTGATTGCCGCCATGAATCCCTGCCGTTGCGGCCGCGCCAGCGAGCCGGGATTTGCCTGCAAGCGCGGCGCGAACGCGCGTTGCGCGGCCGAGTATCAGGCGCGGTTGTCGGGCCCGCTCATCGACCGCATCGACTTGCACATCGAGGTACCGGCGGTGACCGCCGCCGATCTCATCCTGCCGCCGCCGGCGGAAGGAAGCCGCGAGGTCGCGGCGCGCGTCGCGCGCGCCCGCGCGATCCAGGCGGAGCGCGACGCAGCGATCGGTCTGCCGCAGCTGCGCACCAATGCGCACGCCCACGGCCCCCTGCTCGAAGACGTGGCGCGGCCGGATGGGGCCGGACTTGCGCTCTTGCGCGACGCTGCCGATGCCATGCGGCTCTCGGCGCGCGGCTATCATCGCGTGCTGCGGGTGGCGCGCACGCTCGCCGATCTCGACGGCGCCGACAAGGTCGGCCGCGTGCATCTCGCCGAGGCGCTGTCCTACCGCGTGCTCGTCGACGAGGTGCGCCGCGCGGCGTGAGCGCGACTCACAGCCGCCGTAGCGCCACCTCTTCGACCAGGTGGCTTTCGACCTTCTTCAAGATGAGGTCGGCGCGCTGGCGCGTCGGCACGATGTTCTCGCGCAAATTGAGGAGATTGATGCGCCTCCAAATCGAGGTCGCGGTTTCGACCGCCTCCGCATCCGACAAGGTCGCGTAGCGGTGGAAGTATGATTTCGGATCGCGGAACGCGGTGCCGCGCAAGGTCAGGAATCGATCCACGTACCAGCCCTGCAATATGTCCTCGTCGGCGTCGAGGTAGATCGAAAAGTCGAAGAAGTCCGATACGTAGGGGCTCGGCTTGCCGCCCTTCGGCGGGATCCCGGCCTGCAGCACGTTGAGGCCTTCGACGATGAGGATATCGGGCCGGTCGATCTCGATCCATTGATTGGGCATGACGTCATAAGTGAGATGGGAATAGACCGGCGCGTGCACAGGCCGGCCTCCGGCCTTGATGTCGGAGAGAAAGCGCAACAACGCGGGCAGGTCGTAGCTCTCGGGAAAACCCTTCTTCTCCATCAGATTCTCGCGCTCGAGAATCGCGTTCGGATAGAGAAAGCCGTCGGTGGTGACGAGGTCGACCTTCGGAACATTGGGCCAGCGCGCCAGCAACGCTTGCAGCACGCGCGCGGTCGTCGACTTGCCGACCGCCACCGAGCCTCCGACGCCGATGATGAAAGGCACCTTGGCGTCTTCGGTCCCGAGGAAGTTCTGCTGCGCTAGGAACAGGCGCTGCGTCGCCGCGACGTAGAACGAGAGCAGCCGCGACAGCGGCAGGTAGATTTCCTCGACCTCGGTCATGTCGAGGCGGTCGTGCAGCGAGCGCAGCCGCGTGACCTCGTCCGGATTGAGGGTCATCGGCGTGTCGGCGCGCTTGGCGGCCCATTCCGCCCGCGAGAAGACGCGGTAGGGCGACAGCCGGTCGTCGATGCGTTGCTCCATGTTCTGGCTCAGCCCCGCTTGCGCGTCGCCTTTTCGGTCAGTCCCGACTGGCGCGTGCGTTCGGCGAGCTCTGCCTCCACGTCCGCGAGCGTGATCCCGCGCGCCTGGAGCACGACCAGCAGGTGGTAGATGAGGTCGGCGGCTTCAGCGATCAAGCGCGCGCGATCCTCCTCGACGGCCGCCAGCACGGTCTCGATCGCCTCCTCGCCGAGCTTCTTGGCGCAATGCGCCACGCCCTGGTCGAGGAGCCTGCGCGTGTAAGACGCGTGCGCGCTCGCCTTCGCGCGCTCCTGCACGCGCTTTTCGAGATCGCGGAGGGTGAAATTCGCCATCGGCTTTGCTCCGCCTTGGCATATCATCTCCGCCCGCCATCGCAAATCGTGCTTCAGGCTAAGGATCGAGCCGCATCGGCAGGCCGGCACGGGCCATGTACCGCTTGGCCTCGGAAATGGTGTGCTCGCCGAAATGGAAGATCGAGGCGGCGAGCACCGCGGAGGCATGGCCGTCGCGGATGCCCTCGACGAGGTGCTCCAACGTGCCGACGCCGCCCGAGGCGATCACCGGCACCGGTACCGCGTCGGCGACCGCTCGGGTGAGCGCGATGTCGAACCCTTGCTTGGTGCCGTCGCGGTCCATGGACGTGAGCAGGATCTCCCCGGCGCCGAGCGCTGCCACCTCGCGCGCATAATCGACCGCATCGAGCCCGGTCGGATTGCGGCCGCCATGAGTGAAGATTTCCCAACGCTCGCTCTCGCCCGGCTTCGACACGCGCTTGGCGTCGATCGCGACCACAATGCACTGGTCCCCGAATTTTTCCGCCGCCTCCTTGACGAAAGCGCGTCGGGCGACCGCCGCGGTATTGATTGAAACTTTGTCGGCGCCGGAAGCCAACAGTTTGCGGATGTCCTCGATCGTACGCACGCCGCCGCCGACGGTGAGCGGCATGAAGCAGGCCTCGGCCGTGCGCCGCACCACGTCGAGAATGATATCGCGGTTCTCGTGACTGGCGGTGATGTCGAGGAACGTGAGCTCGTCGGCACCGGCTGCATCATAAGCGATCGCCGCCGCCACTGGATCGCCGGCGTCCCGCAAATCGAGGAATTTCACGCCTTTGACGACGCGGCCGTCCTTGACGTCGAGACAGGGAATGACGCGAACCTTGAACATGTCGTCACGTGGTTGCTCGCGCCGAGCGGATGAGCCGCAGCGCTTCGGCCGCGTCCAGCCGTCCATCGTAGAGCGCGCGGCCGGCAATGGCGCCAGCGAGCTTTCTGGCCCGTGGCTGCAACAGCGCCGCCACGTCCGCAATGGAAGCAAGCCCCCCGGAAGCGATGACCGGGATGCGAACCGCGTCCGCGAGCGCGATGGTCGCGTCGAGGTTGAGCCCGGCGAGCATGCCGTCGCGTGAAATATCGGTGTAGATCAAGACCGCAATCCCCGCGTCCTCGAAGCGTCTCGCGATGTCGAGGGCGCTAAGCTCTGACGCTTGGGCCCATCCCGCGACGGCCACCATGCCGTCGCGGGCATCGAGCGCGACTGCGACGCGGCCTGGATAGAGCCTGGCCGCCTCGGTGACGAGCGAGGGCTCGCGCACCGCGGCGGTGCCGATGATGACGCGAGCGACGCCCTTGTCGAGCCAGGACTGGATGGTGGCGATGTTGCGAATTCCGCCACCGAGCTGCAGGGGCATCTTAGTCGCCGCGATGATGCGCTCGACCGCGGCAACGTTGACGGGCTTGCCCGCGAACGCGCCGTCGAGATCGACCACATGCAGATATTCGAACCCCAGCGCCTCGAACGCTTGCGCCTGCGCTGCCGGATCGCGGTGAAACACCCTCGCGCGGCCCATATCGCCCTGCTCGAGCCGCACGCATGCACCGTCCTTGAGGTCGATGGCGGGGAAAAGAATCACCACAGGACTCGTTTGCCGTTGTCTGCTGCCGCCGCAATGCCGGCACGTTTGCAATCACTGGAGCGCGTGCGGCGCGCGCGCCCGCAACGAGCAAACCAGCCGTCGCGTCACGGCTTCCATTTCATGAAGTTGGCGAGCAACCGCAAGCCCAGCCGCTGGCTCTTTTCCGGGTGGAACTGAGTGCCGACCATGGTGCCGCGGCCGACGACGGCGGTCACCGGGCCGCCGTAGTCCGCCTCGGCGATGAGGTCGGAACGCACGGTCGGCTTGAGCTGGAACGAATGCACGAAATACGCGTGCAGACCCTGCGGGCCGAGGGCAATTCCGTCGAGCACAGGATGCGGCCGGCGCGCATCGAGCGTGTTCCACCCCATATGCGGGATCTTCAGATCAGCGTCCGTGGGCGCAATCCGCTCGACGTCGCCCGGGATCCAGCCCAGTCCCTGCGTCACCTCGTATTCGCGGCCGCGCTCGGCCATGAGTTGCATGCCGACGCAAATGCCGAGGAAGGGACGGCCGCGCTCGCGCACGCTCTCGTTGAGCGCCTCCACCATGCCGTCGACGGCATCGAGCCCGCGCCGGCAATCGGCGAAGGCCCCGACACCCGGCAGCACCACGCGATCGGCGCGGACGACCTTCTCCGGGTCGCGCGTCACCACGATCGACTCCCCCAGTCCTTCCTCTCGCGCGGCGCGCTCGAGGGCTTTCGCCGCCGAATGCAAATTGCCGGACCCGTAGTCGATAATCGCGACGCTCACCGCGGCGCTCCGGGTTGGGGAAAGAGGCCAATGACTTCCGATGCCGTCCGCCGCGAGACGGGCACGCCTGCGGCCGGCGACGACGCCCGAGGCTCGACATTGCCGGACGATCTATCGATCCAAGCTTTACCGACCCATGCATCGAAGAATCGCCGTTCCGCCGATTCGAGATCGTCGCCGACCACGATGCCGACGTTCGTCCAGCCGCGGCGCGACAGCGTGAAACGACGCATGGTCGCCGCCTCGAAACCGACGAGAAGCGACAGGAGCGCGCTGGCGATGATTGTGACCGTTGCCGATGCGCCAATCAAACGCAATCCGACAAGTAGCGCGACGGCGACCATGACATAGCCCGTCAATGCCAGCCACAGCCGATATCGGAGCATCCAAAACGGCGTCAGTAGGAACGCCCAGAACGAGAAGCCGTCGCGCACGAACACGAAACGCTCGGGTTCGGTCACAGATTCGTGCGCTTTCAGCGGCGGCTCGTGCACGGTGTAAATGGACATGATCTCCTGCCTTCTCAGCCGCCAAGCGAACCCTTGGTCGAGGGCACCTCGTTGGCCGCACGCGCATCGATGGCGACTGCGGCGCGCAATGCCCGCGCCAAGCCTTTGAAGCAGGACTC
>WNGI01004439.1_pt1 | contig 24281 bp, 25 predicted proteins | sample 5400621 | NCBI WGS metagenome assembly WNGI01 (sample SAMN13153374, study PRJNA577476) | soil metagenome | isolation source: 20 cm soil or saprolite under Garry oak tree replicate 1 | place: USA:California | collected 2016-06-15 | reverse complement strand
GGAGATCGCTTGCACCCGTTCGAGGGCTTCGCGATGCGTGATCGAGACCCAGGCACCTCCCACTTTGGACCGGAACGCCGCCGGGAGACCGGCGTGGCGGTCTACCGTGGTAAAGAAAAGCTGGGTGAGCGTGCCTCGGTTCACGGTCTGAACTCCACGACAAAAGTCACCGGACTGCCATCCACGGCGGTGTGATTGAAGTGCTGCATAGTCGCGGTCACGAACACAGAGTCCGGGACTGCGGCGCTCGGCCGCCGCACCCGCGCGACAGCCACGCCGGTCAAGTTTGTCGCAAGGGTATCCCTCGGCACTAATGTGACGTCCGGACCGTTGCTCGGAAAGATGGCTGCTACCGTGAACACGACGCGTCGGTTCGCGGGGATGGCCCCGCCCAATCCGAAGACCTGCACGGACAGCGAATCAGACAGCGTGTCGCCTGGCAGGACCGTATCTCGCACAGCGCTCAGCGCACGAATCGAGTCCGGCCGCGGCACCACGGTCACGGTTTGCGGATTGGTGAAGAGGTTGCCGGTCCGCGCCTGAAGCCGCGCAGTGCCTAGGAAGGCTCCGAGCGAGACGCCGGTCGCACTGTCGAGCACCCGCAGGGTTGTGTCGAACGAGGTCCAAAAGAGCTCAGCCGACACGGAGTCGCCGACACCGTTCAGCACGCGCCCGCGCGGCCGGAACGTGTCGGTCACCTCCACGCGTGCGCTGTCGGGGAGTATCACCTCGATGGCAACCGGCTGGTCCGAAGATTCGATTTTGCAGGCGAACACAGCGGCAACCGCGACAACGAACAACGTCCGGCTCAGGGGCTGCCTGTCCTCTCCTCGGCGGTTCGCGCTGGAGCTCCGCCCGCTCGCAGGTCCTGCAGCGCCTGTGTCGCGTGCTCGATCCACTTCTGCGCGTCCGGGCCGCGCGGCGGGTGCGCGAGAAAGGTCTTCAGGTGTTGGGCGGCCCCATCAGGATCACCGCGTTGCAACAGGAGAAACGCGAGGCCGTAGTGCGCCCCGGCGAGCGAGCCATCGAGCTCGAGCGCCCGCCGGTAGTGGCGGATCGCTTCGTCGTAGCGGCGTGTCTTGGTGAACGCGATCGCCATATTCTGGAGAATGCGGGCATCGTTCGGGTCATCGCGCAACGCCAGGCGGTAGGACGTCAGGGCGGCGTCATAATCCCCCTGTCGTTCCAGGGCTAACGCCTCATTGAGATAATCGAGACGTTGAGGTTTGAGATCGTCGTTTCCCGACGACCCTCCCCCGAACAAGCGGCGCCAGAAACCCATGCGGCGAAAATAGCTTGCGGCTATTCACGCTGGCAATGTAGAATCCCCAACCATGGCACTCCCTCCCCGGCCGTCTTCCACCCCACGCCCCCCCCCGCGTCCCCGCCCAGCGAGCGGCCCCTCGCGCAGTGTCCTCCAGGTCGATTGGGCGTTCTTCGGGGAGCTGTGCCGCGTCCTGGCCCTCAAGGTGTTCCGCGAATACGACCCGGAGGTGGTGATCGGCATCGCGAAGGCGGGCGTCATTCCCGGCGCGGTTGTGGCCAGCATCCTGCAACGCGACTTCGCCTCGATCGCGATCTCCAAGGAAGGGTCGGTCATCGCCGGCCCGCCGCGCCTCGTGACGGGGAAGCGGGTGCTGCTGGTCGATGAGACCTGCGAATCCGGGAATACCATGAAGCTGGCCCTGGCCGCCGTGCGAGAGTTGAAGCCCGCCGCGGTGAAGACGGCGGTGTCGTTCAAGACCGGCGCCTACAAACCAGACTTCTTCGCGCTCGAAAACGAGAACTTCATCATCCTGCCCTGGGACCTGGAAGTCATCGTCAACGGCGAAATCGTGGTCCGGCCCGATTACCGCGCCAAACTGAAAGGGCCCAGTTGAAAGATCGTCTCGCCGCCGCCCTCAAGCAGTCCCGCGCCGATTACACCGAGATTCGCGTCGAACGCACCTGGAGCTCCGCCGTCGCATTTCGAGGCCGCCGGCTCGAGACCGCGACCGTCAGCGAAGATCAGGGCGGCTTCGTCCGCGTGCTCAACCAGGGTTACGGCTGGGGCATCACGTCGTTCACCTCGCTGGCCGAGCTGCCGCAGATGGTCACGCGTGCGAACGAGCTGTCACGCGCGGTGAAGCTCGACGAGCCCATCCGGCTCGCCGAGGCGGCGGCGCAGATGGCGGACGCGGTGCTCGACCTGGACGGCGACGTCCGCGGGATCGCGCTCTCGGAGAAGAAGAAGCTCCTCGACCGCTACAACAGCGCCATGCTCGCGGTGTCGGACAAGATCGTCGATACGCAGGCCAGCTATCGTGACGAAGTGTCGGAAGTCTGGTACGTCAATTCAGAGGGCGCGTTGGTTTACCAACTACGTCCTGAAGTGGTTTTGTCTGGCACCGCGATCGGACGCCGCAACGGCACCATCGAAAAGGGGCTCGAATCCATCGGCCTGCGCAAGGGATGGAACAGCGTGCAGAACTTCGAGTCGCAGTTTGGTGTCGTGGCGCGGCGGGCCGTCGATCTGCTCGATGCCCCCCGCGTGCGCGGCGGTGCCTACCCTGTGATTCTCGACAACGAGCTTGCGGGTGTCTTCATCCACGAGGCGTTCGGCCATCTCTCCGAGGCCGACTTCGTCTATGAAAACCCGCAGGCTCGTGAGATGATGACGCTGGGACGGCGGTTCGGAAAACCGGTCCTGAACGTCGGCGACAACGGCGCCGCGTCCGGACTGCGCGGGACGCTGCCCTACGACGATGAAGGCACGCCGACGCAGGACACGCCGCTGATCAAGGAAGGCATCCTCGTCGGTCGCCTCCATTCCCGCGAAACCGCCGCGACGCTCGGTGAGCGGCCGACCGGTAATGCGCGCGCGATCTCGTTCCGCCACCCGCCCATCGTCCGGATGACCAACACCTATATCTCCCCCGGCAAGAAGGGCGTCGGCTTCAACGAGCTGATCAGCGACATCAAGCTCGGCGTGTACGCGTGCGGCGCGTTCGGTGGGCAGACGATGCTGGAGAACTTCTCGTTCACCGCCGGTTGGGGCTACATGATCCGCGACGGGAAAGTCGCCGAGCTGGTGAAGGACGTGGTGCTGGCGGGGAACCTGTTCCAGACGCTCGATCGCATCGACCACATTGCCGGCGATTTCACCTGGAATCAGATGGGCGGCGGCTGCGGCAAAGGCGGCCAGTTCCCGCTCCCCGTGACGGAGGGGGCGCCCCATGTCCGCATCGAGGAAGCGCTGATCGGCGGTGACGTATGATCGACCGCTTGCTCGAGACCGCGCGCGGCAAGGTGGACGGCGCTGACGCCCTCTGGCGCCGCGAGGAACGGACGGCCGTCGGGTTCGAGGCGGGACGGCTGAAAGCGGCAGGGGTATCGGAAGAGGCCGGCCTCAATCTGCGCGTGCTTGCGCGCGGAAAGATGGGCGTCGCCGGCACCACGGCCGCCCAGCCTGACGCCGCGGAGCTGATCAGCCGCGCGAGGAGCTCGGCCGAGCTGGGCGAGACCGTCGATCTTGCCTTTCCCAATGCCGCCGCGGCCAACCTGCCACCGGTTCCGACCTTCTTCGACCGCACCGCCAACGCATCACTCGACGATCTGATCCGCATGGGTCGCCTGCTCGTCGAGCGCCTGTCGCGGCCCGACTGCCAGGTGAACGTCGCCGTGGAGCGCGAGGTACAGGACACGGCCGTCGGCAATATGGCGGGCGCGCGCGGTGAGTACCGCGCGACCGCCATCGCCGTGACCGCCGACATCACGCGTATCGCCGGCGACGATGTCTTGATGGTTTTCGACCAGTATGTGGGCGCGGACCTGCCGAGCGATGCGGAGCTCGAGATGCTGGTCCGCTCGGTGGAAACTCGGCTCACGGCGGCGCTCAAGATCGTGACGCCGCCGGATGGGGCGCTTCCCGTCGTCTTCACCCCGGCGGGCCTCGCCGCCGTCGTGCTGCCGCTCGAGCAGGCGCTCTCGGGAAAGACGGTGCTGCAGGGCAGCTCGCCGCTGGCGGGCAAAGTCGGCGAGATGCTCTTCGATCAGCGATTGTCGATCCTGGATGATCCGTTGACGCCGGGACGGCCGGTGTCGCGGCCCGTCGATGACGAATGCGTGCCCTCGCGCCGCAACGCCCTCGTGGAGCACGGCACGGTGGGACGGTTCGTCTACGATCTGGAGACGGCAGCGCGGGCCAAGACCGAAAGCACGGGCAATGGGCGGCGCGGCATCTTTGGAAAGCCGCACATCGGATACACCAATATCCTGTTTCAGATGACCGACGGCGGGCGCCACGCGGGAACGGTGCCGGCGCCGGCGGATTTGGGCGGTGGCCTGATCGACGACATCGATGATGGGTTGATCGTGGATGATCTGATCGGGGTGGGGCAGGGAAACGTGATCAGCGGCGCGTTCAGCCATCCGGTGGGCCTCGCCTACCGAGTGCAACGCGGTGAGGTCACGGGACGCGTGAAGGATGCGGCCGTAGCAGGGAACGCGTACGACTTGCTCAAGAAAATCGGCGGCTTTGGGAACGACGGGCGCTGGCTGGGGGCACGTTGGTCGCCGTCGATGCTCTTGGAAGGTGTGAGCGTAGCGAGGAGGTAGTGGCGCAGCATGCTGCGCCCCTACGCCGCGCCCAACGCCTCCACATACGTCCTACCCGCCGTCATTTCGTTGTAGACGTTGTCCAATACCGCCGGCGTCGCCGACAAGAACCGGCACCGTCCGTCTCCCCTGCTTCGGCATTCCACTTCCATCACCGCGATTGTCTCCTCCGAGATGCGGCCCAGAAAGTCGGCCAGCATGCCGGCGGAGAAGAAGCACATCGGCGTCTGAGAACTGCCGGGTTCCGCTTCCGCCCAGTCGGTCGAGTCGATTGCGAGCGCGCCGGTGCCGACCGGCGTGATCGTGACGGTTCCCCACCCGCCGGTTCGGAAGAACTCCGACAGGGTCTCCGGCAGCAGGTCGGCATCGAGCTCGGCCGGATTGTTGGCGGCCACGAACGCCTGGAACAGGGGCCCCCCCGCGGCGTAGCCGGCTTCCTGCAGGATCGTGATGAGCTGTTCGGGCGCATGCGCGGCGAGGCTCGCGTGGAGCTGGCGAACGATGCTCGGGGTGGTCATATCGGAACGCAACTTAGGGTTTGCGGTTCGCGCGGCGCAAGAGTTCGGCCTCGTCGATTTGCTCGACGCCGAGCGCTTTCGCCTTCTCGAGCTTCGATCCGGCGTCGGCGCCGACGACGAGCGCGGTGGTCTTCTTCGACAGGCTGTCCGATACGTGGCCGCCGGCGCCCTCGATCAGCTCCTTCGCCTGCTGCCGCGATAGCGTGGGGAGCGTCCCGGTGACCACGAATGTCTGATCGGCGAGGGGCCGCGGGCCGGTGGCGGTAGCCGTCTCTCTCAGCGTTAGGCCGAGCTTTTCCAGACGCTCGACCAGCTTCTGGTTGCGCGGCTCGGCGAAGAACCCTGCGACGGCCTCCGCGATCGCCGGTCCTATGCCGCGCACCTCGCCGACCTCGGCCGCCGATGCCTTCGCGAGCGCCTGCATCTTCCCGAAATGCCGCGCCAGGAGCTTCGCGCCCTGCGCGCCGACGTGCCGGATCCCAAGCCCAAACAGCAGCGCCGAGAGGGGCTGTTCTTTGGAATCGGCGATCGCTTCCACGAGCTGGTGCGCCGACTTCTCGGCGAAACCCTCCAGCGTGAGCAGCTTGAGCGGTGTCAGCTCGTAGAGGTCGGCCACGTTCTCGATCAGTTTGGCATCGAGTAGCGCGCGCACCCGCTCGTAGCCGAGGCCTCGGATGTCCATGGCAGTCCGCCCGGCGAAGTGCGAGATCGACTCGAGAATGCGCGACGGGCAAGAGATGTTTGGGCAGTAGGTCATCACCTCGTCTTGCGGGTGTTCGACCTCGGAGCTGCAGCTCGGACAGCGCTCGGGCATCTTGTACGGCTTCGCGGAGCTGGGGCGTTTGTCCTTCACGGGCCCCAGGACCTGCGGGATCACCTCGCCCGCGCGTGTGACCTCGACCAGATCCCCCTCGCGGATGTCTTTGGCGGCGATCAGCGCGGCATTGTGGAGTGTGGCGTTAGAGACCGTCACCCCGCCGATCTCGACGGGCTCGAGCACCGCGTACGGGTTGAGCGCGCCCGTGCGGCCGACGTTGATCCGGATCTCGAGCAGCTTGGTGACCTGCACCTCCGGCGCGAACTTGCGCGCCACCGCCCAGCGCGGCTCGCGGTTGCTGATCGTACCCAGCTCGGCGTAGAGCGAGCGGTTATCCACCTTGACCGCCACACCGTCGGCGCCGTAGTCGAGCGTCGGCAGCAGCGCCTCCAGTTTCCTGATCTCCTGATGCGCCGCCTCGAGATCCTTCACGCGTGTGTGGTGCGGCTCGACCGGTAGGCCCCATTCCAGCAGCGCCTCCAGCAGCTCGTGCTGCGATTCGATGCCGAGCTTCAGGCCTGGCGCTTCGACCTGAAAGGTAAAGACGCGCAGCCCGCGGGCGCGGGTCTTTTTGGAATCGAGCTGGCGCAGTGCGCCGGCGGCGGCGTTGCGCGGATTGGCGTACGGCGGCTCGCCCGCCTTCTCACGCTGCTTATTGGTCTCGGCGAACCGGCTCTTGGGCAGATAGACCTCACCGCGCACTTCCATCTTCTTGGGCCAGCCCTTACCGCGCAGTCGCAAGGGCAGATCGAGCACCGTGCGCAGATTTCCGGTGACGTCCTCGCCTTCAACGCCGTTGCCGCGCGTGACACCGGTGACGAAGATGCCGTCCTCGTAAGTGAGGCTGACGGCCGCGCCGTCGATCTTGACCTCGAGCGTGTACCTCGCCGTTTTCACTTCCGGGACGAGCCGCGCGTTGCGCTCCTCCCATTCGCGCAGCTCCGCCTCCGTGAAGGCGTTCGCCAGCGAGAGCATAGGGACGAGGTGGCGGTGCTTGCGGAAGCCCGTCGCGGGTTCGCCGCCGACGCGAAGGGTGGGGGAGTCTGGGGTCTGGAGCTCGGGATGCTTTGCTTCGAGGTCCTGCAGCTCGCGGAACAGCTTGTCGTACTCCGCGTCCGACATCTCCGGCTTGTCGAGGATGTAGTAGGCGTGATTTGCGCGTTCGAGAATGCGCCGCAGCTCCGCGGCGCGTGCAGCCGGCTTCACCTGCCTTTGGCTTCTTCCTGGATCACGGCCATGGCCACACCCACGAGCCGCTCGATCTCCTCGGCGCTGGCCCTGGGCAGGAGGCCCTCGCCCCAGGCGCCTTCCCGCTGGCCGAAGGTGTCGAGGAGCCGGCGCAGGAAGGCCAGCAGGGCCACGCGCTCCAGCTCCATGCGCTTGAGCTGCTCGCTCGTCTCGTGGGTGCGCTGCGCGAGCCGCTCGTAGCGATGCGCGTTGCGGAGAGCCTGGGCGGTGAGGGCGGCGACGACCTGGACGAAGCGCACGTCGGCGTCGGAGAAGGTGGGGCCGTCGCGGAACGTGCGGAGGAAAATCGCGCCGATCGCCACGGTCCGCCACGTGATCGGCACGACCGTAATCGACTTGACGCGGCGATTGATCAGCTCGCCCTTGACGTGCTTGAGCGACGGGTCGTTCGCCGCGTCGGGAATGAACACGGTCTCGCCGCTCTGCATCGCCTTCTTCAGCTCCGGGTAGCGCTCCAGATCGACCAGGTAATTGCGGATCGTGGGATCTTCGTAGGAGGCGACGAGCCGCACCTGCCGCCCGCCCTTTTCGGCGAGAAAGATGGAGCAGCGGTCCAGCCCGAACGACTCGCCGAGCTTGCGGGCGATGGCCTGCAGAATGTCAATGAAGTGTAAGGAGCTGGACGCTTCCTTCAGGATCTCGATGACGGCGAGCAGATGCTTGCGCTCGTGTTCCAGCTCGGCGATCCGCGCGGCGAGCCGTTCCGCTTCCGCGTGTGTCAGAGCCGAGTGGATGGTCATGGGTCCAATAGTTTCGCTTGCAGACGCGAGTGACGTCAAGCGCGTGTAGATTAATCAACCATGCGCGCCATTCTCCTCACGACCGTCATCAGCATCGCACTTTCCGCGGAATCTGCGTCACAGTCGGCGTCACCGGCTTCTGCCCCGGCCCCTGGACCGGCGGCCCCGATTGGCGCCTACAGCGTCGTACCGGAGTTGCCGGGCATGGGCAGACCGGTCGACGTCGCTGCCACGGCCGCGCGGCGCCGAGCGCTCCTCAAGCGCATCGGGCGCGGCACCGTGCTGATCCCGGCGGGGCACGAGCGGAACATCGAGCAGGACTACGTGCAGGACAACGATTTCCGCCAGGACAACACGTTCTACTACTTCACCGAGCTCGAGACGCAGGACGCGGTGCTCATGATGACCGCCCGCGGTCCGGATTCCATCGAGACCGTGCTGTTCCTGCCGCCGCGCACGCCGTCGCAGGAGCGGTGGACCGGTATGCGGATGGGTCCTGACACCACGGCGGTACGGCTGTCCGGGATCACGACCGTGCTGCCGATCGATTCGCTCGAGGCTCGCGCCCGTGCCGCGGTGCAACCGGTCTACGCGCCGCATCCCGCCCCCAACGTGCAGAACCTGACGCCGATCGTGGATTCGCTGCGCGTCGTGAAGGACGCCGACGAGGTCTCGCGGCTCCGCCGCGCGGTGGATATCAGCGTCGCCGGGCACATCGCGGCCATGCGAGCGGCGCGGCCGGGGATGTACGAGTACCAGATCGAGGCGGCGCTCGAAGATGGGTTCCGGAGCAACGGGGCGGACCGGTTGGGTTATCCGTCTATCGTCGGCAGCGGTCCCAACTCGACGACGCTGCATTACGACGTGAACCGTCGGAAGACTGAAAACGGGGACCTGGTCGTGGTCGACGCGGCCGCCGAGTGGGGTCAGTACACCGCCGACGTCACGCGCACCTTCCCGGTCAACGGGAAGTTCACGCCGCGGCAGAAGGCGATCTACGATCTGGTTTTAGGGGCGCAGCAGGCCGCGTTCGACGCCGTGCGGCCCGGGATCACGATGCGGGAGCTGGACGGCATCGCGCGCAAATACATGCGCGAGCACTCGGGCAACCTGTGCGGCGAGCGGACGTGCGATGACCGGGAGTACTTCAACCACGGCCTCGGTCATCCCATCGGGATGGACGTGCACGACGTCGGCATCGGCCGCCCGCTCGAGCCGGGCATGGTGATCACGCTCGAGCCGGGGATCTATCTCCAGGCGGAAAAACTGGGCGTACGGATCGAGGACGACGTGCTGGTGACGGCGAAGGGCGGGGAGTGGTTGTCAGGCGGTGCGCCGCGGACGACGGATGCGATTGAGAAACTGATGGCGGGACGGTAGAAAACCGCGCTCTGATCCCTGGTTACTTCTCGTCCTTCTCGTTCTGGATCTCCTTGAGTAGCGCCGCCGCCTCTTCCTTGTTCTGCGGATCCTGCACGTCCGCCACCGGCAGCGCGGCGATCGCCTGCAGCTGCACCCGGGCCTTCGAGTACGTCCCCAGATCGACGTAGACCTCGGCCAGCTCGAGCCGGTGATAGATGTGATCGGGCGCCAGCCGGACCGCGGTCTCGAGATGCATGACCGCGTCGTTCCAGTTCGCCTTGTCCATGAACCCGCCGCCGAACAGCGTCTTGGCAAAGAAGCGCTGGAACCCGGACAAGCGCTTGACCTCGGCATTCCACGCGCCGAGTACGTGATGTGCCATGTGGTAGGTCGAATCGATCTCGACCGCTCGCGTCGCTTCGTCGAAAATCACTTTCGCGTACTTGACGCGCTCCTTGCTGCCCTTCGTGCGTGACAGGCGCCCCAGAACCATCGCGAGCGCGTAGTGCCCGTCGGGCTTGGTCGAATCGGCGCGAATCGCCCGTTCGGCGTAGATTCGGCCCACGGCGTATAGGCTATCCCGGCGGCGCTTGAGAGAATCCTCTTTGCTCTGTATTTGTTTGGCGACGTCGGAGATGGCCCGTGCCGCCTTCCAGTTCGCCTCGTAGCTCATCGAATCGATGGCGAGAGCAGCCTGGTAGTGGCGGAGCTGCACGTCCGGATGCATGAGGCCGGCGCTGTCGCCAAGGGCGATGTGATGGGCGGGACTCTGCGCCACGACAACGAGCGCGAGCACGATGGAGAGCATCCGAGAATGATCGTCCCACCCCTGATCGAGCGCAAGCGCGACGGCGGCAACCTCAGTCCAGAGGAGTGGTCGGCGATCGTCGCCGAATACACGGCAGGCCGAATTCCCGATTACCAGATCGCCGCGCTCTTGATGGCGGTGTTCATGAAGGGTCTCGAGCGGCAGGAGCTTGCCGCGCTCACCGACGCGATGCTCGCCTCCGGCGATCGCCTGTCGTTCGACGGCTGGGCCACGCCGCGCATCGACAAGCACTCGACCGGAGGCGTGGGCGACAAAGTGTCGCTCGTGCTGGCGCCGCTGGTCGCCGCCTGCGGCGTCGCGGTGCCGATGATGTCCGGGCGCGGCCTCGGCCACACCGGCGGCACGCTCGACAAACTCGAGGCGATTCCCGGCTTTCGCACCAACCTGTCGCTCGCGGAAGCGAAGGCGCAGGTGCAGAAGCTCGGGTGCGCGCTGATCGGCCAGACCGCCGAGATCGCGCCCGCCGACCGCAAGCTGTATGCGCTGCGCGACGTGACCGCGACCGTCGAATCGATTCCCCTGATCTCCGCGAGCATCATGTCCAAAAAGCTGGCCGAAGGACTGAACGGCCTCGTGCTCGATGTGAAGAACGGCGGCGGGGCGTTTCTCCCGGAGGTCGCGCGCGGGCTCGAGCTGGCGAAAACGATGATCGCGCTCGGCGAAGACCGCGGCTGCCCCACCGTCGCACTCATCACGGCGATGGACCGCCCGCTCGGTCGCGCGTGCGGCAACGTGCTGGAGACGGAAGAGGCGATCCTCGCGCTGCGCGGTGAAGGCCCGCCGGACCTGCTCGAGGTGACGTACGCGCTCGGCGTCGAGATGCTGCTCCAGGGCGGGATCGAAAAGAACACCAAGAAGGCGCGCAAGAAGCTCGAGACGGCGATCGAATCGGGCCTCGCCGCCGAGAAGTTCGAGCAGATCATCGAGGCGCAAGGCGGCGATCCCAAGGCGGTGGAAGATCCTTCCGTGCTGCCGCAGGCCCTGGCGGTGGAGGTCTACGCGGCGCCGCGCACCGGCGTCGTGCAACGCGTCGAGCCGCGCACCATCGGCCGCGCCATCATCGCGTTGGGCGGTGGCCGGCGGACCGTGGACGACACGATCGATCCGACGGTGGGCTTCGTGATCACGGTGAAGCCCGGCGACAAGGTTTTGGAGGGCGAGCCGATCGCATCCGTATTTGCGAAGGACGCCGATGGCATCCGGACCGGCTTCGACGCCCTAACTCAGGCGATTGTGCTGGGTGACAAGCTGACGCAAAAACCCCTGCGTCTGGTCTCGCATCGCGTCACCAGGGCAGGGGTGGAGGAGCTGAGCTAAGGCAGGGGTTTCTGGCCGGTTCCCGGTCCCCAGTCGCGCACACGTTCCTCGTCGGCGGCCTCCTGCACGTCGCGCTCGGCCCGCTCCAGCTCGATCTCATCCACGTCAGGCCGTTCTTTCCTCGCCACGCCGGCGACGGATTTGCTCGGCCAAAAAAACCACGCCAGCACGGCGAGCAGAACGACAACGATGACAACAATGCCCATCAGACGTCCAGGTTCTTCACGAACTTGGCGTTTTCCTCGATGAATCTGCGGCGCGGCTCGACCTCATCGCCCATCAGCGTTGACCGTCGACTTGCTCTCCGCCCCGTTGGTGAGCCGCTTCACGTAGGTATCGCGTTCTTTTTCGTCATAGGCGTAGAACTCTTCCTTGCCCTTGGAGACGCGAAAGAGCGGTGGCTGCGCGATGTAGATGTACCCGACGTCGATCAGCTGCTTCATCTCTTTATAAAAGAACGTGAGCAGCAGCGTGCGGATGTGCGCACCGTCCACGTCGGCGTCCGTCATGATGATGATCTTGTGGTAGCGCGCTTCGTCAACCTTGAAGTCCTCGCCCACGCCCGTGCCGATCGCCGTGATCATCGTGCGGATTTCTTCGTTGGACAGGATCTTGTCGATGCGCGCCTTCTGCACGTTCAGGATCTTGCCGCGCAGCGGCAGGATCGCCTGATAACTGCGGTCGCGCCCCATCTTTGCCGATCCGCCGGCCGAGTCGCCTTCGACCAGGTAGATCTCGCAGAGCTTGGGGTCGGTGAGCGAGCAGTCGGCGAGCTTGCCGGGCAGGAGGCCGGCGTCGAGGCCGCTCTTTTTGCGCACCAGCTCGCGTGCCTTGCGGGCGGCTTCGCGAGCGCGGGCCGCGCTGAGGGCTTTCGCGATGATCGAGCGCGCGATGCTTGGGTTCTTGTCGAAGAAGGCGCCGAGGGCTTCGTTGACGACCGTCTTGACGATGCCTTCGACTTCCGAGTTCCCGAGCTTGGTTTTGGTCTGACCCTCGAACTGTGGGTTTTTGACCTTGACGCTGAGCACGCAGTTCAGCCCCTCACGGACGTCGTCGCCGGAGAGCGTGAACTCTTCCTTCTTCAAGGCGCCGTCCTGCTTTGCCCACTCGTTGATGGTGCGGGTCAGCGCCGACTTGAAGCCGGTGAGGTGCGTGCCGCCTTCGTGCGTGTTGATGTTGTTCACGAACGTGAAGGTGTTTTCGCTGTACTGATCGTCGTACTGGACCGCGCCCTCGACCTCCACGTCTTCCTTGCTCGCCTCGAACGTGATCGGCTTGGGGTGGAGCGTCTTCCGGTTGCCGATGATCCACTTCACGAATTCGGCGAGACCGCCCTTGTAGTAGAACGTCTCTTCCTTCGTGCTGCCCTTGCGCTCGTCCTTGAGCACGATCGTGAGGGCTTTGTTCAGGAAGGCGAGCTCGCGCAGGCGGTTGGCGATCGTGGCGTAGTCGAAGCGCGTCTCGGTGAAAATGTCCGTGTCGGGCTTGAACCACACCGTCGTGCCCGTGCCTTTCGCCTTGCCGACCACCTCGAGCTTCTTCTTGGTGTCGCCGCGCTCGAACGCCATGTGGTGGCGCTTGCCGTCGCGATCGACCCAGACTTCGAGTTTTTCCGACAGCGCGTTCACCACGGACACGCCCACGCCGTGCAGACCGCCTGACACTTTGTAGCTGCTCTTGTCGAACTTGCCGCCGGCGTGCAGCACCGTGAGCGCGACTTCCACGCCGGGCTTTTTCTCGGTTTTGTGAATGTCGACCGGAATGCCGCGGCCGTTGTCGACCACCGTAACCGCGTTGTCGGCATGGATCGTCACGGAAATCTCGGTGCAGTACCCGGCCAGCGCCTCGTCCACCGAGTTGTCCACCACTTCGTAGACGAGGTGGTGCAGGCCGCGTGCCGACACCGAGCCGATGTACATCGCCGGACGGCGCCGGACCGCTTCCAGCCCCTTCAGGACTTGAATGGAATCGGCCTGATAATCGCCGTTGCTCTTTTCTTTTTTGTTTGGTGCGGCAGGCTTCTTCTTAGGCATCAAATTCCTAACGTGTAAGGAGCCAGCGAATCGATTTGATGCGTCCGGCACCGCGTCCCGCATTCACGCGGGCCATGATGTCGGGCGTCATCAGCTGCAGCTCGGTCATCCACGAGCTCGTCGCCACACGGACAAACAGCACGCCGTCCGGCGTGACGCTCTCGGGGGTCGCGACGGCCGCGATCTGCGGGCCGACCAAGCCGGGCCAATCGGGAATCACCTGCGCCTGACCCACCCGGCGCGCCAAACCAGCCCGTTTCAAGTACCCTTCGAGCGCTTCCGCGACGGCTACAGGACGGCCTTTTTGAGGGCGGTTGGGGCGGTCAGTCACAGCCCTTAAAATAGCTGGAAGTCATTGTCCTGTCAACAGTTAAGGGTGCGACGGAAGTGACGGTACGGCCACAACGTAGGGGCTACCGGCCCTGGAATTTGGCGGCGCGCTTCTCGAGAAACGCGGTCGTTCCTTCCTTCATGTCCTGCGTCGCGGCGAGCAGGCCGAAATGATTCGCCTCGAGCAGCAGCCCCTCGTCGAGCGTCATCTCGAGTCCCTGGTCTACCGCTTCCATGGCGAGCCGCACCGCGAGCGGTCCCATCGCCAGGATACCACGCATCATCTTCTCGGATTCGGCGAGTAACTCCCCCGCCGGCACGATCTTGTTCACGAGGCCGATGCGATACGCTTCCTGAGCGTCGATCATCTCACCGGTGAGGATGAGCTGCAGCGCCACGCCCTTGCCGACGAGGCGCGGGAGCCGTTGCGTGCCGCCGTAGCCGGGCGCGATGCCGAGCTTCACCTCCGGTTGCCCGAACTTCGCGTTCTCGCTCGCGATGCGGATGTGGCACGCCATCGCCAGCTCGCAGCCGCCGCCCAGGGCAAAACCGTTGATCGCCGCGATGACGGGCTTGCCGCACGTCTCGAGTCGCCGCAGGACCGCCTGACCACGCTGGGCTCGCGCCTTGCCGTCGAACGGCCCCTGGCGCGACAGGTCGCCAATATCGGCGCCGGCGACGAATGATTTTGGCCCCGCGCCCGTGAGGATCGCGCCCTTGATCTCGGCCTCAGTCGCAATGCGCTCAGCGGCATCACCGAGCTCGGAAATTACCTGATCGTTGAGCGCGTTCAGTTTGTCTGGACGGTTGATCGTGAGGACTGCAATCCCATTGCGAACCTCGAACAGCAGCGTTTGATAGTTCATGCGACAATCCTAAAGCCAGGATATGCAAAAGCTAGACGTCGAGACGTCTAGTGGGGATTGGATACGAGTTTGTAGGACAACACTGCTCGAGGCAATCCTGTTGCTCGCTCCTACCGCCGCTCGACGTCTCGGCGTCTAGTCTTTGCATTTCCTCGCTGTAGGTTCATCCATCGTGCCCATTCAAGCCATCAGTTGGTCCCCCTCCGGCGCCGTTCGCATCATCGACCAGCGCGCGCTGCCTGAAGCCGAGATCACCCGTGATCTGGAAAGCGCTGAGGCCGTGGCGGATGCCATCAAGCAGCTGCAGGTTCGCGGCGCACCGCTGATCGGCATCGCCGCCGCGATGGGGCTCGTCGCGGGCACGCGCGATCTCCGCAGCGCGCCGCGACGCGAGTTCCTGGACCGCGTGGCGCAACTCTCCGAGCTCCTGGCGAACTCGCGCCCCACCGCCGTCAACTTGCGCTGGGCGCTCCACCGGATGGCCAATGTGGCGCAAGCGCGGCCGGGTGACGGAGCGGCGCTGTGGGAGCGATTGCAAGGGGAGGCAACGGCGATCTGGGAAGAAGACCGCGCGATGTGCCGGCAGATCGGTGAACACGGCCTCGCCCTGCTCGGCGATGGGGCCAACGTGCTGACCCACTGCAATACCGGCGCCCTCGCGACTGGTGGCATCGGCACCGCGCTCGCACCCATCTACCTGGCGCACGAGCAAGGGCGTCGTGTGCACGTGTATGTCGACGAAACACGGCCGTTGCTGCAGGGCTCGCGGCTCACGGCGTGGGAGCTCCACCGCGCCGGCATACGGTGCACGGTGATCACCGATGCCGCTGCCGGAACGCTGATGCGGCAGGCGAAGGTCGATCTCGTCCTCGTCGGGGCTGACCGGATCTGCGCCAACGGCGATTTCGCGAACAAGATCGGCACGTACGGGCTCGCCGTGTTGGCGCGGCACCACGGCGTGCCGTTCTATTGCGCCGCGCCGTGGACTACGGTCGATTCATCCCTGCCGGAAGGCGATCTCATCCCGATCGAGCAGCGCGCCGCGTCTGAAGTGGTCACACTGGCGGGGCGTCCGACCGCGCCGGAGGGGATCGCGGCACTGAACCCGGCATTCGACGTGACGCCGGCGCGCTATGTCACCGGCTTCATCACCGATCGTGGCGTCGTCCAACCACCCTTTGCGGAGTCCGCGAAATGACCGCAGTCCTCGCCCTGGATCAGGGCACCACCGGCTCCACGGCGCTCGTCCTGAGCGACAAGGGCCGCGTGCTGGGCCGTGGGTATCGCGAGTTCACCCAGCATTTCCCGTCGCCCGGCGAAGTCGAGCACGACGCCGAGGAGATCTTGCGCGTCACGCTCGAGGCCGCGCGGGAGGCCATCAAGCAGGCGGGCGTGACACCCGACGCCATCGGGATCACGAACCAGCGCGAGACCGTCTGCGCCTGGGAGCGCGAGACGGGCCGGCCGGTGCACCGGGCCATCGTGTGGCAGGATCGGCGCACGGCCGAGCGCTGCGCCCAGCTCAAGAAACAAAAGAAGGAGACACTCGTGCGTTCGCGCACCGGTCTGGTGCTCGATCCGTACTTCTCCGCGACGAAGATCGAGTGGCTGCTCGAGCACGTGAAGGGTTTGCCCAAGCGGGCGCGGGCCGGTGACGTCGTGTTCGGCACGATCGATACCTGGCTGATCTTCAGGCTGACGGGCGGGAAGACGTTCGCGACCGATTACACCAACGCATCACGCACAATGCTGTACGACATCGGTAAACGCCGGTGGGACAGCGATCTGCTCGAGCTCTTCGGTGTGCCGCGCGATGCATTGGCCGAGGTCCGCGATTCGAGTGGCGACTTCGGCGTCGTGCTCGCCGAGCATCTTGGCAGCGAGATCCCGATCGGTGGCGTCGCCGGCGATCAGCAGGCCGCACTATACGGCCAGGGCTGCTGGAAGCCCGGTCAGGCCAAGAACACCTACGGCACGGGCGCCTTTCTGCTGCTCAACACCGGACAGCGGCGCGCGAATTCGAAGCGTGGCCTGCTCACCACCTTGGCCTGCGATGCCCGCGGCAAGCCGGTGTTCGCGCTCGAAGGCAGTGTCTTCATTGCGGGCGCGGCGATGCAGTGGCTGCGTGACGGCCTCGGCCTCATCGCCAAGGCGGCGGAATCGGAGCCCCTGGCGCGCAGCGTCGCAGACACCGGTGGTGTGTACTTCGTGCCCGCCTTCGTTGGACTGGGCGCGCCGCACTGGGAGCCAAACGCCCGTGGCACCATCGTCGGGCTGACGCGCGGCACGAGCCGCGCGCAGTTCGTCCGCGCCGCGCTCGAAGCGATGGCGTTCAGCACCAAAGACGTGCTCGACGCGATGCTCGCCGATGCCAAGCTCAAGCTCTCGAGCCTCCTGGTCGACGGCGGCGCCGCCGCCAACGACTGGTTGATGCAGTTCCAGGCCGACGTCCTGAACGTCGGCGTAGCTCGGCCCGATCTCGTCGAGACCACCGCGCTCGGCGCCGCCGGGCTCGCCGGGCTCGGGGCAGGGCTGTGGAGCTCAGCCGACGACTTCCTCGAAGGCCGGCAATTCACCACGTTCGCGCCGGGCGCGCAGCGAAAGGTCGTCCAGGCGCGCGCGGCGGAGTGGCATCGCGCCGTGCAGACGGCGCTGCACTGGGCGGGATGAAGGCGATCGTGGTGGGGCTTCACGATTCCTTCAGGAACGCGGTGGATATTCCGCGGGTGGAGCGCGCGGCGGACGCGGTGCGCTGGGCGTTAGAGCACACTGGCGGCGCGGAGGTATAATAGACGAATGAAAGCAGGCACGAAGTTCGCGATCGGTGCGGTCTTGATCGTCGGCTCCGTCGGCTATCTGATGGCCTCGGGTATCAAGCAGACTGGCCAGTACTTCCTGACGCCGAGCGAGCTGGCGCAGCGCGTCTCCGCCGATCCGTCGTTCTACGACCTCGGTCTGAAGGTGGGTGCGCGCGTCGTGCGCGGCACCGTCTCCAAGGACGTCGCCACGCAGACGCTGCGCTTTCACATCACCGACGGCACCGTCAACTATCCTGTCGTCTTCAAGGGACTTCCGCCCGACACCTTCACCGACTCCGTCGAAGTCGTCGTCGAAGGGCGACTGCAACGCGATGGCATCATCCACGCGACCAACGTGCTGGCAAAGTGCGGGTCGCGGTACGAAGCGGTCCCCAAAGCGTAAATGGCGTTGCTCGGATATCTCTCCCTCTGGCTCGCCTGCCTGGTCGGCCTGTGGGGAGCGATCACAGGATTTGTGGGCGGTGCGCAGGGACGGGCCGATCTGCAGCAGAGCGCCCGCCATGCGACGTTCGCGTTGTTCGGGGCCCTCGCGGTCGCGGTGATCTCGCTCGAGATCGCCATCTTCCGCCACGATTTCACGCTGCAGTACGTCGTGTCGCGCACGAGCCGCAACCTGCCGACGTTTTATCTCTGGTCCGCGCTGTACTCGGGGCAGGAAGGCAGCCTGCTGTTCTGGGCCGCCGTGCTCAGCCTGTTCGCGATGCTGACCCAGGTGCTCACGAGCCGGCGCTACAGGGCGTATCTGCCGTACGTCGCCGGCGTCACCTGCCTCGTCGCGACGTTCTTCATCACGGTGATGCTCGCAGCGGCGAATCCGTTCAAGCGCATGCCGTTCACGCCGCTGGACGGTCAGGGGATGAATCCGCAGCTGCAAAACCCGGGGATGGTGTTCCATCCGCCGATGCTGTACCTCGGCTACATCTCCATCACGATTCCGTTCGCGTTCGCGATCGCGGCGCTGCTCACCAAAAAGCTCGACACCGAGTGGATGGTGGCGGTCCGGAAGTGGACAGTCGTCTCGTGGCTCTTCCTGAGCGTTGGGCTGCTGATCGGGATGTGGTGGGCCTACGTGGAGCTGGGGTGGGGCGGCTACTGGGCCTGGGATCCGGTGGAAAACGCGGCGCTGCTGCCGTGGCTCGTCATGACCGCCTTTCTGCACTCCGTGATGGTTCAGGAAAAGCGTGGGATGCTGAAGAAGTGGAATCTGGCGCTGATCCTCGGCGCGTGGGTGCTGTCGATCTTCGGCACGTTCCTCACGCGCTCCGGTGTGATCGCGAGCGTGCATTCGTTCACGGAATCGCCGGTCGGCTATTATTTCCTGTTCTTCCTCGTCGCCGCGACCGCTGCCACCGTCGTCCTTTATGTCACCCGGCTTCCGCTGTTGCAAGCCGACGCCATGCTGGAATCGATGGTGAGTCGCGAGGCGAGCTTCCTGTTCAATAATCTGTTGCTGATCGGGATTGCCTTTTCGGTCTTGTGGGGCACGCTGTTCCCGATTCTCTCCGAGGCCGTCAAGGGCACGAAAATCACGGTGGGACCGCCCTTCTTCAACCAGGTCAACATTCCACTGGGCCTCGCGCTGCTTGCGATGACCGGGATCGGTCCGTTGATCGCGTGGCGCCGCGCGTCGATCCCGAACCTGCAGCGGCAATTCGCCGCGCCGGTGGCGAGCGGTGTGCTGATGTTGCTGGCGCTGCTCGTGGCCGGGATGCGGGATCTGGGCGCGCTGATGGCCTTTAGTATCGGCGCATTCGTGATGGGGACGGTCGTGCAGGAATTCGTACGAGGCGCGCGCGCCCGGCACCGCCAGTACGGAGAGGCGATTCCCGTGGCGCTCGTGCAGCTCCTCTCGCGCAACCGGCGGCGCTACGGCGGCTATATCGTGCACGTCGCGATGGTGCTGCTGTTCGTCGCGTTCGCAGGGATGGCATTCAAGACTGAGACGGAAGCCACACTTCGGCCTGGGGAAACCGCGACGTTGCAGGGCCCCGACGGGCACGTCTACAGCTTCACCCACCTCGGCATCTCGCAATACAACACGATGAACCGCCACGTGACGGCGGCGCTGCTCGATGTGCGCCGTGACGGCAAGGACCTCGGCCGCCTCCGCACCGAAAAGCGCCAGCATGTGGACGCGCTGGGCAACAACACGTTCGAGCCGTCCACCGAAGTCGGTATCATGAGCGGGCTCAGGGTGGACCTCTATGTCGTGCTGGCCGGCCTGGTCAACGGCACCGAGGAAGCGGTCTTCCGCTTCACCATCAATCCGCTCGTCTGGTGGGTCTGGTTCGGGGGCTTCGTCCTCGTGATCGGCGGCCTGATCGTCTTGTGGCCGGGTGGCGCGCCGATCGCCGTGAAGGGGTCCGCGGCGTCACGCGTCCAGGCAGGCTACGCCGTGAAGCTCGAGGCGCGGCCATGACTCAGCACGTGAGTCGTCGGAGCTTTTTCGTCCTCGCGATCGGCGGCGTCGGAGCTGTGCTGCAGGACACCACGCGCGCGGGCAGAGTCTACGACCCCGATCGCGCGGGTCGCGCGCAGGCACCGATCACCGCCTTGGACAACGACAAGAGTGTCCAGGCGCTCGAGAAGAAGCTCAGGTGTAGCTGCGGCTGCGGGCTCGACATCTACACCTGCCGCACCACCGACTTCACCTGCACCTACAGTCCCGCGCTGCACAAGCAGGTGCTCGCCATCCTGGGCGACGGCAAGACGCCGCAGGAAGTGATCGACGCGTTCGTGGCGCAGTACGGCCAGGCCGCCCTGATGGCGCCGCCGCGGCGCGGCTTCAATCTCCTCGGCTACTTCGTGCCGGGAGTGCTGTTACTCGCGGCCGCCGGGCTGCTGGTCTGGTTGTTGAACCGCTGGACGCGCCAGGCTCGCGCCGCGGCGCCGGTAGCTGCCGCGGTTCTGCCCGACGCGACGCCCGCCGAGCTCGAGCAGTTGCGCCGCGCGCTCGACAAACTTCCGGGCTGAGCCACGTGATCGAGCTGATCCTCGGAATCCTGCTCGCGGCGGGGTCGATGTACTTCGTCCTGTTGCCGATTCTGCGACCGCCGCTGGAGCCGGCGGCGACCGATGCGCCCATCGACGAGGGCGACGATCCGGACGACGACATGAGCAAGGAGGCCGTCGCGCTCCGCGCGCTCAAGGAAATCGAGTTCGATCGCGCGACCGGCAAACTCTCCGACACCGATTACGAGCAGCTGAAAGCGAAGTACACGGCGGAGGCATTGGCAGCGATGCGAGGGGAGCAGGGAGCACGGAGCAGTACGCTCCCGGCGCCAACTGCTCCGCGCTCCGTGCTCCGTGCTCCCGCGTGCCCGGAACATGGGGCACGACCGGAGCCCGACGCCGTGTTTTGCTCGGAATGCGGAAAGAGGTTGGGGTCGGCGCCCGGCTACTGTGTGCGCTGCGGCACGGTGCTCGAGGATGACGCGCGTTACTGCTATCGCTGTGGAGCACGCGTCGCCGCCTGACTATTGCGTTTTCCAGCCCCGTTTCCTATCAGTCTGCTTCCCCCGAACTCTGGAGTGCGTGTGAACCGATGGCTTACGCGGGTGCTGGTCGTGTTGCTGCTGGTCGCGTTGACGGCGTCGTCAGCGGATGCGCAGCGGCGCCGGCGCCGGGGGTCGGCGGTGAATTCCGGTCCCACGTATGGGGCCCACCTCGGCTACAACTTCGACGCGGACGCTACCGTGCTCGGCGCGCAGCTCACCTGGCCGTTCTCGCCCGACCTCGGTTTCTACCCGACGTTCGACTACTACTTCGTCAGCGGTAGCACGTTATGGGCGCTCAACTTCGACCTGAAATGGCATCCGCCCACCCGCAACGGGGCGTGGTACGTTGGCGGAGGGTTGAACTGGTCACATGCGAGTAGCGGCGGGAACAGCGGCAGCGACACGGGACTCAACTTGCTCACCGGACTCGAATCGCGGCGCGGTCCTACGCGACCGTACGTCGAAGCCAGGTTCATCCTCGACAACGGCAGCTCGTTCCAGCTTGTCGGAGGAATCAGCTGGCACTAGTTAGAACTCGAAGGTCTCCATCTTTCGCAGCGCCATCCTGAGCGGGACGATCGTGGCCGCCGTGCACAGCGCGGCGGCCACCGCAAACCAGACCAGCATTTCGGGCGTCACGCCCACCGCATGACCTTCCCACGCCGACCGCACGTACGTGTAGACCGCGCGCGACAGCAGCATCAGCACCGCCGCCAGCAGCGCGATGGTCGCCATCATGAACACGAGACCCCCGAACGACGTGGGAATCTGCGCGGCGTTCTCGGTCTCGAATTGCGGATACAGCGTCCCGAACGTCAGCGCCATCGCGGAGATCGCGAGCGTGAGTCCCGCCATCGTGGCGAGACTCATGATCATCATGAACGGTGTGACTTCGAGTAGCGCGTTGGTGAACCCGGTGAGAATCAGGCCGAGGATCAGCAGCGGTAGCGTACCGACCCAATACTTCGACCAGAGCAGGGCGCGCAGGTCCAGCGGCGAGGAGCGGAGCAGCCACATCTGCCGCCCCTCGAGCGAGACGGCCGGGAAAATGAAGCGCGCCGCGATCGACGCGAGCACGAAGCCGGCGAGTCCCAGATTCAGGAAAGAGACGAGATTGACGTAGAAGAATCCGACCGGCTCGCCGCGATGGAGCGGCAGTGCCTGAATATTGAAGAGATAGACGACCACGAGCACGGCCAGGAGGATGAGCTGGCTCCACTGTGTCGTGTCGCGGAAGAACAGCTTGATGTCCTTGAGCACGAATTCCCGCTTGGCGACGGGCAGCCAGCCGAGCAGCGCGCCGACCGTCCAGCGCCACAGCCCGCCGCGGATGAAGCGCTCCGCGCCTTCCTGCGCCTTGGTGAACCCTTGCGCGTACAGCGCGCGGTGCAGCACCGCGCCGAGCGTGACGAAGGCGGCCGCGGTCGTCCACAGCAGCAGGAGCGGCAACGGATCGAATTCGCGCCGCAGGTAGCCCATGATGGCCTGTGACGCCCATTCGCTCGGCGAGAACGGCGAGGTGGGCCCCCGCAGCAGGATGACGAAGTCGAGCAGGTTGCGGAACCCTTCGGGACGCGCGAGCTGCTCGGGGCGAATCATCCGGAAGAGCAGAATGACGCCGCCCGCGGCGCCAAGCGCGATGATGGACAGCAAGTCGCGCGTGCGGCGCGCGGGGAAGATGTTCACGAGAATCAGCGTGACGGCGCATCCCAATACTGCCGGCAGGATCAACATCGGCACGATGGCGAGGATGGCGTAGAACGCGAACAGCAGTCCGCCCTTGTAGACGACGCCGTAGGCCGTGAGAATCGGCACCGCCATCAGCGCCACCATCCACGACGAGTGCAGGAGCGTCTCGCCCAGTTTGGCCAGATAGAGCCGCAGCCAGTCCACCGGCGCCGAGACCAGGAGGTCCAGGTCCTTGGCGAGGAAAAAACTGGACAGCGCCGTGATGACGTTCGACAGCACCAGGATAGAGATGAAGGAAAGCAGGATCAGGCCGAGGATCTTGCCGGGAATGAGCGGGCCCAGCTCCTCGACGGCCCGCAGGCTCTTCAGAATCCGGTACAGCACGCCAAAGACGCCCGCCCAGAACGCGCCACCGACGAGTGTCAGCACGACCAGCTTGCCAGTGCCGCCGCTGGCGCGCTCTTCGCGCAGCCGTTGCAACGCGGTCCGCCACTTGGGTTGGAGCACATGCGCGAGCGACGGCTGCTTCATTTGCCGAGGACCTCGACGAGCTCCCGGACCTGGGCGCCGCCTGTCAGCTTCAGGAACAGCTCTTCCAGACTCGCGTCACCCGCCTGATGCTGGCGGCGCACGTCGCTCACGGTACCCGCCGCCACGACCTTGCCGCGCTGGATGATCGCGATCTGATCGCACATCGCTTCGGCGACCTCGAGCGTGTGCGTACTCATCAACACCGTGCCGCCGCGCGCGACGAATTGCCGGAAGATGTCCTTCAGCAGCCGCGCCGCCTTCGGGTCGAGCCCGACCATCGGCTCGTCGACGACGATGCACTCGGGGCGGTGAATCAACGCGCTCGAAATGATCAGCTTCTGCCGCATGCCGTGGCTATACGCCTCGATCAGCTCATCCTTCCAGCTCGTCAGCTCGAACACCTCGAGCAGCTCGGCGACGCGGCGCTCGACGGTGTCGCCCTCCTGGCCGTACAGTCCGGCGACGAACCGCAGGAATTCGGCGCCGGTGAGCTTGTCGTAGACGAACGGACGGTCGGGAATGAAGCCGAGCCGCATCTTGGCGGCGAGCGGAGTGACGTGCACGTCGTCGCCACCGAGCAGTACGCGCCCCTGCGTGGGACGCAGAATGCCGGCGATCATCCGGAGCGTCGTCGTCTTGCCCGCGCCGTTGGGGCCGAGGCAGCCGTACATCACGCCGCGCGGGACGTGGAGGCTGATGTCGTCGACCGCGACGAAGCTGCCGTACACCTTTGTCAGATTCTCCAACCGGATCATAGGACCTCGAGCCTCAGCCGGCCGATGAGCGGGACCAGCTCGATCTGCCGCGCGAGACCGCCGATGGCGACCGGCAGGTGCGCCGCATCAGCGGGGAATTGAGCGAAGGTCGGATCGACCGCGATCCAATCGTTGAGATAGACCTCAGCCCAGGCGTGATAGTAGAACCGGTTATTCAGATAGATCACTCCCGCCACCGTGCGCGCCGGCAGGCCCGCCGAGCGCGCCAGCGCCACGAAGAGCGTCGCCGCCTCGTTGCAATCGCCTCTGGGGTTCTCCAACACTCGCACGGCACTTGGCACGCTTCCCGTCTCCGGAATCGAACGATGCAGCG
>WNGI01000833.1_pt1 | contig 24296 bp, 17 predicted proteins | sample 5400621 | NCBI WGS metagenome assembly WNGI01 (sample SAMN13153374, study PRJNA577476) | soil metagenome | isolation source: 20 cm soil or saprolite under Garry oak tree replicate 1 | place: USA:California | collected 2016-06-15 | reverse complement strand
AGTCCGTTATCGCCACGCCCGTCGCCACCCAGGCGGCGACAGAGCGCATTTACGCCCGCCGCTACGAGCTTGTGTGTCCGAGCATCGTCATGGATGCCGCCGGGCATCCGTCGCCGTACGGTGATATGGCCGGGGACACCCCGGAACGGCTGCGGTCGATCATGATCGCGCACCAGGCGGCGTAGCCACCTACCCGTCTAGCTCTACCATCCCCCGCTCGAGCCAACGGTGCTCCCCGGCGAGCACCTCCTGTGCGACGCGGTAGCCCTTCGTGTCTGCGTTGCGCCACAGCTCGCGGAACTTGACCCCGATCCTCCCTCGGGCTTGGCGACAGAACAGGTGCGCGAGCTCCATGGCGTGCCGGCCCGCCGCCGGGTCGCGCCGCATGACCGCATGGGCGCGGGCGCACGTCGCGGCCATGGCGAACAGCTCGGCGCCCACGTCCACCAGGCGGAACAACACCGACTGCCGCTGCTCGAGCTTCGGCCCGAAACGCATCATCGCATGGAACACGCCGCGCGCGAGACGCCGCGCCCCGCGATCCACGTACCGCACGTGGCGCGCCAGCGGGCCGAACCCCGCGTATTTAGGCCAGAAGCTCCAGCCGAGCCAGCGCGACGGATACCACCAACTGTAGAAGGCGCCCGCGCGCACCAGGCCTGCGAGCCGTCGGCCGATCGACTTGCCCGGGAGCACGACGTCGCCCGCGACCTGGAGGTGCTTGTCCACCGCCTCGCGCGCGATGAAGAGATGCATGATCTCGCTCGAGCCCTCGAAGATCAGATTGATGCGGAAGTCGCGCATGATGCGCTCGATCGGGACGGGGCGTTCGCCCCGGGCGCGCAGCGAATCGGCTGTCTCGTAGCCCCGGCCTCCCCGGATCTGCACGGTGTCGTCGATGATCCGCCATCCCGCCTCGGAGTTGTACAGCTTGGCGATCGCCGCCTCGAGCCGGATGTCGTAGCCGCCCCGGTCGGCCATGGCGCCGCACAGCTCCGCCACGGCCTCCATCGCCAGCGTGTTCGCGGCCATCGCGCCGATCTTCTGCGCGATCGCGTCGTGCTTGCCGATGGGGCGGCCCCACTGCACCCGCTCGTTCGCCCAGGTGCGCGAGATCTCGAGACAGCGCTTGCCGACCGCGACCGCCGAGATGGGCAGGGTGAGCCGGCCCGTGTTCAGGGTGATCAGCGCGAGCTTCAGCCCCTTGCCGACTCCCCACAGCACGTTCTCCTTGGGCACGCGGACGTTGGTGAACCGGATCACGCCGTTGTACAGCGCCTTGAGCCCCATGAAATGACAGCGGTGTGTGACTTCGACGCCCGGCCACGCGGTCTCCACGATGAACGCGGTGATCTGCCGCTTCTCCCGACCGTTCACCAGCTGCGAGGGAGTGCGCGCCATCACGGCGAGCAGCTCGGCCTTGGTGCCGTTCGTGCACCACAGCTTCTCGCCGTTCAGGATCCAGGACTCGCCGTCCTCGCTCGGCACCGCGGTGGTCTCGAGCGCCGCCGGGTCGGAGCCGACCCCCGGCTCTGTGAGGGCGAACGCCGAGATCGCGCCCTTCGCGAGGCGCGGGAAGTACTTCTTCTTCTGGGCTTCGGAGCCGAACATCTTGAGAGGCTGGGGGACGCCGATCGACTGGTGGGCGGAGAGCAGAGCGGTGAGCGAGCCGTCGACGCTCGACACGAGCTCGATCGCCCGCATGTAGGAAAGCTGCGAGAGGCCGAGCCCGCCGTATTCGCGGGGAATCTTGATGCCGAAAGCGCCGAGCTTGCGGAGACCCTCGATGACATGGTCGGGGATCTCGCCTTCGCGATCGATGCGGTCCGAGTCCACCTCGCGCAACAGGCGCGCGAGGTCGGTCAGGAAGGGCTGAGCGCGGCGCTCCTCGTCTGCGTCCTGCTCCGGGTAGGGATGGACGAGGTCCATGCGCAGCGTCCCGAGGAACAGCTCGCGCACGAAGCTCGGAGCCACCCACTCCTTCTCGCGGGCGGCTTCGGCGACCTCGCGCGCTTCCTCGGCTGAGACCTTGCGTTCGGGTGCTGTGGCCGTGGTGGCCATCGGCGCGCTCCCTTTCAGGCTCCTCCTCAAGTTAAGCGGCTTGACAGTCCCGCGCTGACGGGGAGATTCGCCTCCCGATCTATCAGGAGAATCGCAATGCGTCCGGTCTCGTGGTCTCTCACCGCCGCTCTGTTGCCCCTGACCCTCGTCGCCCAGGCTGCCGCGCCGGCCTCATCCGGCGCGGTCCTGGTCAAGGCGGGCCGCCTGATCGACGGCCGCTCCGACGCGCCGCAGGCGAGCGTCGGGGTTCTGATTGAGGGAGATCGCATCAAGTGGGTGGGGCCGCTCACGCAGCTTCCGGGTGAGGCACGTGGCGCCAAGGTGGTCGATCTGTCCACGCTCACAGTGCTCCCCGGCCTGATCGACACCCACACTCACCTCTTGCTCCAGGGCGACCCTACCGCGGCGTCATACGATCAGCAGCTGCTGTACCAGTCCATTGCCTATCGCGCCATCCTCGGCGCGCGCAACGCGAGGCTGGCACTTGAGCATGGCTTCACCGCGCTGCGCGACCTGGAGACCGAAGGCGCCATGTATGCCGACGTCGACATCAAACGCGCGATCGCGAACGGGGAGATTCCGGGGCCGCGCATCTTCGCCGCGACGCGCGCCATGGCCCCGACGGGGATGTACCCGATCGTCTCGACCAACTGGGAGCTCGACCTGCCGCACGGCGTGCAGCCCGTGGACGGCGTGGAGGGCGCCCGCCTCGCGGTGCGCGATCAGGTGGCCCACGGCGCCGACTGGATCAAGTTCTACGCGGACCGCCGTTACTACTTCGGCCCCGACAGCGTGTTGCACAGCTGGGTGAACTTCACCGACGACGAGGCGCGGGCCATCGTGGACGAGGCCCACCGCCTGGGCCGCCGGGTCGCCGCGCACGCGATCGGGGCTGACGGCATCTCCGCTGCGCTCCGCGCCGGCGTGAATTCGATCGAGCACGGCGACGGCCTGACCGACTCGTTGGTCGACGTGCTCGTGGCGCGGGGGGTCTACTGGGTGCCGACCGTGACCGTCTCGCGCTACGTGGCCGGGCCGCGGGGCGGGGCCTGGGCCGCCATGGCCGAGCGTCAGCGTCGGGTCTTTCCGCGCGCCCTTCGGAAGGGCGTGAAGATCGTCTTCGGCACGGACGTCGGGGGCTTTCCATGGACTGAGCTCAATGAAGCCAAGGAGTTCGCGTACTACGTGCAGTACGGGATGACGCCGCTGCAGGCGATCAAATCCGCCACCTCGCTCGCCGCCGACCTGTTGGGGCAGCCCGACGTGGGGGCCATCGTGCCCGGCGCGTACGCGGACCTCATCGCTGTGGCCGGCGATCCTCTCAAGGACGTCACGGAACTGGAGCGGGTGACGTTCGTTATGAAAGGGGGGGTGACTTATCTTTCGCGATAGTGCGGCGCGCGCTCTGGACTAGTCTCGCTTGTTGCCTCGGCGCCGCCGGCGCCGTCTGGGGACAGGGCCTGTCTCCCGTCGGCACCGGCGGCGTCGCGGCGTTGGCGAACGCCCTCGAGCAGCTGGGGAGTGACAAGCGCGTCCTCGTCATCGCCGCGCACCCCGACGACGAAGACAACCAGCTCCTCGCCTGGCTGGGACGCGGCGCTGGTGTGCACGCCGCCTACTTGTCGCTCACCCGGGGTGAGGGCGGGCAGAATCTGCTCGGCCCTGAGCTGGGGCCCGAGCTCGGCGTCATTCGCAGCGAGGAATTGCTCGCGGCGCGGCGCATCGACGGCACCGGCCAATTCTTCGCCCGCGCCTACGACTTCGGCTTTTCCAAGTCGGCAGACGAATCCTTCCGCTTCTGGCCGCGAGACTCGCTCCTCCGCGACGTCCTGGACGTCATGAGGCGGTTCCGACCCCAGATTGTCGTCGCCATTTTTTCGGGAACCCCGCGCGATGGACACGGACAGCACCAGGTCTCCGCGCTCGTCGCGCGCCAGGCCTTCGAGATCCTCAGGGACTCGACGTGGGGGCCGGTCAAGTTGTACCGCTCGACCGGCTTCCTCGACACCGCGGCGACGACGCTCCACATCCCGTCCGGCGTGCTCGACCCGGTCCTGGGCCGGTCGTATTTCCAGATCGGGATGGCGGCGCGCAGCCAACACCGCTCTCAGGACGAGGGGCAGCTGCAGCGCGTGGGACCGGCCACCATCCGGCTCTCGTTCGTCGAGGGGCGCGTGCCCGCTGGGACATCGCTGTTCGCCGGAGTGGACACGGTGCTGCACGGCCGGGAACGCTACGTCGCCCTGGTCGACTCGGCCCGAGCCACACTCAACCCCTATCGGCCGGCCGCCATAGTGCCATATCTGGTGCGCGCCCTCGACGCGCTCGGCGCCACGAGTGACGAGCAGCGCGAGCCGCTCGAGGAGGCGCTGGCGCGGGCAGCCGGCGTCACCTTCGACGGGATCGCCGACGACGGGATCCTCACGCCAGGCGAGCGGGTCCAGGTGGAGGCGACGGTGTGGAACGCGAGTGACGCGAGCGTGCGTGTGGACTCGGTCTCGCTCACGGCGCCGAGCGGCTGGGCCGCGCAGCAGTTCGATCCCGCGGGCGCCAGCGTCGGCCCCGATTCGGTGGCGACCAAGCGGTTCGCCCTCACGGTGGCGGCGACCGCGTCGCGCTCCGAGCCGTACTTCCTGCGGCGGCCTCTCATCGGGGCGCTGTACGACTGGGCGGGCGTCCCCGCCGACGTGCGGGGCACGCCGTTCGAGCCGCCGCCCGTCACGGTCCGGGCGTGGGTCAGGATCGGCGGTCGAGCAGTTCCGCTCGTGCGAGAGGTGGTGTACCGCTACCGCGATCAGGGCGTGGGTGAGATTCGGCGCCCGCTGTTCGTCACGCAGGACTTCGACGTCCAGGTGACGCCCGACCTGGTCGTGTGGCCCGTGGACGACGCGGCGAGCGGGCCGCGCCGGTTCACCGTAACGGTCACCAACCGTAAACGCGGCGCGAGTCATGCCCAGGTGGCGGTCACCGTGCCCCGGGGGTGGTCGGCGGTGCCGGCGGAGATGTTGGCGTTCGACCGGGAAGACGAGACGAAGAGCCTCAGCCTCGCGGTGCAACCGCCGCCGCACGCCGCCGCCGGGGTGTACGGGATCGCCGCCGCTGCCGTGGGGCCGGAGGGACGCGAGTCGCGCGGCTGGCTGGGAATCATCGACTACCCACACATCCGCCCCCGCCCGGTTGCGCATCCCTCAACCGCCGAGATCCGCCTGGCACGGATCGCCCTTCCACCCCTCACGCGGGTGGGCTACGTGCGGGGCGCGGCGGACCGCGTGCCCGAGGCGCTGGCCGGGGTGGGGGTGCCGGTCGAGATCATCCCGGCGGACTCACTCGAGCGCGGCGACCTGTCCCGTTACGACGCGATCGTCATCGGCAGCCGCGCCTACGAGGTGGATGCCGCGCTAGTCAAGAACAACGGGCGCCTCCTGGACTACGCGCGGAACGGCGGGCTCGTGATCGTGCAGTACCAGCAGTATCCGTTTGTGGACGGGCACTTCGCGCCTTATCCGATCACCATCGCGCGCCCGCACGACCGCGTGACCGATGAGGCGGCGCCGGTCACGCTGCTGGATTCGACCAACGCCGTGTTCCACCGTCCCAACGAAATCGGGCGGGACGACTGGCGCGGCTGGATCCAGGACCGCGGCCTGTACTTCGCGCACACGTGGGACTCGAGTTACGTGTCCCTGCTCGAGATGCATGACCCGGGCGAGCCACCGCTCGGCGGCGGGTTACTCGTGGCGCACGTCGGGACGGGGACCTACGTGTACACGGGCCTCGCGTTCTTCCGGCAACTGCCGGCCGGCGTCCCGGGAGCGTATCGACTCTTTGCCAACCTGTTGGCGCTCGGCAAGCGGTAGAATGGGGAACGCGGAACGCGGAACACGGAACGTCGCACTGTTGGTGTTACTTGTTGCGGGCTGCGGGGGCGATCGACGAACGCCCCTCGTCATCTATTCTCCCCACGGCCGCGATCTCCTCACCTTGTTCGAGCACCGCTTCGAGCAGCTCCATCCGGATGTCGTCGTGCACTGGCTCGACATGGGCTCGCAGGAAGTGTACGACCGGCTGCGGTCCGAGCGGGCGAATCCCCAGGCCGACGTCTGGTTTGGCGGCCCGGGGACGATCTTCGCGCGCGCGGCGCGGGACTCTCTGCTCCAGGCGTTCCGTCCCACGTGGGCGGGCGCGATCGCTCCGCATGGGCGTGGCTCCGGCGACGCGTACTTCGCCGCGTACCTCACGCCGGCCGTGATCGCCTACGCCGCCGAGGCGCTCACCCCGCAGCAGGCGCCGCAGGACTGGGACGAGCTGCTCGACCCGCGGTGGCAGGGGAAGATCCTCATCCGGGATCCGCTGGCGAGCGGGACGATGCGCGCGGTCTGGGGCATGCTCATCGAGCGGGGCCTCAAGACGACGGGAGACACGGCCGCCGGCTTCCAATGGCTCCGGCGCCTGGACGGGCAGACCAAGGAATACGTGCTCAACGGACAACTCCTCGACCAGAAGATCGTGCGTCAGGAAGGTCTGGTGACGATCTGGGATCTGCCCGACATCCTGCTGAACAAGCGCGACGGCCTGCCGCTCGGCGTGGTGTTTCCCAGGAGCGGCACGCCGGTGATTGAGGACGCGATCGCCGTCGTGCGGGACGCCCGCCACCGGGCGGCGGCCGAGGCGTTCGTCGAATGGGTCGGCAGTACCGAGGCGCAGCTGCGTGCCGCGCGCGAGGTGTATCGCCTGCCCGCCCGCCGCGATCTCCCGGCCGATTCCCTTCCCGCGTGGGTGCGCGAGGTGAACGGCGCCATGAAGGTGGCGGACGTCGACTGGGATCTCCTCGCGGCGAGAGGGGACGCGTGGATGCGGTATTGGGATGAGACGGTACGGGGGAAAGGCGAAGGTGGAAGGGGGAAGAGTCGGTGACGCCGTTCCTTACGGTAGACGCCGTAACGAAGCGTTTCGGAGACGTGATCGCCGCGGATCGAGTCTCGCTCGCCATCCCCCCGGGCGAGATCCTGGCGCTCCTGGGCCCAAGCGGGAGCGGGAAGACCACCATGTTGCGGCTGCTCGCGGGCTTCGAGACCCCCGACGCCGGCCGCATTGTCGTGGCGGAAGAGGATGTGACGGGCGTGCCGCCGGCCAGGCGGCGCTTCGGCATGGTGTTCCAGCACTACGCGTTGTTTCCGCACCTCGACGTCGGCGAGAATGTGGCGTTTGGACTCAAGGGACGGGGGACGAGGGAGGAGGGAAGGGTGGGGATTGCGCGCAAGGTCGATGAAGTCCTCGCGCTCGTCGATCTCGCGGGCTTCGCGCGTCGCAAAGTGCAGGAGCTGTCGGGGGGCCAACAGCAGCGCGTCGCGCTTGCCCGCGCGCTCGCTCCCGAGCCGCGCGTCCTGCTGCTCGACGAGCCCCTCTCGAACCTCGATCCCGCGCTGCGCGAACGCACGCGCCGCGAGCTGCGCCAGGTGATCGACCGCGTCCGGATCACCACCGTCTTCGTCACTCACGAGCAGGAGGAGGCCTTCGACCTGGGTGACCGCGTCGCTGTGCTGCACGACGGTCGCCTGGAGCAGATCGGCGCGGCCGACGAGCTGTACGAGCGGCCCGCCACGCTGTTCGTCGCCACATTCGTGGGCCGGGCGAATGTGCTGCGCGGCGCCCGCGCCCGCGGGCTCGGCGCGCGCGATGGTGACGTCGCCGTGGTGCGGCCGGAGCGCCTCGAGTTCGCCGCCGCGGGGCTCGCCGGCATCGTGCGCGAGCGGCGCTATACCGGGCCTGCGGCGTTCTTCACAATCGAGGGAGAGCAGGGAGAGCGACTCGAGGTACAGGCGGAACCGGGGGCCGCGCGCGTGGGCGAGCGGGTCCACGTGCGGGCTACCCAGATCCTGTCGTTCCCGGACGGGCAAACCGGCGTGGCGCGATGACGCCGCACCTCCGCCGGCCGAGCGCCGCCGGGCTCGGTCTCACGCTGCTGCTCGCCTGGCTGGTGCTCTACCCAATCCTCATCGTGGCCGGCCAGGCGGCGGACCGCGCGGCGATCGCGGCGTTCGTGCAGCGGCCGATGGAGTGGCAGGCCCTGTGGGCGAGCGTCTGGATCTCGGTCGCGAGCGTTGCGCTGGCGGCGGCGATCGGCGTCCCGCTCGCGTTCCTGTTCGAGCGCTTCGAGTTTCCCGGCCGGCGGGCGCTGGGCGCGCTGGTCGCGCTGCCGGCAGTGCTCCCGCCGCTCGTCGGCGTGATCGCCTTCCTGTTCCTCTATGGGGAGTCGGGCTTCGTGGCGCGCGCCGTCCAACGGCTGTTGGGACTCGACCACGCGCCGTGGCGACTCCAGGGGGCGGGCGCGATTCTCCTCGTGCACGCGTACTCCCTGTACGTGTATTTCTATCTGCTCACGCGCGCGGGGCTGGCTAAGCTCGACGCCTCGATGCTGGAGGCCGCTCAGGCGCTTGGCGCCGGCCGCTGGAGGACCCTGTCGCGCGTGACGCTGCCGCTGCTCAAGGCGTCGCTCGCGGGGGCCGCGCTGCTCGCGTTCATGACGGCGCTCGGCTCCTTCAGCGCGCCGTACGTGTTCGGCGGTGGCTTCAGGGTGATGCCGACGCAGATCGTGGCGTCGAAGCTGAACGGCGACGTGTCCCTGGCCATGGTCGAGACCATGGCGCTGGCCTTGGTCGCCCTCGCCGGGCTCGCGCTGCTACGGAGCGTCGAAGGCGAGGACGTACTGGTCGCGCTGGGCAAAGGCACGGCCCCGCGCCGCCGCGCCCTGCGGTCCCCGGGCTCGCGGGGCCTCGCCGCCGCGGCGGGGTGGTTGTTTGCGGTGGTGCTGCTGCTCCCCCATCTCACGCTGGCGCTCGTCTCGCTCGTGCCGTACGCGACCTGGACGACGCAGACGCTGCCGCCAGTGCTCAGCCTCGTGAACTACCGCCGCCTGTTCGGCGAGGCGGATCGATTGCGGCCGCTCCTCAACTCGCTGTGGATGGCGGCCGCGAGCACCGCCGGCGCAGTCGCACTCGCCGTCGCCGCCGGCTGGCTCGTGGTGCGGCGCCGCGTCGCCACGAGGGCGTCGATCGAAGGACTCCTGGTGTTGCCCTGGGCCCTCCCCGGCACCGTGTTCGCGATCGCGCTGGCGACGACGTTCGCCGTGTCCCGCCCCCTCGCCCTGCGCTGGGTGCTGGTCGGGACGTCGCTGATCCTGCCGCTCGCCTACCTGGTGCGGAATCTCCCGATCACGGGACGCGCGGTGTTGGCGGGCTACCGCCAGCTGGATCCCGCGCTCGACGAGGCGGCCGCGAGCCTGGGCGCCGGGCGCTGGGCGACGCTGTCGCGCGTGACGCTGCCGCTGCTCCGACCCGCACTCGCCGCGGGCGCGACCCTCGCGTTCGTCACCGCCCTCGGGGACTTCGTCACGTCGATTGTGCTGTACACCTACGACACGCGGCCGATCTCGATGGAGATTCTCTCCAGCCTGCGGTTGAACGAGCTCGGGCTCGCCGCGGCGTTCGGCGTTGTGTTGATGGCGACGAGCGCCCTGGTCTTGGGGCTAGGAGCGCGCCGATGAAACGTTTGTCGACCCTGATGGCGGTGGCGTTCGTCGACATGATCGGCCTGATGATGGTGATCCCGCTGCTGCCCCTGTACGCGCAGCGGCTCCATGCCGACCCCGCGACGATCGGATTCCTTTCGGCGTCGTTCCCGATCGCGCAGCTCGCGTCGTCGCCCGTGTGGGGACGGGTGTCGGACCGGTACGGTCGGCGCCCGGCCATCCTCGTGGGGCTGTCCGCCTCCGCCGTCGCCTATCTGATCTTCGGGTTCGCGGACACGTTGTGGCTGCTGTTCGTCTCCCGGTTCGTGCAGGGGTTGGGCGGCGGAACCACCGGGGTGGCGCAGGCGTACGTGGCCGACACGATGGCGCCGAACGAGCGCGCCAAGGCGCTGGGGTGGCTCTCGGCGGCCACGAGCCTTGGGGTCATCGTCGGCCCCGCGTTAGGCTCGTTCGCCGCCCGTTGGGGGGAAACCGCGCCCGGGCTGATCGCCGCGGCGCTGTGCGCAATCAACGTCGTCTTCGCCTGGAAATGGCTCCCCGAGTCGCGCGTGCTGCAGCAGCACGTGGACACGGCGAGCGGTCGGCAGGTGCTTCCCCCCGAGCCGCGGCCGGTGCGCGAAGCGATGTGGGAAGTGATCCGCCACCCCCGGCGCCCCGTGGCGCAGCTCATCTGGATCTACGCGGTGGCGATGCTCGCCTACAACTCCACGCCCCCCGTCTTCGCGCTCTACCTCTCGTGGCGTTTCGGCATCACCGAGCGCAACATCGGCTACTTCTTCCTTGTGTTCGGTGGGGTGGGCGTACTGATGCGAGCGTTCGTGGTCGGGCCGATCAACCACCGCCTCGGCGAAGTGCGGACCATGCGGTGGGGCGCCGTGCTGTACGGGCTGGGTTACGCCCTGGTGCCGCTGGCGGCCTCGGTGCCGGCATTCCTCCTCTATCAGACGTTGCTGCCGCTCGGCACGGCGCTCCTGTTTCCGGCCAACTCGGCGCTCGTGAGCCACCGGGCGGACAAGCACGAGTTCGGCCTGATGATGGGCGTGCAGCAGGCGCTGCGCGGCGTCGCGAGCGTCCTTGGCCCCATCTGGGCTGGCTTCGCCTACCAGAGTTTCGGCCCGCGCGTACCGTTCTTCGCCTGTTCCGTTGTGATCGCCTGCGCCCTGCTGCTGGCGACGCGTGTGCCGCGCGGCGAGCCCGTGCCGGCCGCGGCATCCTGAGCTCGGGTTAGCTTTCCGCCCATGCCAACTGCCGCGCTGCTGGCGCTCGCTGCACTCGGCCTCGCGCCGCCACCGGGTGCCCGGCCGAGACTCCTCGTCGTCATCACGGTCGACCAGCTGCGCCCGGACTACCTGGAGCGCTACCGGCCGCAGCTGCTCGGGGGCCTCGGCCTGCTGCTGGGCGAGGGCGCCGTCTTCACGCAGGCCTTCCACGACCACGCCGTCACCGAGACGGCGCCGGGGCACGCCACGATCCTGTCGGGGCGCGTGCCCGCGCACACGGGGATCATTCGGAACCTCGCCGGCGTGCAGGACTCGAGCGCGCCGCTCCTCGGTGTCGCGGGACCGGGCGCCTCGCCCGCGCGGTTCCGCGGGACGGCCTTGTTCGATTGGCTCAAGGCGGCGCAGCCGGGGGCCCGCGCCCTTTCGGTCTCGCGCAAAGATCGCGGTGCGATCCTCCCGCTGGGCCGCGCGAAGCAGCAGGTGTACTGGTATCAGTCGGGCAGCTTCACGACGAGCCGCTACTACGCGGACTCGCTCCCGGGCTGGGTGCGCGCCTTCAACGCGCAACGCCTGCCGTTCATGCAGGCAGGCGCGACGTGGAACACGCTGCTCCGCGCGGCGGACTATCCCGAGCCCGACAGCGAGTCCTACGAGCACGGGGGTCAAGACGTCACCTTCCCGCACCGCCTCCCACTCGACAGCACCAAGGCGGCGGACTCCCTGATAAACGTCCCCACGATGGATTCGCTGACGCTGGCCTTCGCGCTGGCCGGGGTACGGGCGCTCAGCTTGGGAGGGCGCGGGAGCACGGACCTGCTCGCGGTCAGTCTCTCGACCACCGACGCGATCGGGCACCTGTACGGGCCGGACTCCCGCGAAATTCACGATCAGGTGCTCCGCGTCGATCGGTATCTCGGCTGGTTCTTCGGACAGCTGATCGTGCGCTACGGTGGGGCCGGAGTCATCATCGTGCTCACGTCCGACCACGGCATGACGCCGTACCCGGAGTGGGCCCGGGCTCACGGCCACCCGGACGCGCGCCGCGTGAGCGTCGACAGCCTGCTGCACGATGTGAACCGCGAGCTGGATCAGCGGGCGGGCGGCGGTGATTGGCTCATCATCGATACGGGCTTGCTGCTCGTCCCCGATCGCGACAGGCTGGCCGCGGCGGGTGTGAATGTGGATAGCGTGGTCGCCGCCCTGGCGACGCGTGTGCACGCGGTCGCAGGGGTGGCCCGCGTTCAGACCGTCGCCGACCTCGGACGGGCGGACACCGTGGCGGATCCCGTGGCGCGGCGCTGGCGGCACCAGGTCCCGCCCGACGCCGGCGTCGAGCTCGTGATCACGCTCAAGCCGTATTCGATTTGGGACGCGGGCGTCGCGATCGCGATGCACGGGCAGCCGTCGGACCTCGACGCGCATGTGCCGCTGCTCTTTTGGGGGAGGGGCTTTCGGCGCGAGGTCTCCGGCGCGCGCGTGCGCACCGTGGACATCGCTCCCACGCTCGCGCGGCTCCTCGATCTCACTCCCACCGAACCCCTGGACGGGCGCGCGCTCACCGAGGCGCTCGGGCCGGGCAACTGAGGGCGCCTATGGCTACCGCAAAGCTCACGCCCGACCAGTATCGCCGCATCGCGGAGATCGAAGCCTACCTCAAGGTCGTCGATCAGGTGAAGCGACTCGTGACCGAGCTCGACGACAACCGCGCGGCCCCGAGCAAGGCCCTCCAGGCCGTCTGCGAGAAGATCGCCCGCGCGATGTCGCAGCTGCGGCAGCGTGCGCTCACCTCCAACATCGGCACCATCACGGACGTGGCGGGTGCGATGGCCGTGATGGCGGCCCGCGGCGGCGGGATCAACATGAAGATCCGCGGCCTGGCGGACGGGGTGAACAGCCTGAAGATGCAGCTGGATGTGGCGCTCAAGGCCGCTTCCACCCCCGAGCCGAAGGCTCAGGGCGAGACACCCGCTTGAGCGTGCCTGCCACCCGCTGGCGCTGAGGCCCCGCGGGGCGCAGATTGGTGGCGTGGACTCCCGTCACGCGGGGCGGCGCCACACCGTCGAGCGGCGACTGCTCGCCGATCGACGCCGCGGTTTCGAGCGCCGCATCGGCGAGCGGCGGCAGGACGACCGACAAGTGCTCGTGAATCGGCGGGGGCTCGTGACCCGTCGGACGCTCACCGAGCGCCGCAGCCGACCGGACCGCCGCACTCGCGCCGATCACCGCCTCCGGCTCGGCTAGACGCTCAGCCCGAGTCTCGCCCCGCGGCCTCCCGCACAGGCAATGTGATCCCCGTCACGCAGCGACCGCGTCAGTGCCCGGAGCCCCGCAACCTCGACCGGCTCTCGGGGTCTTTATCGGGACTCGACTGAGGAGGCTGGTCATGAAACGGCTCCTTCCCTTGCCGCTGCTCGTGGCAATGACGGCTTGTCTGGCAGGCGGTGGCTACATGAGCGCTGGAGTGGTGTACGCCGAGCCGCCGGTCGCCGTCTACGAAGTGCCGGTGGATCGGGTGGTGGTGGTGTCGCGCGAGGTCCTGATCGCGCGCGGCTATGTGGTTTACCACGTGGATCGCGACGGTCCTAGGCGCGTCGTCTGGGCGCGGCGTGGGGATGGGGAGATCGTCCGCGTCTTCGTGACGCCCCAGGGCCGGACGGTGGCGGTCCGGAGCGTGAAGGAAGTCCGTGACCACGGCCGCCATCGCGGCTGGGTCCGCCACGAGGCGCCGCGCGAGGTCGTTACCGACATCGACGTGCGGCTCCGGGCGCATTAGGCCGCACTAGCGAAGCAGGCGGGGTGCCCATAGGTTGCGCCGCCTGTGGGCTCCCCCCCTCTGCCCGGCCGCCGTAAGCGCGCCGACCGCCGTACTCTTCTCGACCGCCGTGCGGGCCTGGAGCGTCGTGCCGGCGAGCGTCGTCGCCAGGCGGTCGCGGCGCCGGTCGAACGCCGGTCGCAGGGCGAGCGCCGCCGCGGAGTGGAGCGGCGGTGGAGCTGGCGTAGGAGCTTCGTCACCCGCCGTTTCGTCTCCGACCGCCGCCGGCGGTTGGACTCATACCCGGTCGTCTAGCTTTCCCACTCCGTTGACGCAGCGCCTACTGGGGACGGTGTCGCGACAGTAAACTCGTTTTCGCAGTATTCTATGCCTCGCTAGGCTGCTTCCCAGCAGACACCTGCAGCATGCCATTCCCAGCGGCAATTGCGGCGGCGCTCGGTATCTAGCCCTCGTCCCTGAACCAGCGCCGAACGGGCGGGGATCAGGGCCGATGCCAGTCGCCTCCTACCGGTTTATCGCGGAAGGCACTAGCTGACAATGTGTTACGCATCAGCTACCCGTCCCGCCGTTGGTGCTCAACTGTCAAATAATCAGACGCTGTCTCGAATCAACGCAGATGGCATGGCTGTTGCCCTTACGCAACAACAGAATATTGGAGCCATGGCTCCCGGACCCGCCCCCCGTTGCGGCGCGGATCATCGAGATGAAGGGAAAGACCCAATGAAGCTCACTGCCAAGATGACCCTGGTTGCGCTGGTGCTGCTGACGTTTGGCGGTAGCCGGTTGCAGGCGCAGAACACCTGCACCAGCAACCCGTGCAGCCTCAATGACACGGTGAAGGTGACCGTGAATACGGTGCTGCGCTTGACGCTCAGCCAGGCGGCGACCCCGCTTACGTCCCCCAACGAGGCCGCGTACGACGCGGGCTTCCAGCTGGACGGGGGTCCCACGGTCTCGATCAAAGCCAACCGCGCCTGGACCGTGAAGGTCAGCTCCAACGCGGCCACCTGGACGGCGGTCGGCGCGGGCGCCAACGGCAGCAAGGCCTCAACCGACCTGCAGTGGGCGACGAACGTCGCCGGGCCGTATGCCGGTGTTTCGACCTCGCCAGCGACATTCCTGACCGGCGGCGCCGGTGCCAGCAGCTCGCAGGGCGCGTTCTACAAGACGCTCTGGAGCTACGGGAGCGATACGCCGGGCGATTACTCGCTCGTCGTGGTCTACACCCTCTCGGCCCCCTGACGTGATCTGGTTCTCGGTTTGGTCGACGCGGCGGAGGGGGTTCCCCTTCGCCGCGTTGTTTGTCGGAACGCTGTTGGCGGCGCCGGGGCGTGTGGCCGCGCAGGTGTCCGTGGATCAGGCCGAAGTGTTCCTGGACCCGAGCGCGCGCGGGCCGCGCGTTGCGTCCTTCAATGTGACGAACGAAGGCGCCGCCCCGGTGCAGGTCAGCATCTACCTGGGTGACTGGGAGCGACGGGAGGACGGTGAGCACAACTTCCCGCCACGCGGAACGCTGCCCCATTCCTGCGCGAAGTATCTCGAGGTGTTCCCGCTTTCGTTACGGCTTCCGCCGGGGGCCCGCCAGGCGGTCCGCCTGGCCCAGTCGGGCGCGGATTCGCTCAAGAGCGCGTGCTGGAGCATCGCCTTCGTCGAAACCAACGCACCCTCGACGGCCGCGGGCCGCCAGATCACTTACGTCACGCGTCTCGGCGTCAAGATCTATCTCCTGCCGCCCGGCCTCACCAAGCAAGGCGACGTCGAGGAGATGGCCGTGCAGCGGGGCGACTCGGGCGGCCGGCGGATCGCGATCACGTTTCACGCGACGGGCGGGATGCCGCTGTGGGTGCATGGCACCCTCGAGTACCGTCGCGCCGACAACTCCGTGGCCGCCACCGACAGCATCGCGGAATTCCCCGTGCTGCCCGACGCGAGGCGGCGGATCGCGATCCGCGTCCACCAACTCGCACCGGGGAAGTACCTGACCCTCGCGCTGCTCGACTACGGCGGCTCCGAGATCGCCGCCGGCCAAATTCCGCTGGATGTGCCCTGACGTGCGCGCCGAGGTGAGGATGTTCTGGATTCTCGCGACCGCCGCGGCAGCGCCCTGCGGGGCCCGCGCGCAGGTTTCCCTGACCCTGACGCAGACGCCGAACGTGTTCCCCGCACCCGCGGTTGCGGATTACAACGCCGGCGTGATCGCGAACCCCACCGGAGTGGTGTACGCGAGCAGCGATGCGAAGGGCTGTAAGAACGGAAAGACCTGCACCACGACCGTTTCCCTCCGGGCATCGTCCGCCTCGCTCGGCGGCGGGAAGCCGCTCAGCGACCTCGAGTGGCGCCGCGCCGACCTGGGGACGTGGAACACGATGACCACCACGGACGCCGTGGTCGAATCGCGTACCGTGCAGAACAACGTGCTCAACGATCCGTGGAGCAACACGGTGTTCCTGCGCATGCTTCTGTCGTGGACGAGTGATGCCCCGGCGACGTACTCGACCGGCCTCGTGTTCACACTCACCGTCACGACACCATAATGTCGCCCGCGGGCCGCTCCGCCTTGATCTGGACGCTGCTCCTCGCGCCCGCCGCACCGCGGGCGGCCGCACAGCAGCTCGAGGCACCGGTGGTGACCGGAGTGGCCGGGCGCCTCGGGGCGCGGGCTCGTGCGCTCCCCCGCAGCATCCAGGTGTTCGTCGTCCCGGTGCCGGCATTGTTCCGTGCCGGAGAGCCCGTGACGTACACCGTGACCCCGACGGGCGGGGCGACCATCATCCCGCCTCTGCAGGGCATGGCGGAGGCGGCGGCCGGCGCGCGTACGATCATGGTGGCGACGAGCGTCCCCGCGGCGGCGCTCGCGGGTGAGCGCACGATCGCGGAGGTACAGTTCACGCAGGGGAATCTGCGCCTCCCGGTTCCGCTCTACCTGGAGGTCGCCCAGATCCAGGGCGCCACCTTGCGCCTCCCGCAGCAGCTGTTCGGCGCCCGCCTCGGCGAGCGGATCGTGATCCACTACATCCTGACCAACCAGGCCAACGGCCCCGACACGCTCGACGTCGCGGCGGTCGTACCGCCGGACTGGCGCTCGCCGGAGACACCCCGCCGGTACGTGCTTCGCTCGGGGGAGGCGGTGAGTGGTGACGCCACCGTGCTCGTGCCCCAGGCCTCGGTCTCAGGGGTGTATCGCGTGACCCTGACCGCGTCGTCCCGCGGGCTGCGCGTGGCGACGGCCGACGCGGTGCTCCAGCTGCTGGAGTCACCGGGCGCGCGGGCGCTTGGCCCCACGCTCGCGGTCGGTGTGGCCACGGTGCTCGGGGACAGCGGGCGAACCGCTCCGGTCATCGGGCTCGAGCTGCAAGGGCCGGTCACCGAGGGCGTGCAGGCGTTTGGGCGTTTGGTGCAGGCGGTGGACCCCGGGGGTGCGGATCCGCGGGGACTCTCCCGCGTCGGCTACTTCACGGGCACCCCATTCCTCACGCTGGCGGCGCCTCAGTGGCAGGCGACGGGCGGCGCGACCGGCCGCTCGTTCTCCGACGTGACGGGCGTGAGCGCCTACGGACACGGTGCCTCGTTCAGCTACACGGGCGACCGCTGGTCGGTGAGCGGGCTGGCGGCCGAGCCCGCGAGTTTCGCCGCGGCCGGGGCGCGAGGCCATCTGTTGGGGGTGCGGATGGGCGAGCGGGTCTGGCGGCCGGGTGCGGAAGTGCACGCGACGCTGACGGACCTCGAGGACCCGCAGCTCGCGCCGCGGCAGCTGCAGGCGATCGGGTTCGGCGCGGTGTCGCCGCCGTTCTCGGGCGTCACCGTCTCGGGCGAGATCGCGGCCCGGCACTACGAGAGCGGCAGCGGCATGGGCTGGCTCACGGAGGTCAAGCGCCAGACGCGCGCCGACTTCGGGGAGCTGCGTCTGGTGCACGCCCCGGGCGGCAGCATGGCGTTCGCGCACGCCCGTGACGAGCTGTCCGCGGTCGCTTCCCGCGGGTTCGGCAGCCGCCTGTCGGTGGGCGCCGGCTACTGGACCAGCGACGATGCGAGTCCCACGTTCAGCCGGCTACACACGCTCGGCTGGTCCCTGGCTCCCCGCTACGACCTCGACGGACACACGTCGCTCGCGGTGGAGGCCCGGTCGAATTCGTTCGCAGCGTCGAGCGCCGCGGGCCTGCTGGGCAACGGCGAGACGGTCGTGCGTGTGGGTGTGACGGCCCAGCACGGGACCGCATTCTTCTCGGGCGCGACGACCGTGGGGACCGCCAGCCAGACCGCCGGCATCCCCGGTGGACCGACGATCGTCACCTCGGCGGGGCGCCAGTCGTTCAGCGTCGGCGGCGGCGTCGCCCTGGACCGCGCGAGCCTGGAGCTGAATGCCAGCCTCGAGCGCAACGGCGCCGGCATCGGGTTCCTGACGAACGCCTACGTGGTCGGGTTGCGCGCCACGCGCGTCATGCTGACGAGCAGCCCCCGCGGCCCCGTGTTGAGCGGCCAGCTGCAGCGCTACGGATGGTTCGGGGATCGTCCCCCGGTAACGGTCGCCCGCCTCGGACTCACGGCCCCGCTTCCCGGCAACCTCGCCCTCACCGTGGACGTCGAGCACAATCCGTTCCTGTCCGGTCTCGCGGGCGGGACGCGGTGGATTCCGGTGGTGAAGGTCGAGCGTGCGGTGCACCTCTCGCTCGGCGCGCTCCAGCCGATCGCGAAGGGCGAAGTGTTCGAGGACCGGAACGCCAACGGCATCCGGGACCGGGACGAGCCGGCGATCGCTGGCGCGGTGGTCCGCCGCGGCACGGAGACGATCGTCACCGATCGGTCCGGGCGGTTCCGCTTCTACGACAAGATCGCCGCGCCGGTGCGTCTCGACGAAACGTCGCTCCCCTTCGGCACGATCCCGAATACGAGCGCCCCGGCGGAGCGGCAGCCACTGAAGGCGATCGAGATCGGCGTGATCCCGACAGTCGACGTCGATGTGCAACTCGTCCGGGCCGCGGATTCGAGCGGCCGTACGACGCAGGTGGACCTGGCCGGCGTCCCCGTTCAGGCCGTGGACACAGCCGGCAACGCCTGGTCGGTGCGGTCGGACAACGCGGGACGCGCCCATTTCTCCGCGCTCCCCCCCGGCCGCTACCGCTTGGAGATCGACGTGACGGGGCTGCGCGAGCCGGTGCGGCTGCGCGAGCAGCCTGCTGGCTTCACGGTCGAACCCGGTCGCCCGGTCCCGCTCATCACGGTGCCCGTGTACCCGCGGCCGCTCCGCCTGTTCGCGCCCGCCGGGACGGCCCCATGACGCGGATCGCGCCGGTCGTGTGGCTCCTAGCCTTGGCTTTGGGAGCGTGTCAATCCCCGATGGGCGGGGGCGCGGCGCCAGTGATGGTCCTCGGACAGTGGGGCTACGCGGCCACGCAGACGAGCCCCATCGCCGCGACGATCACCGGCACCCTGACGATCAGTCAGCAGAGTGGGCGCGACTTTCAGGGGTCCCTGGACGCCACGCAGGTGGACGGGCAGGGCAATGTCACCCATTTGAGCGCCGTGGTATCGGGGCAGGTGCTGGACGCGTCGGCGGTCGAATTCGCGGCCTTCATCGGCCTCGCCGGGCGGCAGCATCTGGGTACGATCGCAGGGGACTCGGTGCACGGGGCATGGGTGGAGCAGACGTCGGGGGCGGTGACGAGCTCGGGATCGTTCGCCGCCGCGCTGCCGGTGGGGCCGTGAGCTGCCGGCCTGCCGCCGTCGCGGCGTGTGCCGTGCTCACGGCGATGGCGCTCCCGCGCGCGGTGCGCGCCCAGACGTGCAACGCGCCAACCCCGGCCGGGACCTGCACGGCGAGCACGACCACGACGATGACCGTCGGCACGGTCCTCCAGCTGGCGCTGACGGCCAGCTCGACCGCGCTCACTTCGCCCGGGACGGCGGATTACGACGCCGGTCTCGTCGCGGATAACGGCCCCGCGGCGACGGTGAAATCGAACCGCTCGTGGACACTCCACATCGCTGCCGCATCGGCCATCTGGACGGCGTCGAACACACAACCGGGAGTCGTGGCGCGCCCCAACAAGCCCGCGAGCGATCTGCAGTGGAGCACGTTGCCGGCCGGATCGTTCACGGGTATGACGGTGGGTGGTGTGGCGGCGGGGACGGGTGGAGCGACCGGCGGGACCACGACGAGCTTGTACTTCCATACTCTCTACAGCTGGAGCCTCGACACGCCTGGCGCGTATGCGCTGCCGGTCGTGTTCACCCTCACTGCTCCCTGAGCGGTTGGCGCGCTCTGGCCCTGCTCAGGCCCCCACCAGCGTAAGCTGCACCGTCGTCGATTGCGTGCCGGGAGTGCTTGCTGGCTTGTCCGGGCGGGCGCTTCCGCTCGCAGGCGTCCACGTCGGCTGAACCGCGCTCACCGCGAGCCGCCAGGCGCCGTTCGAGCGGACCAGCGCCGCAGTCCCGGTTCCCACCCGTCCCGCCGTGGTCGAGCCTTGGACGCCGAGCCGCAGGACGGTCCCGACATGCACCGAGACGATATTGGTCGCCGCGCATGAGCGAGTCGAGCACTGCTGGGCGTTCGCCGCGGTGGCGGACAACAGCAGCGCCGCGATTGATAGGCCGAGAATAGCGTGGGAGCGAGTCATGCCCTAGCCATAAGCAGGGCTTGTGCCGCGGAAGGTATGTAAGCTAACACGCTGTCGGATAATGAATTACGTGATATAGACGCCGGTGGTGAACGAGGCTTGAACCGTCAAGTATTCGTACAGTTGCTGCGCCCGCGCATCGTTTTCGCTGATTCCTCGGCCCTGAATAGCCGGCCGTGCCTTTTGTTGGCTAGCTGTCAAGAAGTTGGTCGGTTTGTCGTCCGCCCCGCCACGTCCCGGATCAGCTGCTCTAGGGCTGTGAAGTCGAACGGCTTGGCCACCGTCGGGACGCCAGCGCTCTGAATCAACTCCGCGGTGTCGGGCGCGAAGGAGTCCCCTGTGCTGAAGATCAGCCGGGCGACGAGCTCGGGGCGCGCACGCCGCAGCTCGGCGATGAACTCCCTGCCGCTCATCCCGGGCATGCGGACATCTGACACGATGACGTCGTAGTCGCGGTGCTTGAGCTTCGCCAACGCCTCGCCGCCGTCACCGACTCCCGTGGCATCGATGCCGCGTCGAGCGAGGAAGCGCAGCAGGGCGTTTCGCAGCGCGGTTTCATCGTCCAGCACCAGGACGCTGATCCGGCCGGTCGCCGCGGCGGCGCTCGCGTGCGCGGTGGTGGGGGGCGCGGCGCTCGCGCGGACTTCGGTCCGGGGGTCGCGCGGCAGGGCGATGAGGAACTTGGCGCCCCGGCCCGGCTCCGACTCGAGCCAGATGCGCCCCCCGTGCTCGCGCGCGATGCCGTAGCAGATCGACAGGCCGAGGCCCGTGCCCAGGCCCTCGGGCTTGGTCGTGAAGAACGGGTCGAACACCCGGCCCCGGATCTCGGTAGAAATGCCCGGCCCGTTGTCCGCGACCTCGAGCTGGACCTCCGACTCCGTCGAGGCGGAGTGGATCGTGATCGTGCGCACCGTGTCGACCGTCATCAGGGCCTGCTCGGCGTTGATCACGAGGTTCAGGAGCATCTGTTGCACTTCTGATGCGTTCGCCCAGATCTTGGGATCCGTCCGGTCGAGGTCGAGTGAGACGGCGATGTTGAGCGTGGAGAGGTGGTAGGAGCGGAGCGCGAAGGTCCTGCGCAGGATGTCGTTCAGGTCGACGAGGGCGCGCTCCTTGCCGCCCGCGCGCGCGAATGCGAGGAGGTTCTGGGTGATGCGCCCGATGCGCGACGCTTCATCGTAGATCATCTGCGCCATCTCGCGGTGCTCGGGCTTCAGGTCGTCGAGCAGCAGCGTTTGGGCGAATCCCGAGATAATGGCTGCCGGGTTGTTGATTTCGTGCGCCACGCCGCTCACGAGCTGGCTGACGGCCGCGAGCTTCTCGGCCTGCTGCAGCTGCGATTCCGCGCGTCGCTGGTCGGTGACGTCGCGGACCAGCGCCAGCACCTTGGAGACACGCCATCCGTCGCGGATCGGGGCGTAGAGCATCGCGCTTACTCCGCGGCCGCCGTCGGCCCGCCGGAACGCGACCTCGAAGCGGCGCACTTCGCCCCGAAAGCTCGCCTCGAGATTCTGGCGCACGGCCGGAGCGGCCATGGGGTCGAGGAAGTCGAAGATCGAGCGCGCGGTCGCTCCTTCGGCCGGCGCGCCGACCAGCGCGCGGGCCGGTGCATTCATGTCGAGGGCACGGCCGTCGCGGTCGAGCACCACGATGGCGTCCGGCACCGCCTCCATGACCAGGCGCACGTTGCGCTCCGCGGCCGCGGTCGCGGCAAGCGAGTCCATCAGCGACCGCGTCTGGGCCGCGACCTCGCTCTCCAGTAACGCGGCGTAGCGGCGGTCGGCCCGCAACGCGAACACGAAGCGCGCGCCGATGATCGCGATCCCCGCGGCCACCCACAGCAGAGCGGCGGCAGTGGGGTCGGGGTGGAGCGCGCCGGCGACTGCCAGGGCCGCGATGCCGGCGACGGCGATCGCGAGGGCGATCGCCCGGGCCGTGTCGCTCGAGAGGCGTGGAGTCCCGGCCTCGGGCGCCATGCCGTACTCCGGCGCCACGGCGGCCGCTGTCGCGATGAGCAGCAGCCCCGCGTCCCAGCCGAGATCCAGGGCGCCCCCGGACGCGTAGGCGCCGCGCAAGGCGCTCGATGCATAGATGAGGGCCGTGATGCACACGACCACGAGACCGACAGTCACCACGCCCGCCGTGCCCAGCGGGAAGCCACGGCGGCGCACCATCTGCCGGAGGATCGCCCAGAGGACGCCCACGGCGGCGCATGCCCGGCCCACGCTCGTCACGACGGCGAGAACGGGGCCTCCTTCCTGCCACAGGGGTGCGGCGACGAATACATAGGTGAGAGCGACGGCGGTGAACGTCACCAGGCCCGCATCGAGGGCGACCTGGGGCTCGGGCCGGTGTTGAGGCTCCAGCTGGACCAGGTCACGCACGGCGACGCCGAAGCAGGGAAACATCGCGAGATAGCCGACGTCGGCGAGCGAGGGGTACGGGGGCCGCACCCGCAGCCACAGCTCGTAATAGTCCCATACGAGCTGGCCGAGCAGGAACGCCGCGCAGCCGGCGCTGAGCCAGCTCCACGCATGCCGCTCGCCCGTCGCCGCTCGCCGCGCCGCCAGGGCGCAGCACGAAAGTGCGAACAGCGCGGTCCACGTCCACGACACGTCGGCGATGAGCGCGCGGTCCCACCGGTCCGGGGGACCCAGGGCATAAGCCAGGACGATGCCCAAGAGCGACGCGGCGCCGACGCCCGCGAGGAGGCGAGAAAGACGGTTGGGGGCTGTCACAACGACCTCGCGGGCTAACCTAACGGGCCCACGCGAAGGGGGCGAGACCTCAGTCTCGCTTGAGCGTCTCGGGGAGCTTGCTCCACTGCTCCGGTGTGAGCACGGTGCGCGCGCGTGCCAGCGCTTGGCGCACGTTCTCCCGGGCTGCAGCGACGAGCGGCCCGAGGCGCGCGAGCACGATCGCGGGATCGGTCCGGTCGCCGCTCTGCTGCACGATCGCTTGCATCGAGTCGGCGAGCATGCGGTCCCGGGCGTCGAGCGAATCCGAGATGGCGCCGAGCCGGGTGACCTGGTCGGAAGTGCAACCGAGCGAATCCCGCAGCTGCAGGATGGCGGCCACGAGGTTGGCGGGGAGCGTGGGGGCCTCGACAGCCGGCGCGGGAGCCGCCGCGCGCGCCCGCTGGCGGCCGCGACCGGGCCCGAGCGCGTAGCGGCCCTGCAGGCCCAGCTGGAACGGCACGGTGATGCCCCCGCTCGTGCTCGCGACGCTTCCGAACCGGCCATTCACCGTGTAGCGGAACCGATTGGCGGTGGGGTCGAAACCGTTGACGTACAGCAGCACGGGGTCGGGCCACGCCCCGTATCCCCAGCCGTGCAGGTTCGCCGCCCCGTGGAGCCACTGGTCGAGGCCGCCGAGCAGATTGACGGTCAATACGGACAGGGTCAGCCGCCGATCCAGTCCGAGCCAGGACGGCCGCCAGTTGACCTGCAGGTCGAAGGCGGGCTGCCAGGGACCGGTGCAGGAGTTGCGCGCGGCGATATGGCCGAGCTGGCGCGCCAGGCAGGTACGGACGGCGGACGGCGCGCCGGAGAGGAGCGCGCGCATCCCGCTCGCCACGCCGGTGTCGCTTGCGGTCGCGGGATCGAACAGGAAGGCGCGGTCGTTGCGCGCGCCGTCGCCGTTGATGTCCGAGCCGACGAGCGGTGTGAACGGTGCGCCCGACACGAGGCGGATGACGGCCGTGATTTCGAGCGCCCGGGTGACTGGATACGACGCCGTGCCCACGAACGAATGGCGCCGCTCGAAATTGCTCGTAGCCCATTCGCGCGCGTCCGGATTGCCCGCGGTGGTCGGCGACCCGAAGCCCTGGGCGGCCGAACAGCACGAAAACGACGACTGATCCCTCGCCCGCATCAGCGTATAGGACACGCGGAACGCGGCCCCCCGTGATGTAGCGCCCGTGAACGACAGCGTCAGCTGCCTCGTGTCCGACTGCAGGTCGGACCCGATCTGGAGTACTTGCCCGAACTCGGGGTGGGCGCGCGAAGCAGTCGGGCTGAGCGCGCCGGTGGCCGGAACGATCGAGTCGGCGGGCACGTACACCGTGCGGCCGGCCTCGTCGAGCAGCGTGAAGCGCGGCG
>WNGI01000832.1_pt1 | contig 24302 bp, 23 predicted proteins | sample 5400621 | NCBI WGS metagenome assembly WNGI01 (sample SAMN13153374, study PRJNA577476) | soil metagenome | isolation source: 20 cm soil or saprolite under Garry oak tree replicate 1 | place: USA:California | collected 2016-06-15 | reverse complement strand
TCGATCTTTTCACTGAACCGGCACGTCCGCGCAAGGAGCGGCTCGAGACGGCGATGGATGCGATCCGCGATCGGTTCGGCGAAGACGCGGTCCAGCGCTCGCGCCTGCTCGGCCGGGCCCGGGTGGTGCGAGACAGGATCGCGTTTGGTAATACAGGTCACCCCGATGAAACTCCACGTGATCAGTCGTGACTTCGCTCTGAAATAGGAACAAGATGTAGCCATGGCCTCCAGGAGAGAGGAGGCTGCTGGGGCGGCTTGGGAGGGCGCCGATCTCGAGCGACCGATCCAGGATGAAGATCCAAGGTCGGAGTCGCTGCAAGAGGCGCGCCGATGGGTGTCTGTGTACAGCCACCTCGTCCACCTCGAGCAGCAGCTGTTCGATGCGCTTGCATGCATGATCCCGGAGATGCCGGGCGAGGTCCAGCGCGAAGCCGAGCAGACCAACCTGCCCGTCATCGCCTCCCAGGTCGAACGCTTCAGATACCGCCTCGCCTACTGGAGCAAGCGCAAGGGCGACCTGGAGCAGCGCTAGGTCTGGCGCCCCCGCCGCCGGTGATTGGTGAGCGCTGTCGCCGCCACGGCCGCCAGGCCGGCCAGGTCGTCGATCGCGGCCATGAAGGCGAGGCTGCCGTGATTGGCGCCCGAGCTGGCATGCGCGACCTCGTGCAAAACGACGCGGGCGAAGTGGCGAGGCGAATCGAGCACTGAGCGCTTGACCACTATGTTGGGCGAGTCCCAAACCCCTTCCGTCTCGTACGCGCCTTCGTCGAGACGCATCGTCTTCGAGACGCGGATCTCCTTGACGCGCCTTGCGTGGTCCCCGGCCAGGCGCAGGAGCTCGGGCAGGATGGCCCAGATCGCGCGCTCAGCCCTGTTCAACTTCTCGGGGTCGATGAAGTCGTAGGTGAACGACGCGTTCCAAACCTGGACGAAGCCGCTGATGTCGAGGATCGGGTTGCCGTTGAGGTCGCGCAGGCTGGAAAGCCGCGCCAGCAGGCGATCAGGGATCACGATCACCTTGTATCCATCCGCGCGGGCCTCCTGGATCGTCGCGCCCATGATGAACATCTGCTGGGACGTGACGAACACTGTCTTGGCCTTCGCGGCCAGGATCCGCACGGCCTGCTCCTGCACGTCGAGCCAGGTGATCTCGTCGTGGTTGGTTCCCGCCGGGATGCGCGTCAGGTCCTGGACCAGCTGCTCCGCGACTGCGTCCGACTTGCTCTTCACAAGGATGGCCTTGACCCGGTCCTGGTAGGCGCTGCGCCCGACGTTGGTGCGCTCCCGGTTGAGCGCCCTCTGGAGCTGCGCGGTGGTCGAGATGATGTTGTACGAGAAGAGGAACTCCTCCTCGAGCGCCACGCGCAGACCCTTGACGTAAATCCGTGCGGGCTCGCCGGGCTGGCGTTTCAGGATGACGCCGAGGTCGGTGCGCTCCAGCTCTTCGTCGCCCGCAAAACGGAGGAAGTAATCCTTGGCCGCGGCCATGTCCACATCGGACAGGCCGGTCAAAACGAAATCGGTGCCGTGGCGCCTGGGCTCGGTCGGCGGCATGATCGCCGCGTGGAGGGTCTTGACGTCCGCGAAGTTGCTCTTGGCGGCGCGCTGGAGCGTGAGGTCGGCGTGAGGGCTGCGAACCTTGACCGCGATGCCGCGCCGGTGGAAAGTCGCCAGCGCGTCTTTCAGGCCGACCCCGAACTTGCCGACGACCAGGTCGGCCTTGCGTCGCTTCTCGGGGTTTTCGTTCTGGGTCAGATGCTGGTAACGCAGGCCACGCCCGAAGTCGGTGATATGCCATCCGTCGCGGCGCTTGAGGATCTCGGGCTCAGGCGTGCCGCTGAGCGCCTGCTCGTCGAGGGCGTTGGCGATCACCTCTCTGATGGCTTCGGGCACGCCCCAGTGGTCCAGGATCTTTTCGACGTTGAGGTCGAAAAGAGACACCTTCCTCTTGATTGCCAAGGGCTGGCGCGCTATCTCACGTAAGAGGCATCAGCGCGTTCGTGCGCGACCAGTGGATCCCGCCATCAGATGTGAGCAAGAGCAGTCTCGTCATCGAGCTCCCATCTTGACCGGGACCGGCTCATACGTAAGGAGGACGTTGCCGGACCGGAACTCGCGCGTGCTCAGCAGCTTGAGGGAGATCCGGCGGCCGGCGCTGCTCGACAATGAGTTGCCGGCGCCGATCAGGACCGGATTGACGATGATCCGCAGCTCGTCGAGCAGGTTCATCTCCATCAGGCTGGTCGTGAGCACGGAGCTCCCGAGCACCAGCACGTCCTTGCCCCCCTCGTTCTTGAGCGCCTCCAGCTCCCGAGCATCGCGGATCAGGCGCGTGTTGGTCCACGGCGGCTGGGGCTCTTCGAGCGTACGCGAGACCACGATCTTCACCGCGCCGTTCATCCTCGACGCAACCTGGGGATCGTCCTTCAACGCCTCGGCGCTCGGCCAGTACTGGGCCATCCCCAGGTAGGTCGCGCGGCCGAACACGAGGCAGTCGCTTTCGTCGAGCTGCTTGATGGCGAAATCGTTGAACTCATCGTCCACGTTGTGCCAGTCGATCGCCCAAGGGCTCTCGCCTTCGAAGTAGCCGTCGAGGGTCAGCATGAGAAAGGACGCGAGCTTGCGCATCTCTATGCCGCCGCCTCGCATTCGGCGTCTGCCATCTCCATCCGCGCAGCGGGCTTCGAACGCAGCAGCCAGGCCGCAACACCGAGCGTGGCGACCACCACTCCCGCGCTGACGAACCACGCGAAGTGGTATCCGCTCGCCAACGCCTGCACAGTATCAGCGCCTCCGCGGATCATGGCGACGGTGCGCGTCCCGGCCAGCGTGGCCAACACAGCGAGGCCGAAGGCGCCGCCGACCTGCCCAGTCGTGTTGAGCAGGCCGGAAGCGAGGCCGGCATCGTTGGGCGACACGTCTTCCATCGCAACCATCGTCAATGCCGGAAACGTCAGTCCGCCGCCCAGCCCGAGCAGCGCCAGCGGGACCAGCATGTGGACGAGATAGTTGGCGTGGGTGGGCCCGAATGCGACCATCGCCAGCGCGACGAGCGCGACGGCCTGGCCGGCCACCAGCATCGGACCGGCTCCGAACCTGCCGATCAGCTGCGCCGAGAACCGGATCGAGAACAGCGCCATCACGACCGCGACCGGGAGGAATGCGAGGCCTATCGCCATCGGCCCGTAGCCCTGCACACGCTGGAAGTCGAGCGAGCAGACGAAGAAGAACCCGAGGAAGGACGTCGACATGAGCGCCTGCACGACGTTCGAACCGGTGACTTTGCGCGAGCGGAACAACCGCAGAGGCAGAATCGGATCGCGGCCGCGTGCCTGGCGGACGACAAAGCCTACGAGCAGCCCGACCGCGACTGCGCCGAGGATCGCGGTGCGGAGCGAGACCAGTCCGTAGTCGGACGTCTGGACGATCGTGTAGACCCCGAGCATCAAGGCGACCGTTACGAGGACCGCACCCAGCGCGTCGGCGCCCTGGCCGATGCCTATCCCCCTGTCCGACTCGAGCACGCGTGCCGCCAGCAGAGCAGTCGCGATGCCGAGTGGCAGGTTCACGAAGAAGATCCAGTGCCAGCTGACCGACTGGGTGATAAGCCCGCCGGCGATCAGACCGACCACGGCGCCGGAGGAGGCGACAAAGCTGAAGATACCGAACGCCTTGGCGCGCTCGAGCGGCTCCGGGAACAGTGTCACGATCATGGCCAGGATCACCGCCGAGCTCACCGCGCCGCCGATGCCCTGGATGAAACGGGCCGCGATCAGCATCGGCTGAGCGAAGGAGAGGCCGCAGAGAAGTGACGCGACGGTGAAGAGCGCCAGGCCGGCGAGATAGACGCGCTTACGTCCGACCAGATCACCTACGCGACCCGCGAGGAGAAGCAGTCCTCCGAACGCGATCAGGTACGCGTTGATGACCCACGCCAGGCCAGACTGCGAGAAGCCCAGATCCCGCTGGATCGAAGGGAGCGCAACGTTGACGATCGTCATGTCGACGACGATCAAGAGGAATCCGGTGCAGAGGATCAGCAGCGAAAGCCAGCGTGAATTCTTCATGCCCATTTAGACGGCAGGCCCCACCACAACTCATCGATGGCCAACCGATGAGTTTCGGCAGGCTATTCCGTCCTAACTTCGATGGCGACCGAATCGGTCACCCTGAACTGCGCTCATATCGGACAACCCGACCTCGGCGCGATCGATTGCATGGCCAGGATCCAGCTCGGACTGCGCCGGCGGGGCTGCGATCTTCAGCTGCTCGAGCCAAGCGACGAATTACTTGCGCTGGTCGAGTTCGCCGGCCTTGGCGACGTCCTATGCGTCGAGGTGCAGCGGCAACCCGAAAAGAGGGAAAAGGCGCTGGGTGTCGAGGAAGAACGTGAACTCGCCGATCCGCCCGCCTGAGAGCTCGAGCACCTGGAGCGCCCACGGATCGTGGCCGCCGTTCGGGCTCGGCTTGTACTGGCCGAAGGTCGGCATCCCGTTGGCGCTGGTGGTGGGAATCACCCTCGAGCCCTGGCATCCGATGCCCGGTCCGAACCACCACGTCAGGATGTCGTCGCGGCCGCTCAGCCACATGTCGTAGGGCGGCATCGACTGCGTCGCGTCTTCCCGGATCAGCAATGTCAAGGCCTTGACGTCGTAGCGCTCGAAGGCAGCGACGTAGCGCTCCAGGAGGGCGCGATCGGTTTCGCTCAATGGCCGCTCGTTGCCGTCAGCGCCGACATTGCTGTTCGCGAGGGTCGCTCGTGCCCGCTGCAGGGCGCTGTTGACGGAAGCGACTGAGGTGCTGAGCAGCTCTGCGACCTCGGAGGCCTGCCAGTCGAGGACCTCACGGAGGATGAGCACCGCGCGCTGTCGCGCCGGGAGGTGCTGCAGCGCGGCCACGAATGCAAGCCGGATCGACTCGTTCTGGACGGCCAGCTCGGCCGGATCGCGCTCGGGCGCAATGAGATGGAGCGGGATGGGCTCGAGCCAGGTCACCTCGGCGGGTACATTGAGGTTGGCCTCGATCGGCTCGACCGACGGTCCGAGGTCCATCGGCCGCGCACGCCGCTGCTTGCCCTTGAGCATGTCGAGGCACACGTTGGTCGCGATTCGGTAGAGCCAGGAGCGCATGGCGGCGCGGCCCTCGAAACGGTCGCGATTTCGCCAGGCCCGCACGAAGGTGTCCTGCACCGCATCCTCGGCATCGAACGGCGAGCCGAGCATCCGGTAGCAGTAAGCGGTCAGCTCGCGCCGATGTTGCTCGAGCTCCCCAAAGGCGTGCGCCGGCGAGACGGTCGCGCTCTGCACCACAGCGATTCTACCGGCCGCCGGTGAAGCGCTTGGTCAGGCTGACTCGGCCGCGGACTCGTCGATTTGATCGTTGAGCCACGACATGCCGCAGTTGAACGCGTTCTCGACGCTTTCGTGATTGTGCGAGCAGCCCCACTTGCACTCGCGGAACCGATCGCTGTCTTCGTAAACCTCAGCGCGATAGATGAGAGCGGGTGGCACACCGCGCCGAACAGGCCCGCGAGACGCCATGATCCTTAGCTTCAGCGCCACGCCGGAAAACTAGACCGGGTCTCCTCGGCCTGTCATCGTCCATTTGAGGTACGGATGCAGAATTTGAATTCGCGATGCGCTAAAAAGGCTTGAAAACCATCAGCGCAACCAGAGCGATGAGCCCGACCGCGCCGGCCCAAACCGCGAGCATCGGGCGGGTATGGTGGAGACGTTCGGCTAGAGCATCGTCCGGCCCACCGACCGCATCCCGCGCCATGTAATACGGCCGGGCTACGTAAAACATCACGCCGAGCACCGCGACCAACACCGCGAGCGAAGCCCACGGCCACCCTCTGGACCACCATTGGGCGGCGAAGGTCATCCAGATGCCCGTGATCAGAACCACGAGCAGGGCGGGGTTCGAGACCAGCCCCGATCTCTGCGAAAGGCGCAGGAGGGAGCGGCTGTAGCCGGACACCGGTCCTCGCAGCGCGAGTGATGCGCCTCCCGAGATGCCGTGCGCGAAAAGGAATGCCGCCAGCCCGGCGAGGTGGAGGAAGTTCAGCCAGGCGTAGAGAGTCAACCGGGAGGATGCTAAGGGATCCGGGAGCGGGCCAGGTGACTACCTGCGTGCTCAAGAGATCGCCTTGCGACAACAAGGACGGACTAGGATCACCGAATGGGGCAGAACCCGCCGCCGGCCCCGTCTGGCCGCCCAAGCCCGAACCCGCCGCGGCAAAAAAAGCCGGACGCTCTCGCGCCCATGCGCACGCTTCGCTTCTGGATCACGCTGGCGATCTTGTTTGCGGCCAACATTCTGATCAGCAACATCCTGTTCTCGGCCGGCCAGGCGCCCACGGTCACGATCTCCTACAACGCTTTTCTTGACCAGGTCACCGCAGACAACGTGGTCAGCATCACAAGCACCGGAGAGTCGATCACGGGCGTGACCAAGAAGGCGCTCAAAGACACCAGCGGCACAAGCTCGACGAAGTTCCAGACCCAGCGCCCGGCGTTCGCCAATGACGACCTCGAGACCCAGCTGCGTCAGCACAACGTGGTCATGAACGCCAAGGATCCGAACGCGTCCACTCCACTCTGGGAGACCTTGCTCTTCAGCTTTGGCCCGACGATCCTGCTAGTGGTCGGATTCCTCTATCTGTCCCGCCGGGCCGCGTCGGCCGGCGCCGGCGGCATCCTCGGCACCTTCGGCCAGAGCCGGGCCCGGCTGTACGACGCCGAGCGGCCCTCGGTCACATTCGAGGACGTCGCCGGCATCGACGAGGTGAAGGCCGAGCTCCAGGAGGTGGTCGATTTTCTGCGCGAGCCCCAGAAGTACCAGCGCCTGGGCGGCAACGTGCCCAAGGGCGTGCTGTTGATCGGCGCGCCGGGCACCGGTAAGACGCTGCTCGCGCGCGCAGTCGCGGGCGAGGCCAAGGTGCCGTTCTTCAGCATTGCAGCGTCTGAATTCGTGGAGGCGATCGTGGGTGTAGGCGCCGCGCGCGTCCGTGACCTTTTCGCAAAGGCACGCGCGGCAGCGCCTGCGATCATCTTCATCGACGAGCTCGATGCCATCGGCCGCAGCCGCGCCGCGGCTTTGAGGATCGGGGGCAACGATGAGCAGGAGCAGACGCTCAACCAGATCCTCACCGAGATGGACGGCTTCGACTCGCGCGAGGGCGTGATCGTGCTCGCCGCCACCAACCGGGCAGACGTGCTTGACCCGGCTTTGCTCCGCCCGGGTCGTTTCGACCGCCGGGTCACGGTCCAGGCTCCCGACCGCCGCGGCCGCGCCGCGATCCTGAAGATTCACTCTCGCAACGTGCCGATGGCTCCCGATGTGGACCTCGACCAGGTCGCGGGTCAGACGCCCGGGCTGGTGGGAGCCGACCTGCGCAACCTCGTCAACGAGGCCGCCTTGGGCGCCGCCCGCAAGGGCGAAGCCGCCGTCACGATGGCGGATTTCGCCGAGGCGATCGAGAGAACTCTGCTTGGCACCGAGCGGAAGATCATGCTCAGCGATCTGGACCGGGAGCGGATCGCGTACCACGAGTCCGGCCATGCCCTGCTCGGCTTGCTCGTCCCGGGGGCGGACCCGGTGAAAAAGGTGACCATCATCCCGCGCGGCATGGCGCTCGGCGTGACGCTGCAGAGCCCGATCGACGATCGGTTCAACTACGGAGAGGATTACCTTCGGGCGCGGCTTGTCGGTGCCCTGGGGGGGCGAGCGGCGGAACGGCTCGTCTACGGGGTCGTCACGACCGGCGCGGAAAACGACCTCCAGCAGGTGACGCGGATCGCCCAGCAGATGGTCGTGCGTTGGGGCATGAGCCCCAAGGTCGGACCGCTGAACTATGGAGAGCCGGATGGCGGGCCCTTACAGCAGCGACCTTATGGCGAGGCCACGGCCGAGCTGATCGACGACGAGGTCCGCCGGATCTCCGAGGAGTGCCTGGCCGACGCCGAGAAGCTGCTGACCGAGCACCGGTCCCAGCTCGATGCACTTGCACACGCGCTGCTGAAGAGTGACTCCCTCGACGAGGGCGAGATCCTCGAGGTGACGGGAATCAAGGCGGCGGGGAGCGGAGCCAACAAGTTGACTGCCCCGCCCGTACCGGCAGCGGGCGCACCCGCCAGGCCATAAAGCTCCAGGTACAGGGCGCGACCACACCAAAAGGGGCGGACGCCCCCTCCCTGTTCCTGAGACCGGTAGGCCGGCCATGAGGATCTCGGCCCCGGCGCCCGTCCCCGAATCAACCTAACCGCCGCCGGCCGATTGGTCTATAGGAATTTCGCCCTGGCTCCCCCACCGGGTCGCCCGGCCGTGGGACCGGTCCCCTCCATCGTCGGCCACGGCGCGGCGAAGCCTTCGTAGGTCTTGCGACCGAGCAGCTGGGCGTCGCTGGCCTGCAGCTCGTTCCAGCGGCTGTTCGTCTCCACGAGCACCGTCAACAAACACGTGCAGCACGTGCTGCGGAAGCTCGCTGCGGAATCGGGTCCAGGCAGCCCTCTACGCGCGGGCCGGCGTCTGACGAGGGCGGCGAGGATCCTGCGCCCGCGCTCGGTCGAGATCGACCCGATCGCCGTGCATCGGCACACCCTCCTTGGCGAGCAGCCGGCGCTGGACCACGCCTTTGGGAATGGTGCCGTCGGCTCGAACGACCCGATGCCATGGCAGGCCCAGATGGGTCGTGGCCAGAACGCGTCCGACAAGCCGCGGCGCTTCTGGATCGATCCCGCCATACGTCTGGACGCAGCCGCGAGGAATGCTTCGGATTCGCTCGATGATTCCCGGGATGCGCGACTCGCGACCCTGACGCTGCCCGCCTATGAGGTCCATACCGGCTTTCTTTTTTCGACGAAGGCTGCCATTCCCTCCCGACCATCGGGCGCGACGGCGTTGCACGAGATCGCCTCGGCCATGATCTCGTACGCCTTGGCCTGGGTCAACTCGATCTGCCTGTAAAAGCCTTCCTTGCCGATCCGCAGCGCGTAACGGCTCAGCTGCGAGAGCTCGTTGACCAGCGCCTTCACTTCCTCATCCAGCTGGTCGCGAGGAACCGCGCGGTTGATGAGCCCCCAGCGCTCGGCCGTCGGCGCGTCGATGAAACGGCCGGTCAGCAGCATGTCCAGGGCGTGCTTGCGGCTCACGTTGCGGGCCACGGCCACGCCGGGCGTGGAGCAGAACAATCCATATTTCACGCCGGAGGTCGCGAAGCGGCAGTCATCGCTGGCGATGGCCAGGTCGCAGGCCGCGACGAGCTGGCAGCCGGCGGCGGTGGCGATGCCGTGGGGCGCGGCGATAACCGGCACCGGAACCGACTGGATGGTAGACATCAGCTGGTTGCAAACGGCGAAGACGTCGCGCTCTTCGTCGAGGGTGCGGTCCATCATCTCCTTCAGGTCGTGGCCTGCTGAAAAAGCGCGCCCTGCTCCCTTGAGAACGATGGCGCGGACCTCAGGCCGTGCGGCCTGGCGCTCGAGCTCGGATGTGAGCTCCTCCATGAGCCCCGTGGACAGCGCGTTGAGCTGCTCCGGCCGGTTGAGCGTGATGACCGCGGCCGGCGGCGTCTCGTCGACCAGCAGAAAATTCAGAGAGACAGCCATCGCGAACCTCCTTGTTGCTGCCTGGACTGGGCGACACGCAGACAGCACGCCTGCAATCACAAAATACTCGTTGCCGAGAGGTTCGAGTCTCGGCCTGGTCGGACCACAAAGGCTCCGTTGGAGATCGTGCGGATCGATACGACCAGACACAGCCAGCCGGCCGCCACGAGGACGCTTGCCACGACGTCCAGCGGCCAGTGCGCACCGACGTAAACCCGGCTGACTGCCACCAGAAGCACGACTGCACCCAACACCAGCCATGCGATCCGACGGCCCCACCCCGGGAGGTATCGGTAGCCAACACACAGCATCAGCACCCCGAGGTTGATGGTGATGAAGATGACATGGCCGCTGGGGAAGCTCGAGGCACCGGGATGCTCCGTGATTTGAAGGACCTGGTCCAGGGTCGGACGGGCCCGGTGGATCAGGCGGACGAGAACCTCGTACCAAACGCCGCCGGCAATGGCGGCCAGCGCGAGCAGCCAGGCACTGCGGTTCAACAGGAGAACCACCAGGACGGTCAACGCCGTGACCACAGGCCCGCCCGGGCCGCCCGCCCAGCTAAGGAGTGGAAACAGCGAAGTGAGGGGTCCCAGGTCGATCGACTGTATGGCTCGAGCGCTCGCGGCGTCGAGCGGAATGTAGGGCGTTGTCTTGACGAGAAAGGCGAGTCCCGCCACGGCGAGCGCACACAACGCCGCCGCCAACAGTAGGGGCCAACGAATTCTCATCCCATCGTTGAAACGTTGCGCGGGCCGGCGCAACGGCGACGGCGCCGCAGCTCATGCACACCCCCGCGCGCACGCTTTTTCGTCCACACCGTATCAGAGGCCACGACCCTCACGAAGCGCAGATGAGATCATGGCTTCCGAGCCGCTCAGCATCACTGCGGAGGAATCACTGCGTGGCGACGCAAACACCCAAAACCGGTCTTCTGCTCCCATCTCGAGAGGTCGTGCTGTTTGCGGACAGTGACCTGACTATCGTCATCGCGGCCGCGCGGCGCGCGGAACAGGCCGGCTACGACTCAGTGTGGGTCGGCGACTCGTTGTTGGCGCGGCCTCGGGGCGAACCGCTGACCCTGCTGGCCGCCGTAGCCGGCGCGACGACTCGCGTCACACTGGGCACCGCGGTCCTGCTCCCGCTGTTGAGGCACCCCATCTCGCTGGCGCACGCCCTCGCCACGCTCGACCGCATCGCGGAAGGCCGCCTCGTCGTGGGGATGGGTCCAGGCGCAGAGCTACCCGGGACGCATGCGGAGCTCGCGGCGGTTGGCGTTCCCAGTGACCGCCGCGTCGGCGCCATGCTGAGCGCGGTCGAACGCGTCCGCCGCTTGTGGCGCAACGAAGACACGGACCTCGAGCTCCAGCCGCGACCGTTTCGTCCTGAGGGTCCTCCCATCTGGCTGGGCGGCAGTGGCCCTCGGATGCTGCGCCTGGCCGGCAGAGCTTTCGACGGCTGGCTGCCGTTCAGTCCGACTCCAGCCGAATATGCATCGGGTCTTCGCGCGGTGCGCGAAGCAGCAGAGACGGCGGGTCGAGATCCTGACAGCATCGCGACGGGCGCCTACCTCACGGTCGCCGTCGCGGATACTCCCCTGGACGCCGCCAAGGAGCTGGATGCCTACATGCGGGCCTACTACGGCGTGCCGGCCGAGGTCATGGCGAGGGTCCAGGCGTGTCATGCCGGGACCCTTGAGTCCGCCGCCGGATGGTTCGCCGCCTATCGCGACGCGGGTGCCAGGCATCTGGTGGTGCGACTCGCTCGTCCAAGCCTCAGCGACTACAACGACACGGTCGATCAACTCTTCGGCGCCGCCATGATCCACCACCAGATCTCGATGGCGCCTGATGCGGAGCGTGGCGTACGCCCGCCGCGGGCGGAGGGTTAGACGCAGATCCCATAGAGCGATTCCGTGGCGTCCCAAACGCAGGCGCATACTTCAGTCCGTGCCGTCGATGCCATGTATGGAGGAAGTCAAATGGCTGACTACGGACTGTTCATCGGTTGGGGCGCCCTGGTCCGCGGACGTGAGTTGAAAGGCCTTGAGGTATTCAACGAATCGATTCAGTTCTGGGCCGATCACCAAAAGAAGGGCAACATCGAAAGTTTTGAGCCGGTTCTACTGACGCCGCACGGTGGCGACCTTGCTGGATTCCTGCTGATCAAGGGCGAAGGGGCCAAGCTCGACCAGATCAAGCGCAGCGACGAATACCTGGCACTGAATACCCGAGCCGGCCAGGTGGTCGACGACCTTGGTTTTGTGGACTGCCTCCTGGGCGCAAAGCTGCAGGAGCAGATGGCAGAGTTCAAGAACAAAACGGCAGACATTCTTGGCGCCCATGCGATGGCCCGCTAAGAAACCCGGCACACATTGATTTGATGCACCGTTCGTAGAGGCCCGAGGTCGGTGCGTCAGTCGATCCGAACGACTGACGCACCACCACCCAGCACCGTTTCTGGAAAGCGACTGTGCGCCTTTGGGGATTTAGCTGAGGCGCGCCTCGTCGATGATCGGCTCGAAGAGTTCGACCGGATTGCCGGATGGGTCGTCGATCAGAACCTGCTTGCCGCCGACTCCGGTGATGATGTCGTTGCGAAAATGGACTCCTGCTTGCCGCAGACGCTTGGCAGTCACCGCAAGATCGGAGACCTCGATTGTGAATCTGTTCCAACCTCCAGGTTCGGGCAAACTGCCATCGGGCATCGGCTGTCCCCCGCCTCCTGGTCCGCGTCCTGGCTGACTCAGCACCAGGCGTAGGTCGCCGCGTGAGAGCATCGCGAAGCTGGGAGCCGGATGCATCTCTTCGCGGAAGCCAAGGTGTTGACAGTAGAACGCGATCGCCGCATCCACGTCATTGACGATGTAACGGACTTGAACAGTGGCCATCGTTCCTCCCAGCCGACAGTTAATAAGTACCGCTCACACTCCGGCACAGTCGTGGGCCGCAGGCTGTCTGAGTGGTGGGCCGGGAGGGATTTGAACCCCCACAGCTTTCGCGGGTGGTTTACAGCCACTTGAGCTCGCCAATGCCCAGCCGACCCACTAAAGAGCAGTAATCGTACGCAATCACGTCTGGGGGCCTCGTCATGGCGGCCGGGCAGGCCAACCTCATAATTCCACCCGTGGCGCGAGGCTATGCACGGTACGTCCTTGCCCTCATGGTCGGCATCAACCTCTTGAACTACATGGACCGATGGGTCGCCGCCTCGGCGGGCCCCCTCATCGAAAAAGAGCTCGGCATCAGCGACTCCCTCTTCGGCCTCCTCGGAACCGCCTTTCTTCTCGTTTACGCGATCGCCGCGGTCCCCTTCGGGTACTGGGGCGACCGCGGCGTCCGCAAGACCGTGATCGGCGTCGGCGTGACCATCTGGAGCATCGCCACCCTCTTCACCGGCTTCGCGCGCAGCTACTTCCAGCTCTTCCTGAGCCGGGCCATCGTCGGCATCGGCGAAGCCAGCTACTATCCCGCCGGCACCTCTCTCCTCTCCGACTACTTCCCCAAGGAGCAGCGCAGCCGCGTGGCTGCGGTCTGGGGGGCCGGAAGCACGGTCGGGATCGCGCTCGGCTTTGCCGGGGGCGGCTTCATCGCGGAGAAGCTCGGTTGGCGCGCCGCCTTCTTCTTCGCGGCCGTTCCGGGCCTCCTCTTCGCCGTCCTCGCCTTTCAGATGCGGGAACCGCTGCGCGGCGCCGCCGAGGCACGAGGCGCGGCCGTCGCCAGGACCGCCGACGCCAGCTTTCGCAAGTTCATCGACCTCATGCGAATCCCCACCCTGCGGGCGACGATCATCGCCCAGACCCTTCTCTTCTTCGTCCTCGCGTCCAACGCCTTCTGGCTGCCGACCGTCCTCCAGCGGCGCTTCGAAATGACTGCGGGGAGGGCCGGATTGCTGGCCGGCGTGGTCATAGTCGTCGGCGGCCTGATCGGCACCCTCGCGGGCGGCTGGCTCGCCGATCGACGGGCCCTCGCCACGCCAAAAGCCCACCTCGAGGTCGGCATCATCGGCTTCCTCGCCGGCGCCGTCCTCATCACCGTCGCCATCCTGAGCCCGCTGAACATCGGCCCGATACCAGTCTTCATCCCCGTGTTCTTGCTCACGGTGATCTGCCTCTACCTCTACGCGGGGCCGTTCACGGCGGTCTCGCAGAACGTCGTCTCCCCCGGCCTCCGCGCCAGCGCGGTCACGCTCTTGCTCTTCGTCGCCCACGTCTTCGGCGACTCACACTCCACATTCGACATCGGGCTGCTGTCAGACCGGCTGGGCGGCAACCTTCAGCTCGCGCTTCTGATCACCTCACCGACACTCCTCATCCTGGCGGCGATCGCGGCGGCCACCGGCCTGCGCACGATCAAGCGCGACACCGAGGCGATGGAGGAGGACTGGGCGGCGCGGACCGGCGATCCGGCGCTGACTCGGGCTTAGTAGATAAACCCGACCAGTTTCTGCCCGAGCTGGCCCGGCTTGATGGTGCGCTCGTCGATCACGTCGAACGCGACCCAGTTCATCTCGGACACCGTCCATGATCCGTCCGGGTTGACCGCCTCCACGTAGGCGACGTGCCCGGCCCAGCTCTCCCACGTGACCATGATCGAACCAACCTTCGGCGCCGAGCCGACCGAGTAGCCCTGGGCGGCGGCGTTCGCGTACCAGTAGCCGGCGTCTCCGTTCCAGGTCACGTTGCGCTTGGTCGCCACGTAGTAGGTGCACCACCCGACCGGGAACTTGTTGTTGACGTTGGGGCCGAGGCAGCACCCAACGACCTTGACCAGGTAGCTCGACGGGGCTCCGCCATGGAGGATCTGGTACAGCGCGGGGGGCGGTGGGAACGCGCCACCGACTCCGCCAGGGATGACGATGGTCGCACCGGCCGGCACCTGGGTGCTGCGCAGCCGGTTGAAGTCGATGATGGCCTGCGGGTCGACCTGGTACTTGGACGCCAGGCCGTCGATCGTGTCGCTGGACTTGGTCGTGACGACGATGCCGTGCACTGGCGGGATAACGATCTGGTTGCCGGTCGCGACCGAGTCAGTTGACATCAGGTTGGTGTTCGACCAGCGGATCTCAGCCACAGTGACGTGAAACTTGGAAGCGATCGCTTTCAGGTCCTCGCCGGCGGCCACGGTGTACGTGAACGGCTGGTGATTGACCGGCGCCGAGATTGGGATCGACACCGGTTTGATGACCGTGCTGTAGCGGCCCAGCGAAACATCGCCGTACTGGCCCCCGTCGCCGACCATGATCGCCTCGGCGTTCACAGGTCCGAACCGCGCCGTCAGAGTCGTCGGGAAATGACGATCCATTGCCGCGTAGCTCGACATGGCTACCGCTATTCCCAGTACGACGGCATGGGTCAGGTAACGATTAACTCGCAATGCCTACCCCTAAACATTTGTGAATCCGCCCTGGCGGCGGGTGGATCCCCAGAAGACCGAGCCACCCTAACAGACCTTCGCGGAGCCCGTCAACCCCGGGTGGACGGTCGCGGGCACACTTAACGGCGCCGCCTGGCCGCCGTGTCCGAATTCAATTCGAATCCGAGGAGCCGGGCGCCATAGGCTGGGGCGGCGAACAGCAGTTCGCCTACCAAAACGCCGCCTGACTTGCCCGAGTAGCCGGTTCACAAGGACGTTCAACGTGCCGCGGCACGCGTCCTTGCATAGATAGAGGACGAGGCCGCCGGCCCATCTGGCCGGCCCCTCGGGCGTCTACGGCGCGACCTCCCACAAATTGGGAGGACCATCTCTCAGTGTTCCCTGTTCAAGGGCCGCCGCGGACGTAGACCGTCTGGCCGGACACGAAGCTCGCCTCGTCACTGCACAGAAACGCGATCACGCTTGCGATATCCTCCGGCTGCCCGATCCGCCCCAGCGGGATCTGTGACGCAGCGCCGATCTTGAACGCGTCGAAATCGACCCCCATGCGCTCGGCGGTGGCGCGGGTCATGCGCGTTTCGACGAATCCCGGCGCGACGGTGTTCACGTTGATGTTGAAGGGGCCGAGCTCGATCGCCAGCGTGCGAGCCATGCCCTGCAGGCCGGCCTTGGCCGCCGAGTAGTTGGCCTGGCCGCGGTTGCCCAGCGCCGACGTCGAAGAGAGGAAGACCATCTTGCCGTACTTCTGATCGACCATCGGCCTCTGCGCGGCGCGGGCGCACAGAAAGCTGCCCTTCAGGTGCGTGTCGATCACGGCGTCCCAATCGTCGTCCGTCATCTTGAAGAGCAGGTTGTCGCGGATGATGCCCGCGGAGCAAACGAGCACGTCCAGCCGGCCGAGCTCGCCGACGGTGCGCGCGACCATGCCATTGACCTGCTCTCGGTCGGTGACATCGCAGGCGATGGCAAGACCCTGGATCGGCCTGGCGACCTGCTGCGCTTCGTCGAGGTCCATGTCGGAGATGACCACCTTGGCCCCATCCCGCGCGAACCGCTCGGCGGTCGCCGCCCCGATGCCCCGGCCGCCGCCCGTGACGAGGACGACTTTGTCCTTGAAGGTCATTTCGTCGCGGTGTCGAACGCGGCGCCGCCGTCCTTCCTCGGGTCGGATGCGCCGGACAGGAAGCCGTCAGGCTCGGCCACGATCACCTGTGGCCGGGCGAAGTACGAGTCGTAGTTCAGAGTGCGCCGGTTCACCGTGTAGCCGAGCCTCTCGAGGCCGTCGCATACAGGACGGGGAATCCGGGCTTCGGCCTGCACCACGTCGCCCTGGAAATCAACCCGGGGAGCGCTGACCGCCTCGACCGGCGACATGTCATGGTCGAGCACGTTGACCAGCACCTGCAGGATCCCGGTCACGATCTTCGTCCCGCCGGGCGCGCCGATGCAAACGCGCAGCTTGCGCCCATCGAACACCATCGTCGGCGTCATCATGGTCACCCGGGTCTTGCCCGGAAGCACCGAGTTGGGCCTGCCGGGTCGCGGGTCGAAGCAGTTCATGTAGTCGTTGTAGCCAAAGCCCAGGCCGGGCGTGACCACCCCGCTTGCCGAGCCAAGAGTGTGCGATAGCGAGACCGCGTTGCCACCGTCGTCGACGACGCAGACCTGCGTCGTGTCGGGGCGGTCATGAGCCCTGACGCCCGATGCGATCACCTCGCGTGCCTTGGCGGCGTACTGCTTGTCGGCCAGGGCGCCGGTCGGAATCTCGACAAACCGTGGATCGGCGATGTGCAGGTCGCGGTCGGCCACCGCCCACGCCATGGCTTCGACCAGCAGTCGCGCCGCATCGGTGCTCGGCCAGCCGTGCGCACCGAGATCGAAGCCTTCCAGAAAGTTCAGCATCTGGAGCAGGGTCAGGCCGCCCGCCGGTGGCCCGGCCGCCGCCACCTCCAGCCCGCGATAGGTGCCGCGAATCGGTTCGGTCACGTTGACCTGGTAGCGCTGCAGGTCCTCTTTGGTTATGAATCCTCCGTTGGCATCGAAGTCGGCCGCGATCGCGTCCGCGATCGCCCCTCTGTAGAAGACGTCGGGCCCCTCGCTCGCCAGCCGCTCCAGGGTGCGCGCGAGGTCGGCCTGGACCATGATTTCGCCGATCGCGTACAGGCTGCCCTCGTGCGTGTAGATCGCCCGCGCCGCCGGCGTCGCCTGGATGCGCTGCAGGTTCGGCACCACGTCGGGGCCGTAGTCGGTCGTCCAGTAGCCGTGCACGAAGCCCGTGACCGGAAAGCCGTCCCGCGCGAGAGGGATCGCGGGCTCGATCGCCTCCTCCCACGAGATCGTGCCGAATCTCGTCAACGCATCGTGCATGCCGGCCACTGTGCCGGGCACCGCGACCGACTGATAGCCAACGTCATTGACCCATCCGTCGAGGACGTAGCCATAGCGGTCGGCGGCTTCGCGGATGAACAGGGACTCCCACTGGTCTTCGCGCGCCCGAGATCCGGCGGTGGCGTAAAACTCGAGCAGCGTCTCGCCGCCCTGTGGGTTGTGCACGAGCATGGCACCGCAGCCGCCGAGTCCGCACATCTGCGGATCGATCACGCCCTGCACGAATGCGCACGTGACCGCGGCATCGACGGCGTTGCCGCCGCGCCGCATGACCTCGAGGCCAATCTCTGCCGCGAGCGGTTGCGGGCAGACGATGATGGCCACGCACGTAAGTTAGCGAACGCCCCCACCCGGCGGCGGCCCCATCCCCCGCCCGCGGCGGGTAGCCTTCCTCTCCCAGCCCGGTGGCGACGGCCGTGCGAGGCGCCGTTCAGAACGCACCCGTAACCGATGAATTTTGCCGTCCGTTCGTAAGCATCGTGGGCGGAGGACGATGAGGTGGCCGCCGGCACCGGTGCGCCGGCTGGCGGTGGGCCTCGCCGTCATCGCCGCCCTGTTCACTCCCAGCGCAGCGACGCTGTGGATCTGGAGCCCGGACGCAGGCGACGTCCAGCTGCGCGTAACCCAGCTCACACAGTCCTATGGGATTCCGCTTCTCAGCGAGCAAGAGGTGCCGCCCCTGCTCGCTGACGCCGTCGTGGCCACCGAAGACGAACGCTTCTATTCCCACCACGGGGTCGATTCGATCGGGCTTGCGCGCGCTCTTCTGTACGACGTTGTCAACGTCTGCCTTTGCCAGGGCGGGTCGACGATCACGCAGCAGCTGGTCAAAGACCTGTACCTCGGTGGTTCAGACCGCGGCTACAACAAGCTCGAGGACCTCGCCCTCGCGCTGAAGGTCGAGCGGGTGCTCACCAAGCGACAGATCATGGCGGACTATCTGAGCGAGATCACGACCGGTCTCGGCCGCCGAGGCGTGACCGCCGCCGCATGCGCTTACTTTCGGGCGCCGCTGCAGGGGCTATCGATCGGTCAGTACGCCCTGCTTGCCGGCGTCACGCAGGCGCCGTCGAACTACGACCCGACGGTCAACCCCGAAGCCGCGCGGGAGAGGCGGTCGCACGTGCTGGCGGCCATGCAGGCGGACGGATACATCACGGCCGCGCAGGCGCAGGCCGCCAACGCGGAGCCGGTGCTGGATCGGGGGCTTGGGCGCCCGGGCTGCTAGCCGGAGGGGCTGGGCTGGAGGGGCGCTGGCCCTATCCCCCGGCTGCGCCGGGAAGCATTTTCTAGGCCAGCCAGGCCAGGGGCGAGGTGGCGTCGAAGCCGTCGTTCGTCGTCACCTGGATCGCCTTTACCGGCTGCGCCGGCGGGGGTGGCGAGGGGCTCCGCAGCGGTCCGTTGTGCGGTCCGCCGGGCGTCGGACTTGGCGATGGGCTCGGCGCCGGCGGCGAGTAGGCAGCCTTCGGCAGCCACCAGAGCTGGAACTCTCCCGCCGCCACACCCGGCGCCAGGAACGCGATCCCGGAACCGTCCGGCGCCCAGGTCGGCTGCGCCACCAGCTGGTCGGACACAAGCGTCCTGCGCGCGCCCAGCGTCGAACCGTTCCACGACGCGATGGTCAAATACGAGACCTGCTTCTCGTAGGTGCAGATCATCGCGACCTGCGTCCCATCCGGCGACAGCGCGGGGGTGCGGCAATCCTCCGCGGCTGTGGTCAGCGCCCGCCCGGCCGAGGCCGCGCGGCTCGTGTACCAGAGCTGACTGATCAACTTGGTGTCGGGCCCGTAGGAGTACTTGGTGTACATGGCGCCGCCCTGCCTCACCGGCAACGGCTGCACGTCGCCGCCGGTGTAGTCGTTGGCGCTGGTCCAGAGCCTGCCCTGCCGCACCGTTCCGGCTAGCGGCATGGCCCAGATCGAGAGGACGACGTCATATCCGTATTTCGGCTGGTCGTACGCCATCCACAGCGTGGTGCCGTCGGCGCTCAGACGCGGATAAAAGGACCAGTGGTTGGCGCCGGTGTCCTTGTTGCGTGCGGGCGCGGCGTTGCTCGTCACCTGCCTGAGGACGGTGCCGAAGCGATTGATCACGTAAACGTCCGAATACGCACGGGTCTGCTTGACAGCGACAAGGTTGCTGCCGTCGGGGTAAAGCGACGGCTGCGTCCAACCGGCTTCCGGCGTCAGCTGGTGAAAGCGGCCGGCGCTCAGGCTGTACAGGGCGCCCGACTGGGCCAGGTAGAGCGTGCCCGGCAGCGTCAGCGCCTGCGCCCGCGGCGTCGCGGCAGTCGGTTTTTGCGCCGGCGCCGCAACCTTGGATTGCTTGGTGCCGAGATAGACGTAGGTCGTGGTGCCGCAGACCAGCATCACCACGGCGAGCCCGGCGCCAAGCAGGAAGCGCGAGATCATCATGGGAAGTACTGGCGCACCAGGGGCAGGATCAGGTTCCAGTTTGGGTTGATGCTGCCGTCGGGCCCGTCGCCGTGGGTGTAGGGCGGCAGAAGCACGATCTGGCGGATCTGATCGGGATTGTCGAAGCTCGCCGCCAGCGGCAGCAGCTGCGCGACCTTCGACAGGCCGATGCTGGTCTTCAGCTCACCGCCGATGGCTGCCGAGATGGCCGGTAGGTCGGCAGGCGAGAGCTGCTTGGCCTTCTGGCGGATCGCCATCAACACCTGCTGCTGTCGCTGCGAGCGGCCGAAGTCGCTCTGCAGGTCGCCGTGCCGGGAGCGCACGTACTGCATGGCGTGGATCCCGTCCAGGTGTTGAGGGCCGGCGAGCACCGCGACGCGCTCATAGTCGTAGGGCCATCCGCTATAGATGTCGGCCGGGTAGTAGTCGTCCATCACCGGGTTGCTGGTGACGACGTCAATGCCGCCGATCGCGTCGATCAACTTGACGAGGCCGAGCAGCCCGACCCAGATGTAGTCGTCGATATGGACGCCGAAATCCTGCTGTACCGTGGCGATGGCGGCGCCGGGACCGCCGTACGAATAGGCGCCGTCGATCTTCGCAAAACCGCCGGTCGACAGGTGCACATAGAGGTCGCGCGGGATGGAGAGCATCGTGACCTCTTTCGTCGAGGGCACCACCCTGACCAGGATCATCGATTGCGTCAGGACATGGTCGGCGCTGAACTTCGAGTCGTCGTCGGAGCCGAGCAGCAGCACGGTGAAGGCGCCGGGCACGGAGCTCGGCGACGGCGAAGGTGAACGTGAGGTGAAGATCGAGGTTGGTGACGGGCTCGGCAGCTGGATCACCTGGCCCGTGGCCTCCAGCGCCGTTTGCGCGGCGGGGACGAAGTACGCCAAGCCGCCCGCCACCGACGACATTGCGATGGCAAGCAGGATGAGAAAGCTGGTGCGTAGTGGGCTAAGCCGCCGGCGTGATGCTCTGACGCGGTGCCCCGGTCGTAAGCCGAGAGGCACGGGGCTGCATTCTAACCTTTAGCCGGGTATCGGTTTGTAAGCGAGCTGTTAACGGTCTTGAAGGAACGCCTGCCTACCTCTGGATCGCGAGCTGGACAGCCTTGACCGCGAGCAGGATGATCGCCACCACGAGATAGGAGCTCAAGGCGTAGAGGGCGATCCTCCGGGACAGCGACGCGGGGGGTCGTTCGAGGAGGGCGAGCGCGGGCATCCTCCAGTTTTCGCGCTCCTCTCGCGAGATTTCCGGTTCAGGCGGCGCACCCCGGTCGCGAACCCAGCTCCATCCGCCCCCGAGCACGAGGATCACAGCGGCCAGCGATCCCAGCACGAAAAGGAGCGTTGTCACATCGACGGAGGGGATCACGGTCGAGATCACGAGGATGAGTGAGAGGACGAGCATCGCGCTCACGATCACACCCGCGATCGCGTTCAGCCACGGCCTGTTGACCCAGGGGCCGAGGACCGCGCGGTCGTTGCAGAGCAGCACGGCGAACACGGTCGCGCTCGGAAGCATGATCCCTGCCAGCGCCTGCACCGCAGTCGTGATCAGCCCCAGGGGCGCCTGCGGAATGAGCACGATGGCCGCCGCGAGCACGACCATGCCGGTGTAGGAGGCGTAGAAAAGCTTGGCCTCGCGCACGCCCCTGTGCAGTGAGTGCCTCAAACCGAACATGTCGCCAAACGCATAGGAGGTCGCGAGCGTCACAGCCGACGCGCCGACGATCGAGGCGTCGAACAGCAAGAGGGCAAAGATGGTGCCGGCCATCGGCGAGACGTGGCTCGCCAGGCCCTGCGCGATGTGAAGCCCGTCCTGGTAGTGGCCGAACTCCGAGCTCCCGGTGAAGGCGGATGCGGTGGCCATCATGATCGCGGCCGCGCCGATGACGACGACGAACGCGCCGATCACCGTGTCCGCCTTCTCGTACTCGAGCCAGCGCGGGGTGATCCGCTTGTCGATCACGTTGGACTGCTGGAAGAAGAGCTGCCAGGGTGCGACCGTCGTTCCCACCACGGCCACGATCAGCAGCGCAGAGTTTGACGTCAGGCCGCCCTCCACCCCGGGCACCAAGAACCCCTTGAGCGACGCACCGGGGTCGGGGTGGCTGAGCAATACCAGCGGCAGGACCAGCAAGCTCGCGAAGAGGAACACGAACATGGCCCGCTCCCAACGCCGAAAGTTGCCGCTCACGGTGATGCCGATCAGGAGGAGCGCTGCGATGGGCACGGCGATGAAGATGCTGAGGCCGAAGTACTGCCCAGCCAGGCTGATGCCCATGAACTCGGTGCTGATGGTCAGGAAGTTGAGCAAGAAGATGCCGCCGGCTGAGAACCAGCCCCAGAAGCGTCCGAAGCGCTCGCTGATGAGCCGGGCGTAGCCGACTCCTGTCACCGCGCCGAGGCGCACGACCATCTCCTGGTTGACGACCAACACGGGGATCAGAAGGAGTAGCGTCCACAAAAGCGAGTAGCCGAAGTCCTGGCCCGCCTGGGCGTAAGTGGAAACGCCGCCGGCGTCGTTGTCGCCGACCATGACGATGAGGCCTGGTCCGATGATCGCCGCCAGCGTGAGCAGGCGACGACGCCAGGTGCGACGAGGCGTGACATCGCTGACGCGGATGGTTCCGAACGCGCCGTGGATGTCGCCCTGGTGCAATTCGTCGAGCACCGCCGACGTTGGCTTCGTGCGCGAGTCCTTGCGGTTTGGCTCGCGCTCGGACATCAGCGGTCTATACCCCGGTGCTCGCTTCGACCCGGTTGCGCCAGTCCTCTGGGACCAAGGCCTCGATGACGTCGTCACAGGAGATCGCGCCGATCAGGTTGCCGGCGGCGTCGACTACCCCCAGGGCGATGAGGTTGTAGTCGGCCATCATCAACGCGACGTCGGCGAAGTCGGCGTTGCCGTGGACCGAGACGATCGTCAGCTCGAGCTCCTCGACCCGATGCGTACGATCCGTTCGAAGCAGCTCGACCACGCCGATACTTCCGATGTACAGGCCGTCGTGATCGGTGACGAACACGGTCGTCAGCAATTGGTGTGGAGCTTTGTCATCCGTCCGCACGGCCTCGAGCGCCATCTCGACCGTGGATTCGCGGACGACCCAGACGTAGTCCGGGCTCATCATGCCGCCCGCCGTGGTCGGGTGGTACTGAAGAAGCTTGCGCAGCTTGTACTGCTGGCTCGCCCCCATCATCTCGAAGATGGGCTTGCGGCGCTCTTGTGCGAGCTCGCTCAGCAGATCGGCCGCATCGTCGGGCGCCATGCCCTCGAGGATTCGCGCGGCGTCTTCATTCGACTTCGACTTGAGGAACTCGACCTGGTGCTCGGTGTCGAGCTCTTCGAAGACGTCGGCGGTCAGCGCGGGGTCGCTCTCGACAGCCTCGATGATCTCCTGGCCTTCCTCGTGCGAGGCGTCCTCGACGATGTCGGCGATCTGTGCGGGATGAAGGCGGCGCAATCGCTGCAGCGGCATCAGCAGCTTGGCCGTAGGCACGTGGCCCACGAAGGGCTGGATGTCCTTCCAGTCGAGGATGGCGTGGCGGCGGAGGTCGGGTCGGCCGCGACGCGGGAGCAGGCGCCGCAGCATCGCCTGCGGGCTGCGGTCGATGCCGGCCAGGTACCAGCCCTCGTCGCCGGGGGCAAGGACCAGGTCGTGCGCCTGAACGATTCGGCCTTTGACCACGTCAACCAGGTGCCGGCCGAGCACGTCCGCTGCAAGCAGCACCTCGCCGGGCCGGCGCTGGAAAGCTTCGGTGCGGATGGTGTGCGTGTTCAGCCGCACACCACCCGGCTCGAGCGAGTCGATCAGGTCCTTGCCGATGAACACGTCCTGCGCTCCGACGCGGACCTTCAGCCCCGTCACGGGCGGGTAGGTGCCGTCGGCGAGCTTGACGATGAAGTCTTCGACCCGCCCGACCTCCGTTCCGGCTGGGTTGAGGACCGGGCTGCGCAGGAGCTGCGTGACCATCAGCCGCCGCTTGTCATGCAGGCGCGTCGATTGCTCCATATCGCCGTCCACACCTCGATCGCTCATTGCTTCATGCCTTCCCCCCTGTGATCGACCCATTATCCCGCCGATGTTCGAGCGCCTCGTGAGCCTCGGGAACGATCCAGATGAGGAGTGCAAGGGCGGCGATGTACTGAATCCACCACCAGCCGGTGAGCATGCTCACGGCCAGTCCTGCGAGGGTGACCGCGGCCAGGTAGGCGCAGCTGATCGTCTCGGCGATGTCCGCACGCAGTGAGGGGCTGCCGATGACCTGGTTGACCCGGCGCTTGGCTCGCGCAAGCAGCGGCATGGCCACGATGGCGACGGCGCTGACCGCAACGCCGGCGATCGAGTCCGACGGCGTGATGCGCAGGACGATGCCGGCGACGGAAGACAGCACGACGTAAGCGCACAGAAGCACGAGCAAGACCGCCGAGACCCGCGTCGTGGTGGCCTCGAGCCGTTCAACATCGCGGCTCGTCCCCGCCGACTCCGCCGACAACCGCACATAG
>WNGI01000831.1_pt1 | contig 24306 bp, 16 predicted proteins | sample 5400621 | NCBI WGS metagenome assembly WNGI01 (sample SAMN13153374, study PRJNA577476) | soil metagenome | isolation source: 20 cm soil or saprolite under Garry oak tree replicate 1 | place: USA:California | collected 2016-06-15 | reverse complement strand
GGCTTCAAGCCTGCCACCACCACCTGCCGTCCCTCGGCCGGCGACTGCGACGTGGCCGAGAGCTGTACCGGGTCGAGTGCGGCGTGCCCGGCGAACGCCTTCAAGCCCGCCACGGCCGAGTGTCGGGCGGCGGCGGGCAACTGTGACGTCGCCGAGAGCTGCACGGGGTCGGGACCGAGCTGCCCGTCGGATAGCTTCAAGCCTTCCAGCACGACCTGTCGTTCCTCGGCCGGCGACTGCGACGTGGCCGAGAGCTGCACCGGGTCGGGGCCGAGCTGTCCGGCCGACGGCTTCGCACCCGCGACCACCGAATGCCGGCCTAGCGCCGGCGACTGCGACGCGGCCGAGAAGTGCACGGGCACAGGGGCCGACTGCCCGGCGGACACCTTCAAGCCTTCCAGCACCACCTGCCGTCTCTCGGCCGGCAACTGCGACGTGGCCGAGAGCTGTACGGGCGCGAGTGCCGCCTGTCCTTCCGACAGCTTCAAGTCCGCGACGACCCTCTGCCGCGCCTCGGCGGGACAATGCGACCTAGCCGAGAACTGCACCGGGTCGAGTGCCGCGTGTCCGCCCGATGCGAAGAGCAGGGCGCAGTGCCGTGCGGCCGCGGGCGCCTGCGACGTGGCAGAGCTCTGCGACGGGAGCTCGAACGACTGCCCGGCCGACGCCAAGAGCACCGCGGTCTGCCGGCCGTCGAGCGGTGATTGCGACCTGGCGGAGCGCTGCGATGGGATCGGCAACAACTGTCCGGCCGACGCCAAGAGCACGGCCGTCTGCCGCCCGGCGGCCGGCGAGTGCGACCAGCCGGAGCGCTGCGATGGCGTCTCCAACACGTGCCCCGCGGACGGCTTGCTCGCGGCCGGCACGCCGTGCACGGACACCGACGGACTGTCCTGTACGACCGCCCGTTGTGACGCGGCCGGCAGGTGCAACCAGAGGGCGACCGATGACTGCGTGGTCGATATCTGTCGCACCGCCGAATTCTGGGGCGACTATGAGTGCCCAGCCGGACAGCTCACGTGCAACAGCGGCAAGTCGAAGAACATCGTCCAGGCGCTGATCAACTTCGCTGGCGGATGCATCAATATCTGTGGCGAAGTCATCAAGACGACGAGGTTGGACGACGCCGACTCGGCAACGGAGGCGATTTGCACCGGCGGGCAAGGCGATCCGCGACTTCAGCTCGTCCGCCAGCTGACGGCGGCCGCGATCAACTGCATCATGAGCAGCGGCCACGCCGACTGCACGGGCATGTCCACGGAGGCGGTCTTCAAGGCGTGTAACAACAGCTGCGCCGCCGGCAACGCGCCCTTCTTCCCCGCGTGCACCGCCGCGCTGGATTGCTTGAACATGGGCGGCAGCTACAATCCCAGAACTGGGAACTGCCAGATACTCGCCGGCAACTGCCAGGCACTACCGCTGACCAACGTGAAGCTCGGGCTCAACTTCGAGCCCACGGGTCCGGCGGGAGGAAGCAAGCAGTGCCAGTCCGCCTCGGGTAGGTCGTGCGCGATCGTTCCGCCGGGTGAGAACAAGTGCATCCTCGGCCTGAAGAGTCCGGGACCCGAAGTCTGCCAGTAGCGCGAAGGGTGCCGAGCATGATTCCCTGCGTGACGTCCTCCCGCTGGCTGGCAATCACGGTTGCCGTGGTAATGATGGACCTGGCCAGCGCGCGTGCCGACATGCTGTGCAAGAATCCCAAGGGCGTCGTGCTCGTGCGCGGTGCGTGCAAAGGGCGGGAGAATCGTCTCGACCCCGATGCGCTCGGGCTCAAGGGACCATCGGGCCCACCCGGTCTGCCGGGACCCGCTGGTTCCGACGGTGCGCAGGGCACGACGGGTCTACACGGCCCGACGGGCGCGGAAGGGCCGGCGGGCCCCGAAGGGGCAACCGGCCCACAAGGCGCAACGGGCCCCCAAGGCCCTGGCCTCGTCGTCAAGGATGCGAACGGCACGTTCGTCGGCCTCATGGTGGATCCCATTCATTCGACGGACACCGGCATCCCGGTCGTCCGTCGCATCGGGGGCCAGCTCTTCGGCCTGACCGTGGTCTTGACCGGATTCCCGACACCAGGTGGCGACTTCGTTCAGTTGTACTGGGAGAGTGGCGACTGTTCGGGGACGCCACTTCTGGGCGGCGTCGAAACGGCTTTCACCCCCGGACTGCACGTCGGGTCCGATTTGATGGGCGTCTACTGGAGCAAGCCAGGCGCGTCGACCGCGGTCAACTCTTGGGGCATACGACAACCCTCGGCCGCATGCACGAGCGGTGGCGGCACGCCACTCTCATCGCCCGCGGGCTGGTGTTGTCGTACTACGGGTCCATTGACGAACATCTATTCTCCGGCGGTATTCGTCGACCTGAACCCGCTGGGGTTCGTTTCGCCCTTCCACGTCGAGGGGCCGTAGGCGGCAAGGGCGACGGGGAACGCCTCGTCGCGGCGTACCACGTTCTGCGTGCGACGGCGTTCCCTAGGTTGAGGCTGCTGCACTCCCACCGGCGCTGGCTCGCCGACCTCGGGCACGAGGTGATGCTCCGGCCCAAGGAGGCACGCCGCGTAGCACTCAGTGCAGGAAGCGCGGCCGGCCGTCGGGACGACCGGTATCCGTCAGCACGCCGGGCAGGGCCACCCGGAACTCGCTCCCGACGCCAGGCTCGCTCCGCGCCGTGACCTCGCCGCCGAGTAGCCGCACGCACCGGCCGACGAGGGTGAGTCCGATGCCGAGGCCGTTGTAGCGGCGCGTCGTCGAGCTGTCGGCCTGGGCGAAGATGTCGAAGACCTGCTGGAGCCGCTCGGGCGCGATGCCGACTCCTGTGTCGCGGACGGTGATGATGGCGGCATCACCGTCGCCGGGGCGCACCGTGACCACGGCTTCGCCCCGTGACGTGAACTTGAAGGCATTGCCGACCAGGTGGAAGAGCACACGCCGCAGGAGGTCGCCGTCGACCTGCATCCGCGCGGCCCGCGGGTGGACGTCGATCCGCACCTGGACCTGCTCCGGATCGGGAAGGGTCGGCATCAACGCCAGCACCTGCTCGAGGAGCCGCTCCGTGTGCACCCGTTCGGAGCGGACGAGGACGCGGTCGGCCTCGAGCTGCACGAAGAACAGGATGTCGTCGATCAGCGTGTTCAGGTGCCGCGTGCTGCCGAGCACGCGGTCGAGGAAGCTCGAGTGCTCGTCGCTCACCGAACCGCCAACGCCTTCGCGCATGAGCGACGCGTAGCCGAGTATCGCGTTCAGCGGCGTGCGAAGCTCGTGGGACACCATGCCGAGGAACTCGGTCTTCACGCGGTTCGAGCGGCTGAGCTCGTCGGTCAGTCGGGAGATGCGGTCCTCGCGCGAGCGCAGCGTCTCGTCCTTGGCGAAGGCGACACGGCGGGTGAGCCCGAGCTCGGTCTCGAGCTTGCTGCAGAGCGTCTCGACCGACTCGCGGCTGCGCGCGGCGCTGAGCGCCTGTCCGACGATCTCGGCCACGAGCGCGAGCGCGTGGCTGCGGGCGAACGCCTGCGTCGGCGCGGTGATGGAGTGCAGGATGACCGCGCCGCCCGGGTCACCACCCATCGTGAACGGCAAGACGAGAAAGCCCTCGTCGGCGAGCTCGGCGGGCGCGACGGCGACGAAGCCGCCGTCGGTCACGCGCCGGAAGCAGACGGGCTCGACGGCAGGGCCGACGAGCCGTGCGAGCATGAGCCAGCCGCGCTCGTCGAGGTCACCGGCGGTGCCGCCGAGCCGCTGCGACTGCGTCGCGAAGCCGGCTAGCGCGAGCTCGCCACCGGCCCCATCGGCGAGCACGATGGCACCGGTCTCGACGGCCAGCTGGCGCACGAGCACCTCGGCGATCTCCTGCCCGCAGGCCCGGAGCCCGTGGCCGCGTGCCAGCACGCCGAGCACCAGCTTGATGGTCGAGAGGTAGAGGACCGCGTCGTCCCGCTGCTCCTCCACCTCCGCCAGGGCGCGACGCGTGCGCTCGTCGGACATCCGGCCCTCAGGCCTCCACGCGCCCGAGCATGTCGAGCGCACCGTCTTCCGCGAGTGCGGCGATCACGACGTCCCACAGCTCCGGCGTCACGCCGCGTGCCGCCTCGCGCGCGAGCGCGTCCGCGGCCTCGGGACGGAGCCGTCGCTCGGCGACGTCCGTCGCCGCGACGAGCCGGTTCGTGGCGGCGACGAGCGCCGTGATTCCGGGACGGTCGGGCGCGGCGTGATGGAGCCGCGCCGCCTCGACGATCGACGGCGGTAGGCCCCAGGCCTCGAGGAGCCACCCGCCCACCTCGGCGTGCTGCACGCCGAAGGCCGCCTGCTCGACGTCGACGATCGAACGCACCGGCTCCGCGCCCGCCGTCCAGTACGCATCCTTGAAGCGCGCGCCGAGGATCAGCCGGCCGACGTCGTGCAGGAGTCCCGCCGTGAACGCCTCGTCCGGATCGCCGGCGCAGAGCTTCGCGGTCAGCACCTTGCTGCCGACGGCCACCATGACCGCATGCGACCAGAGCGCTCGCAGCCGCTCGCTCGGGATGCTGGGAGCGATCGTGTCCCACACCTTCACCCCGAGCGCGAGGTTCCGGACCGTCGAGAAGCCGAGCAGCATGACGGCGCGGGGAATCGTCGCGACCCGGCGCGACTGTCCGAAGAACGCGCTGTTCGCGAGCCGGAGCATCTTCCCGGTGAGCGCCTGATCGTGCTCGATGAGGTCGACCAGGTCCCGGGTGCTCGAATCCTCGCGCTCGACGAGGCCGAGGACCCGCGCCAGCACGGCCGGGATGGTCGGCAGGTTCTTCTGGCCGATCACCTCGGCGCGGAACCGCTGCAGACTCCCCCGGTCGAGCGGCCCCGTGGACCCCGCATCCGCTGTGGCGTCTCCCATTCACGGCCTCCCGCCCTCTGACTATCGGCGGTCCGGACGGGAATCTTGAAGGCGCGCCGTCACGGATCCGGTGCCGACGTCGTTGCTGCGGCGGGCGGATGCCCGGCCGGCCGAGTTCCTGTCCTCGCTCGACCTCGATCCGGACGCGCTCTACCCCTGCGTCCCCGACCTCTCCGGCGACTGATCAGGGCAGCGCGGCAACCGCCCGGAGCGGTCCGCCGCTGCCGCCGCCGATCTTCATCGGGAGGCCGATGAAGACCGCCCCCGTCGGCGGCAGCGCGCCGAGGCCGACGAGGTTCTCGAAGATCGGGACGTTGGCGTTGGTGAGGACGCGATGCGCCCGGAAGTCGCGCGACGGCCCGTGGTCGATCGAGGCGGTGTCGATGCCGATGGCATGGATGCGGCGCGCCGTGGTGAGCCATGCCGCGGCGTCCGCCCCGACGCCCGGGAAGTGGAGGTGCTGGGTGTCGCCCGCGGCCGCGGTTCCGAGATAGCGCGCCGGGTCCGTCCAGTAGCGGTCCCAGCCGCTCCGGACCAGCACGATCGCCCCGTCGCGGATGCGGCCCCTGCGGCGCTCGAATGCCCGGAGATCCGCCATGGTGAGGAGCGCATCGCGGTCGCGCGCCGCCTTGTCCGTGATGTCGACCACGACGGCGTCACCGATCAGCCGGTCTAGCGGCACCTCGTCCGCCGTCCAGCGATCGCGCGCGAAGTGGATCGGCGCGTCGAGGTGCGTACCGCCGTGCTCCGCCGCGCAGAAGTCGTTCGCCGCATACCACCACCCGCCCGAGGTCACGCCGTGCGCCACGGGCTCGAGCGTGAAGTGGCGCGCCGTCGGCCAGTAGATCGTCCGGCTGTCGAACGGATGAGTCAGGTCGACCAGCCGGGCGCCGGCGAGATCGAGCGCGGCGGCGGGCGCCGCGAGGCCGAGCAGCAGCAGGATTTGTCCGATCATCGTCATCGCTCCGGGTGCAGGCGCTCGGCGAGGTCACGAAGTGCCGGCGTGACGTGCACGGGATAGGGCGCTGCATGGGCGAGGCGGCGCACGTCGGGCGGCAGCGCCGCGATCTGGTTTCGGGCCCGCGTCTGGAGGTCGGCGAGCGGGGTGACGGGACCGCCGGCTTTCCCGCCGTGGATCACCGGCACGAGGAGCGGCACGCCCGCGACCGTCTCCGTGTCGAGCGCGACGACGTCCTCGCGGAATCGCCCGTCGGGGTCGTGCGAGCGGTAGATCTGCTTCACCCCCGGATACGTGCCCTTCTCGGCGCCCAGCTTCCGGACGGCGCGGCGTTCCGTGGCGGTCTCGAGCATGACCAGCTTGTACACCCCGGAGAGCGCCGCCGCGTCGCGCGACGTCACGAGGTCGGTGCCGACGCCGTAGAGATCGATCGGGGCCTGCGCCGCTTCGAGGGCCGCGATGCGGTCCTCGTCGAGGTCGCCGCTCGCCACGATGACCGCGTCCGCGAGTCCGGCGTGGTCGAGAATCTCGCGCACCGCCCGGCTGAGCACCAGGAGATCGCCACCGTCGACGCGGACGCCGCCCACCGCCGCGCCGAGGGCGGCAGCGCGCCGCGCGCCCTCCAGCGCGTCGTACGTGTCGACCAGCAGAATCGCGTGCTCGGGAAACGTCCGCGCGTAGGCGCGGAACGCCTCTGCCTCGTGTGCGAATGCCATCGTGAAGCTGTGCGCCGCCGTGCCGTACACCGGGATGTCGAACGTCTGACCCGCGAGCGTGTTGGACGTGCCGATGCAGCCGCCGATCACCGCCGCCCGCGCGGCGAACAGCGCGGCCGGGAACCCGTGGGCGCGGCGCGCGCCGAACTCGATCACGCCCTTCCCCGCGGCCGCCTGCACCACGCGCGCGGCCTTGCTGGCGACGAGCGTCTGATGGTTGACCGTCGCGAGGAGGAACGTCTCGACGATCTGTGCCTCGATCAACGGCGCGCGCACCCGCACGAGCGGCTCGCCGGCGAAGGCCACGGTGCCCTCGGGAATCGCGTGCACGTCGCCGGTGAAGCGAAGCCCGGCCAGGTACTCCCAAAAGCCGGCGGGTGCCCGGGAGAACACGGGCAGGCCGCGGAGGTAGTCGATGCTCCGGCCGTCGAAGCGCATCGCGAGCAGGAACTCGACGGCCTGCGCGAGGCCGGCCGCGACCAGGAAGCTCCGGTTCTCCGGCAGCTGGCGCACGAAGAGCTCGAACGTGCCGATCGTCGGGGCGAGACCGGCGTCGAAATAGGCCGCGCCCATGGTGAGCTCGTAGAGGTCCGTGGCGATACCGGAGCGTCCGGCGTCGTCCAGCGCGTCGAGCGTGCGCATCCCCGTCGCGGTATTGCATCGATCAACTGCCCGGAGGGATGCAAGACGTCCCCCACGATGGGTCGGAGCCGGCGACACGCGCGCTGAAGCTCGCCGCCGAGCTCGCCCGCGGCCGCGGGGGCCGCCTGCTCGTGAGACGCTCACCGCGCGGGCGGTCGGGGGGCGAAACGCGCCCGCCGTCGAGTGTCGCGTCGAGATCGGCGACCCGTTCGAACGGATCATGCAGGCGGCCCGCGACGTCGATTCGGTGGTGATGGCGACGGCGGGCCGTACCGGTCTCGCGCATCTCCTGATCGGCAGCGTGGCGGAGAAAGTGGTCCGCCACGCGCCGGTCCCCGTGCTCACGATCCGCCCCACCGCCGTGCGGCGGCGAAGCTCAGCGACGAGACCGCGTCGCCGGAAGGCCGCGAGCGGCGCCCGCCGCCTGCGAGTCGGTCAGGGGTAAACGAGCGCCTTCTTCTTCGCGCGCAGACCCATCGTCGACTGCGAGCACTGGTTCCCGACCCGCACGGTGATCTTGACGCTCGTCCCGTCGAGCGGGCGATTCGGGAACTTCCGGCTGACGGCGCGGAAGATCACCCGGCCGCTCTTCCGCTTGACGAACCGGCCGTCGCGGAGGCCGCCGGCGAAGGTGCCGTCCTTGTCGCAGAAGCTGAACCGGCGCGGGGTCGGCCGCATCCAGTGGCCGGCCGGGACGGTCGCACAGACGACCTGACCGGCGCCGTCGGAGATCTGCAACGAGGTGTCGTGCTGGTTCGGGTCGAAGCCCACCGGCGTGAAGTAGGAGTAGATCGCCTTCACGCGCATGCGGTTCCGTCCCTTGGCCGTCGGCCGCTTGAGCATCACGCGCTGCGGCTGCATCGCGATCAGCTGCTCGCAGCAGTCCGGGTCCTCCCAGTCGACCAGGCCGTCGCCGTCGTTGTCGATGCAGTCGCCGCAGATCTCGACCGGCTTGGTGGGCGACGGCGTGCAATCGGCGACCACGGCGTGGGCGCAGCGGCCGGCGTTGCAGGTCTCGGTCGTGCAGGCGTTCCCGTCGTTGCAGTCCAACGCCGTCGTGCACGGCTGGCAGCCGGCGATCGTCTCGTACTCGCAGCGGCCGGCGTTGCAGCTCTCGGTCGTGCAGGCGTTGCCGTCGGTGCAGTCCGACGCCGTCGCGCACGGCTGGCAGCCGGAGATGGGCTGGTAGACGCAGCGGCCGGCGTCACAGGTCTCGGTCGTGCACGCATTGCCGCTGTCGCAGTCCGACGCGGTGGTGCACGGCTGGCAGCCGGCGATCGCCTCGTGGGTGCAGCCGCCGGTGCCGTGGCAGCTGTCCACGGTGCAGGCGTTGCCGTCGTCGCAGGTCGCGTCGCCGTCGACCTTGCCGTCACAGTCGTTGTCGACCCCGTCGCATGTCTCGTGGACGTTCCGGTCGATCGCCAGCGTCGCGCCGTAGGTCACCGGGGCGGCGTTCGCCGCCGACGCGGTGATCGACCACGTGAAGTCGTCGTCCTTGCAGGTGGGCTGCGCGTCGAAGGTCAGGTGGACGGTCACCGTCGAGCCGGCGGCGACGAACGGCACCTCCACCTTCAAGGGATTCAGCGAGTCGACCGTCGCGCCGGACGACACGACCGCGGAGACGTTGCCCATCCAGTCCGGGAGCGCGCTGCCGTCGATGACGAGACCCTTCACCGGCGCCGGGCCGTCGTTGCGCACCGTGATCGAGTAGCCGGCCGACGTCGTGACATTCGGGGCGGCGTTGTCGGGCTCGAGCGTCGCCGTGACCGAGAGGTTGCCGCTCGGCAGGAACGCGGCGTCGCCGAGGAAGCCGCACTCGAGATGGTCCTTGTTGAAGTTGTTGACGGTCGACGAAGTTGCCGGCGCGAAGAGCGACATCGGCAGGTCGCCGGCGCCGGCGATCGCGCCGTTGGCGACGAGCACGCTGATCGGCATCGCGAAGTCGAGAAAGTAGTCGGCGCTCCCGCCGAAGGCCGAGTCGGCGGGCACCGACCGGACGAGCGGCGTCGAGTTGACCGTCGACCCGTTCGCGGCGTTGACGCCCTGGCCGAAGAGCAACGTCTCCGCAGGGTCGTTGAAGTTCGGCGTGAACGCCAGGTCGCGGGCGGAGGTGTTCGCCCACAGCTCGAGGTCGTCGGACTTGCCGTTCACGGCGATCTCGTACTGGTACTGGCGCGCATTCCCCGCCGGCACCTGCATGAGCGCGGACCAGATGCCTTCGGAGTACCCACCCTTGATCGCCGGGTTCGCGTCGAGGCGGTAGCGGAAGTACAGGTACTTGGCGTCGTACGCGTAGTACGTCGCGGGATGCGCCGCATCGCCGACGATGTCGACCTGCGACGGGCTCTCGTCGCCGACCGGATCGCCGCCGGGTGCGCAGTCGAGCGCCTCCCATGGGACGGCGCCGAAGTCGGGATCCCCGGCCGCGCCCGCGGCGCTCGCCCCGAGGACGACGAGGGTAACCAGGCCGAGGCAGGCTGCACGAACACCCTGCGCGCGAATCGATGATGCCTTCACGATACTCCCCTCCCGCAATACAGCCGAGTCGGTGTGGATTTGGCGGGGAGCCAGTCCAATCTCCGTGCCGGACCCGTCGAACGTTCGTCGGAGCGGCGGGTTTTCGCCGGCGCGGCGAGCGGCGCGGCTCGCAGCGGGCCGCGAAATATCTAGACTTCAGACGAGACGCCATGCTGCCGGCCGCAGCGCCCGCCGTGTGGCGGCGCGGACCCCCGGCCCGCAGGCGCTCACGCGCCTCGCATGCGCACCGCCGGCGCAGCGCGCTGCCCGGACTCGCGCGGCTGCAGGCACCGACCCCCGATCGCGCAAATCAGCAAGAGCTACCGCAGCTCAGGGCGGGCAGCTCGCCGGCGCCGGCGTCTTCGGCTGGGCGATGAACCGGCCGGCCGTGTCGTTGGCCGCGGTCGACGGCGGGTTGCCGCTCGCCTTGGCAGGCGCATCGGCACACCATGTACGCGGACCGACCAACAGCCGGACGGCGACGCTCCCCTGCGGCGGCGACGCGAGCGTGTACGACCACTTCGCGTGCCCCCCGCGTACCGTGATCCGGTCCCACTTCACGATGACGCTGGAAATCGGCCCGTCCGGATCCTGGCCTTTGAAGCGCCAGCCGAGGAAGTAGGGCGCGACTCCCATCCTCGACCACCCCGACGCGGGCAACGACGCGGTCACGGTCTGGCCCGTGCCCGCCGAGTCGTAGACCGTCACGGACCCGCCCATGACTATCGGGTCGGCGGGACCCGGCAATGGCGGGACGATGCGGTTGGGCGTCGGATCGCTGCGCGTGACCGAGCGGAAGGAGACCCGGCGGGTATCGGCGCTCGACCCGTCGCGGAGGTTCAGGGCGGTCGTCCGGATGAGCATCGGCGGCTCCGTCGTCGTGGTCGTGGTCGTCGTGGTGGTGGACGTCGTGGTCGTCGACGGCGGCAGCGTGCTGGTGGTGCTCGGCGGCACGGTGGTGGTGGTCGTGACCGTCGTGGTCGTCGTGCTTGGCGGCGGCGTGATCGTGGTGGACGTCGTCGACGGGGGCGGCGTGGTGGTCGTGCTGGTCGTCGTCGTCGACGGGACGGGCACGGTGGTACTCGTGGTGGTCGAAGGTAGCGGCACGGTAGTGGTCGTGGTCGTCGTCGTGGTCGTCGTGGTCGACCCCGGAATGGTGGTCGTGGTCGACGCCGGGATCGTCGTGGTCGTCGACGTGGTCGTGGTGGACCCCGCGAGCGTCGTGCTGGTCGACCCCGGGATCGTCGTCGTGGTCGACGTCGTCGTGGTCGTGGTCGTCGATGTCGACGTCGAGGGCGGGACAGTCGTGGTGGTCGTCGTCGTGACGCCGGGGTTGCTCGCCGGGTCGGCCGGATCCGTGTGCGCGTCGAGCTCCGTGCGGTCGAAGTAGCCGTCCTCGTCGCGATCGATGCCGATGCGGGTGCCCGTCCCGGGCGGCACGGCCGTGTAGGTCAGCTCCTGGCCGACGACGGCCGCCTGCGCGCGGAGCGTCGGCTCGTCCAGTAACGGCTCCGAGGCACGATCGCTGCGGAACACGCCGAAAGCAGACTGGTACAGCCAGCCGCGCGCCTCGCCGTTCCGGACACCCTTCACGACGAGGTCGCAGTCGCCCACGTTGGCGCGCAGGATGAGCAGGTTATTGATGCGACCGGTCACCGTCGGGTCGTTGAACGTCGTCGACGTCGCCGACACCTGCTGGCCGACGATCGGCGCGAGCCCGGTGTCGAACGCCATGAGGAACGCCTCGACCTGACGGCGCTTCGTGTCCGCGTTGCTACCGAAGTTGAAGACGCTCGCGTGCAGGAAGTCGAAGACCGAATCGATGCTGCCGTCGTGCAGGAAGCCGAAGGCGCGCACCTGGTCGCCCACCGGGCCCGTCGCCGGCGCCTGCGTGCCCGGCGGCACGCCGAACATGCCGACCTTCTGATAGAGGTTCCGGAGATGCGCGATCTTGAACTCCTGCGGCTCGCCCTCGAACGACGAGAAGCCGTCGGTGCCGACCGGCACCTTGTGGCAGAACACACACTGGAGCGTGCTGCCGTCGATCTGGGAATTGAGGAAGATGTTCTGTCCCGTCGATTGCGTCGAGGTGAAGCTGTTGTCGAGTGCGTGGATCGGGTTCGGCGGGTACCGGACGGTCAGGATGAAGTCCGTGTAGCTCTGCATCTCGGCCGTCGAGAGCTGGCTCGTCGCTCCGAGGAGACCCACGAACGCCGGGTTGAACTTCTTGAACGCCTGGTCCTCGGCGAGCGGATCGCCGCCGGCGTCGGTGCCGCCCGTCCGGTCGCCGCGCCAGTGCATCGGACCGGCCGGGTCCGCCATGCCGCGCAGACTCTGCGTCGTCATCGGCCCCTTCATCGGATGGAAGGTCGGGCTCCCGCTCGGCTTCGGAACGCGGAACGGGTTCGGATTGTTCACCACCGTGCCGAACGGATCGCCGAGGTCCCAGGCGAGGCTGTCGAAGTCGCCGAAGATGTGGCAGCTCGCGCAGGCCGAGTCCCCGTGCCCCGAGCGCCGCGCGTCGTAGAGGAAGATGCGGCCGTTCCTGGCCGCGGGGGGCGACGGATCGAAGCGGAGCGACACGGTCGGCCCGACGGCGCGCGTCGCGGGATTGGAGGCGTTGGTGACGATCCTGATCGTGTGGTCGATGCGGTTCATCACGTAGAGCCGGTCGTGGGGGACGTCGAGCACGACACCGCTCGGCCCGTTCCCGACCGCGAGCTGCGTCTCGGTGATCACGCCCGCTTCGAGGTCGTCGGCATTGAAGATGCCGAGCTTGGCGGAGCCGAAGCCGGCGACGAACAGCGTGTGGCCGTCGTTCGAGAAGGCCATGTCGGTGGGGAACGCGAGGCTCCGGTCGATCTCGGTCTGCGGGCCGGGCACCGTTCCGTAGTTGATGTGCGGATTCAGATGATGCGGCGTCGCCGTCGTGCCGCTGATGACCGTCACGTGGCTCTCGGCGAGGTGCCCGCGGACGAACGGCTCGAAGCGCACCTGGTTCTGCGCGTCGGTGTTGGACACGTACACCTTGCCGTTGGTCGGCCGGACGGCCATGTTGAACAGCACCGTGCCGACGCCCGTGACCGCGTTCGGGCTCGAGACGAGCGCGGGCGGGGTGGCGTCGGCGTTCAGGAGGAACACGTCCTGGTCGGGCAACGTGAAGGCGACGGACGGACTCCAGTCGCGTCCGATCTCGTCGCGCCAGTGTGAGCCGTCGAACTTGACGACCAGGCCCGTGTCCGGCGCGCCCGCGGTCGAGCCGTTCGGCGGCGGCGGCAGCCCCCCGTTGTTGGTCACCAGCTGCTCGGTGATCGTCGTCGTCTGGTTGCCCGAATCGAAGATGGCCGCGTAGACGACGGTGCCGTCGGGGCTCGCGGCGAGCGCCCGCGGCGTGTCACCGAACAGCTGGACGATGCCGATCGGCGTCCCGCCGAGCGCCGCACCCAGGCTGTTGGCGTTGAACACCCAGACGTCGGCCCGGCCGATCCCCTCCGTCGTGAGCTGCGGCCCGTTGGCCGGGTCGCTCGGGAAGCGGTTCTGTCCGCGGCGAGTGCACGTGATGAACGCGCGGTCGTGGTTGCTGCCCGCGAACACGATGTCGCGCGGCTCGTCACCGACGAGCAGCGTCGCGACGACGCGCGAGAGCGTCGCGTCGGTCGGGTTGATCTCGACGACGCTGACGCTGTCGGAGAGGTGGTTCACGACCCACGCCTCGGTGCGGCCGGCCAGGTTCGTGCGCGCCGCCACCGCCACCGGCTCGAGGCCGACGGGGACCTCGGCGGCGAGCGTGATGCCGCCGCCGGTGATCGTGTAGACGGCGAGCCGGTTGTCGGGTGTGTTGACGGCGAAGAGTTGATCGCCTGCCGGCGCGATCGCGAGCGGTCGGACGTGCCCGCTCTCGAAGTTCGTGAACGCCGCGCGCGCCGATCGCGGTGCCGGGAGGCAGGCCAGTACACCGACCATGCAGGCGACGGACCGGACCAGTCCTGACGGCATGCGAAACCCTCCCGGGTCGGAAACGATGGGTGGGTGTACCACAGCGCCGTGGGCGGTCGCCAAGAGAAAAAACCCCGGTCCCGTCCCCCGGGTGTTGCGCCCCCGGGGCGGTAGGATAAGAATCCCGCCGCCCATGGCGCGCGCCCCGATCGAGGGCCCCGAGCAGCTGTTCCATTTCGCCGAGGCCGCGGTGCCCGCGACCACACTCCCGGCGTTCGAGCCGGTGCGTGTCGTCGCGGAGCCGGTGGAGTCGGTGCTGATCACGGGAATCGCCGGCGGCCAGGGGCGACTCATCGCGCGGCGCATCGGCGGCGGTCGTTGCCGCATCATCGGCGTCGACCGCACTCCGTGGGAGGGACATCCGTCCGACGTAAGCATGCACGTCCTCGACATCCGGAAGCGGAAGTTCGAGGACGTCTTCCGGACCGAGCGGCCCGACGCGGTCGTGCACCACGCCTTCGTGCGCCACTTCCGGGGCGATCCCGAGGTGCGCCACGAGGTCAACGTCCTCGGGACGAAACGGCTCCTCGAATACGCCATCGCCCACGGCGTCAAGCGGATGGTCGTGCTGTCGAGCGCGTACGTGTACGGCGCGCTGCCCGACAACCCGTACTACATGGACGAGGAGTTCCCGCTGAACGTGAGCCGCACGTATCCCGAGGTCCGGGACCTGGCCGAGGTCGACAGCTTGGCCGGCACCTTTCTCTGGCGCCACCCGGAGGTCGCGACCGCCATCCTGCGGCCGGTGAACACGCTCGGCTATTACGTGCAGAGCGCGATCGGCCGCTACATCCGGCAGCGCTACGTGCCGACCATCCTCGGCTTCAATCCGATGATGCAGTTCATCCACGAGGAGGACGTGGCGGAGGCGGTCGCGCTCGCGCTCCAGACCGGCGCGCACGGGGTGTTCAACGTGGTCGGCCCCGGAGCGGTGCCGCTGAAGCTGGCGATCGGCGAGACGGGCGGCTCGGCGGTTCCCATCCCGGAGACGATCGCGCGCGCCGTCTTCCGCCAGCTCTTCCGCTTCGGGCTCTACCACACGCCGCCCGGCGCCATGGACTTCCTCAAGTATCCCTGCACGATCGACGGACGAGGCTTCGAGCGCGCCACCGGGTTCAAGCCCCTCTTCAGCCTCGAGGACATCTTCGCGAGTGTCCGCCACTGAGACGGTCGTCCAGGCGGTCGGCGCGCTCCGGCGCACCGTGACCGAGGTCCTGCCGGAGACGGTCTTCGACCTGCAGCGACAGATCGAGGACCGCATGCACCGCATCCCGACGCGGCTGAACGGCTACGGCTACGATCCGTGGGGCTTCCACCCCGACACCGCACAGCGCGCGATGCTCGTCACGGCGCTCTTCTACCGTTACTGGTTCCGGGTCGAGACACAGGGCATCGCGAACATCCCATCGGGAAGGGTCCTGCTCATCAGCAACCACGCGGGGCAGATCGCGCTCGACGCCGCGATGATCGCCTGCGCCTGCCTCCTCGAGGCGGAGCCGCCGCGCGTCATCCGCGGCATGGGCGAGTACTGGCTCCCGACGGTGCCGTGGGTCAACGAGCTCATGGTCCGGACGGGCTCGGTCGTCGGCACGCGGAAGAACTGCATCGACCTCCTCGAGAACGAGGAGGCGGTCATCGCGTTCCCCGAGGGCATCCGCGGGATGAACAAGCTCATCTGGGAGCGCTACCAGCTCCAGGAGTTCGGGCAGGGATTCATGCGCCTGGCGCTCGAGACGCACACGCCGATCGTGCCGATCGCCGTCGTCGGGTCGGAGGAGCAAGCGCCGGCCATCGCCAACGTCCGCTCACTCGCCCGCCTGCTCCGCATCCCCGCCTTCCCGGTCACCCTCACCTGGCCGCTCCTCGGCCCGCTCGGGCTGATGCCGCTGCCCGTCAAATACCGCGTCACCTTCGGCGAGCCGATGCTGTTCGAAGGCAACCCGAGCGACGAGGACGAGGTCATCGGCGAGAAGGTCGAGCAGGTGAAGGCGCGCATCGCCACCATGCTCGCGCGCGGGCTGGCGGCCCGCCGATCGTACTTCTGGTAGGCGGCGTGCGGCTCGAGAGCCGCGTCCGGCCATCCGATCCGGACTTTCGCGAGAACGCCGCGCACATGGAGCGGCTGGTGCGGACGCTGCGCGAGACGCGCGCCCGCGCCGCCGCCGGCGGTCCGCCCGAGGCCCGCGCACGGCACACCGCGCGCGGCAAGCTCCTCGTGCGCGACCGCATCGACCGCCTCCTCGACGGCGGCTCGGCTTTCCTAGAGCTGTCGCCGCTCGCGGCCTGGGGTTGCTACGACGACGAAGCGCCGGGCGCCGGCATCGTGACCGGCATCGGCCGGGTCGCGGGCCGCGAGTGCATCGTCGTCGCGAACGATGCGACGGTGAAGGGCGGCACGTACTACCCGCTCACCGTGAAGAAGCATCTCCGCGCGCAGGAGATCGCGCTCGAGAACCGGCTCGCGTGTGTCTATCTTGTCGACTCGGGGGGCGCCTTCCTGCCGCTGCAGGCCGATGTCTTTCCCGACCGCGATCACTTCGGACGCATCTTCTACAACCAGGCTCGGATGTCGGCGGCGGGACTGCCGCAGGTGGCCGTGGTGCTCGGCTCCTGCACGGCGGGGGGCGCGTACGTGCCGGCCATGTGCGACGAGGCGGTCATCGTGCGCAACCAGGGAACGATCTTCCTCGGCGGTCCGCCGCTCGTGCGCGCCGCGACCGGTGAGGAGGTGACGGCCGAGGAGCTCGGCGGCGGCGACGTGCACACCCGCATCTCGGGCGTCGCGGATCATCTGGCACAGAGCGACGACGACGCGCTCGCCATCGCGCGCGAGGTCTTCCAGGCGATGCCGCCGCCCCGTCGCTACGTGCTCGAACGCGAGCGGCCCGAGGAGCCCGCCTACGACCCGCGCGAGCTCTACGGCGTCGTGTCGCGCGACCCGCGCCGCCCGACCGATGTGCGCGAGGTGATCGCGCGGCTCGTCGACGGCAGCCGGTTCCACGAGTTCAAGGCGGTCTACGGTCAGACGCTCGTGACGGGCTTCGCGCACCTCCATGGCTATCCGGTCGGGATCCTCGCGAACCAGGGCGTGCTGTTCTCCGAATCGGCGCTCAAGGCGTCCCACTTCATCGAGCTCGCGTGCGCGCGCCGGGTGCCGCTCCTCTTCCTCCAGAACATCACCGGCTTCATCGTCGGCAAGCAGTACGAGCACGGCGGGATCGCCAAGGACGGCGCCAAGATGGTGAACGCCGTCGCGAACGCGGCGGTGCCGAAGTTCACGGTGCTGATCGGCGCCTCGCACGGGGCGGGGAACTACGGCATGTGCGGCCGGGCCTATTCGCCGCGGCTGCTCTTCACCTGGCCGTCGAGCCGCATCTCGGTGATGGGCGGCGAGCAGGCCGCGCAGACGCTGCTTACGGTGAAGCTCCAGCAGCTCGAGGCGCGCGGCGAGACGTTGACGGCCGCCGCACGTGAAGCGGCGATGGCGCCGATCCTCGCGAAGTACGAGACCGAGGGAAGTCCGTATTACGCGACGGCGCGGCTCTGGGACGACGGGATTCTGGATCCTTTGGAGACGCGCGACACGCTCGCGCTCGGGCTGGCGGCAGCGTTGAACGCGCCGATCCCGGAGACGGCGTACGGCGTCTTCCGGATGTAAGGTCAGCGTCGCGGACCCTCGTCAAGATGGACGAGTCCATGGCGCTTCCAACCGAGGAGCGCCAACCACGTCCGCGGGGCAAGCACGGGCGCGGGCCGAGGCATCGCCGCCGCTGCGTTCTGCCAACCCGGGAACCATGCCGCCGATGAACGCGGGTCGAGACCGCGCGCACCCGGCACATGCTTCTTCCAGTTCTGGATGACGTAGACGTACGCAGCCCTCACTTCGCGCGGAGTCCGGAGGCTTCGCGCATGGTATCGGTCGCCGAAAACCTTTCCGCGGCGACCGAGCGCGTGATTGATCGCTCTCGCGACGCGAATCACGAGACCTTGTATTCCACGCCGGAGATCGACTGAGGCGTCAGCTTCCAGCAGAAGATGCACATGGTCCATCTGCACGCTGAAGTGCAGGACCCTGAACGTCATACCGGACGAGCGCGCGAGGGCGGCGCGGATCGCACCGAAGACCTCGGTGTCACGCAACGACGGCAGTCCCTTGCAGGCGCGTAGCGTCACGTGGACAGGGCAGTGCCGGTCGTGTGGCGGACGACGGGCGTGCGACACGCGACGCCGTCCAGGCGCCGGAGGACGACCTGCACCGCGGCGCTGCCCGCCCCATGTACGAATCCGGAACGTGAGCTGATGAGGCGCTGACATGCTTGAATCGGCACTAAAGTATAGCAATCTGGTTTGCATGTCAATAGGCTGGGAAATCATCGTCACGGCTGTGGCCGCCGATAGAACGTCGATCGAATGCTGCCGCGCCGTGCGTCGCCGCGAGCCCGGGGACCGGCCACCACACCGGACGATTTGATCTCCAGCGAGCCCACCTGGCCATCCGCCCGCCGGTTTGCCCGCCTCCCCCGGAGCCGCTACACCACCCGCCATCGCCATGCGGACCGTCCTCATCGCCAACCGCGGAGAGATCGCCGTCCGCGTCGCGCGCGCCTGCCGCGAGGCCGGCCTCCGCACGGTTGCGGTCTACTCGGACGCCGACCGGGGCGCGCCCCACGTGCTCGCGGCCGATCAGGCGATCGCGATCGGACCGCCGCCCGCCCGCGAGTCGTATCTGAACATCCCGGCGCTGCTCGGCGCGGCCCGTACGGCCGGCGCGGACGCCGTCCATCCCGGCTACGGCTTCCTCGCCGAGAGCGCCGCCTTCGCCGAGGCGGTCGAGGCCGCGGGTCTCGTCTGGATCGGACCGCCGCCGCAGGCGATCGCCACCATGGGTGACAAGCTCGCGGCGCGGGCGACGGTGGCGCGCGCGGGCGTGCCGCTCGTCCCCGGGACGGAGCTCGTGGCCGCCGACGTCGCAACCGCGCGCCGCCAGATCGCGGCGCTCGGGTACCCGGTGCTGGTCAAGGCCGCGGGCGGGGGCGGCGGGAAGGGCATGCGCACCGTCGCCGGCGAGGAGGAGCTCGGCCCGGCGCTCGCCGCCGCCTCGCGCGAGGCGGAGTCGGCCTTCGGCGACGGGCGGGTGTACGTCGAGAAGCTCCTCCGCCGGCCGCGCCACGTCGAGGTCCAGGTCCTCGGCGACCGCCACGGCCATTTGATCCACCTCGGCGAGCGCGAGTGTTCGATCCAGCGCCGGCATCAGAAGATCGTCGAGGAGACACCCTGCCCCGCGCTGACGCCCCGCCTGCGCGCGGAGATGACGGCGGCGGCGCTCGCCGCGGCACGGGCGGTTGGCTACACCAACGCCGGCACCGTCGAGTTCCTGCTCGACGCCGACGGCCGCTTCTACTTCCTCGAGATGAACACCCGCGTGCAGGTCGAGCATCCGGTCACGGAGCTCGTGACGGGCATCGACATCGTCGCCGCGCAGCTCCGCATCGCCGCGGGAGAGACGCTCGGGTTCGGCCAGTCCGACGTCGTCCCGCGTGGCCACGCGATCGAGGTCCGGCTCTACGCGGAGGACCCCGCGCACAACTTCTTTCCGAGTCCGGGACCGATCCTCGCCTGGCGCGAGCCCGCGGGCCCAGGCGTGCGCGTCGATTCCGGCGTCGTAGCCGGCACGGTCGTGCCCGTCGACTACGACCCGATGCTCGCGAAGATCTCGGCCTGGGCGGCCGACCGCGCGACGGCCGTGCGACGGCTCCGCGTCGCGCTCGAGGAGACCGTCGTTCTCGGACCGACCACGAACCTCGGCTTCCTGCTCGACGTCCTCGCCCATCCGGCGTTCCTCGCCGGCGACACCCACACGGGCTTCCTGACCGAGCACCTCGCCGACTGGCGCCCCGCCGGTCCCGACGCGACGGCCGCCGCGATCGCGGCGGCGATAGCCCTGTCGCGCCCCGCCGCGCCGAGCGCCGGCGGAGAGCGCGCAGCGGCACCGACGCCCTGGGAGACGCTCGGCGCCTGGCGGCTCGGGGCACAGCGCTAGACGATGGACATCCGTCTCCGACACGCGGGCGCCGAGCATGCGGTCCGGCTGGTCCCCGAGGGCTCCGGGTTCACCGCAACGGTCGACGGCGAGACGCATCACATCGCCTGGGTCGCATCCGAACGCGCGACGGCAACCGGCGGCGCGACCGTCGACGAGCACGCGATCGAGCTCGACGGCCGCATCGTCCGCGCCGTCGTCGCGCGGACGCGCGATCGGCTGCTCGTCGCCCTCGGCGGCCGGGTCTACACCTTCGAAACCGGCGAGGAGACGCGCCAGGCTGCCGGCGGCGCCGGCTCGGGAACGGTGGTCGCCCCGATGCCGGGCAAGGTCCTCGCCGTCCTCGTCACCCCGGGCGACCAGGTCGCAGTCGGCCAGCCGCTCGTCGTGCTCGAAGCCATGAAGATGGAGAGCACGCTCACGGCCGACGTCGCCGGCACCGTGCGCACCGTCGCCACCGTCCCGGGCGCCACGGTGGGCGGCGGCGATCTGCTGGTCGAGATCGACCCCGCGGCCTAGCCGCGAGTGTTCCAGTGCTCGAAAACTCACTCCAATCCCACGGCCATCTCGACGCAGCGGATTTTAAGCCGGTCTGCTTCCCCTAATGGGGACTGCTGGTCAGGTGAGCGCTTACCGAAGCGGCAAGTTCCGTTGTGCGCTGCGTCGTTACGGAAGGCTGGCGGGCTGATTACCCCGTTTGAAGGCTCTATCTTCCTTCACCAGCGAGGGGGGTGGTGGACGGGCCGCGCGCGTTCGTGCGGAAGAGACGTGAGGCGCAGGTTTCCCGGCGCGCCTGTACGTTGCGGGGCGAGACGCTCGACGGGCGGTTGGCAGGAGGTTCGGTACGGTCGCGTGCACCGCGCTGTTCAGTCCGACTTGGCGGTGAATCCCGTCCCGTCGTTCCGGGACGGGTTCGAGAAAGTCGCCTCCCAGCAGCTCGGACCGTCGTCGCGCTGGAAGCGGACGACGACCGGCGTCGTCAGCGGAAATGAGGGTAAGGCGAGGACTGGAGGATCAGCGTGCCCCCCGCCTTGCACGTGAATTGTCGCCCGTCCCGCCGGCCCAGGTCTGAGGGTAATTCGCGCGAGGCCGTCCGGTACTTCAAATATGGGGTCGCTCGGCGCCATGTAAGAGTACCCACGGGCGGTCGAGCGCCAGCACCGCCCCGAAGGACGCGCTGGGCTCTCAGTCACGCACGGATTCGCCGGCGCCATCGCTCCGAGCTCGAACGGCACGCCGCTCTCGGCGTCCATGACGCACAGTATCAGGTCGGTCCCTGCGGTCGGATCGCCGAAGTCAGTGGTGTCGACTGCGCTGGCCCCGGTCCAGCGCCATCGCAACCACTGCGGACGGGAGAATACGGCGTGTGGGGGCAGGATCGGGCTTCGGAGGAGGAGGGCGCTCCTTCCGGGCACGGCCGGCTCGCAGGCCGTTGCCGCGCCAGTGCCGACGTAGCGCGCGGCCTCGAAATACCTGCCGACCGCGACGAGCTTGCCATCAGGCTGGACGAGCACCGCAACAGCCTCGGCGCCCACGAAGACCCCGAAGCCAGTAGTCGCGCCGACGCAGGGCGCGAAGCTTCGGTCGAGCACGCCGTCTGCTTCGTAGCGGAGGAGTCCAAAGTAGCTAGTGCCATTACGCTGCCCTGGCTCAGCCCTGCCAGCGACGACGATCCTGCCATCGGATTGGACTGCAAGGGCAAACGCGGCGTCGGGGTCGCCGCTGCCGAAATGCGATGTCACGCTCCCAGCCGTCCCGAACGTCAGATCCGACGTCCCGTCTGCGTTGTATCGGGCGAGCACAAAGCCCCTGAACGTGTATCCGTTGAAGCCCGTGCCGGCTGCCAAGATCTTCCCGCCGGAAGCGAGCGCGAGGGCGCTGAGTCGGCCTTCGAAGTTCGTGACGACGACACCCCCGCTTCCGAACGTCGAGTCGAGCGTACCGTCGACGCCGTAGCGTGCGAATGCGAAGCGTCCGTCCGATGACCCACCGACGACGATCCTCCCGTCCGACTGAAGTGCCACGGCCTGCGCGGCGTCGACCCCCCCGAGATCCGTGACGACGATGCCGCCGGTTCCAAAGCTCGGATCCAGGTTGCCGCGCGTATCGTAGCGCGCCAGCGCGAAGTCGGTACCGCCCGACGTCGTTGCGGTCGAGCCCACGACGACGATGCTATCGTCCGTCTGAACTGCGATCCCCCGAGCATCGGCCGACGTGCCGACCGCTGTGGCTACCGTGCCGCTGGCGCCGAAGTCGGAATCGGCGTTCCCGACCGAATCGTACCGGGCGAGGGCTATGAGCTGCTGCCCGTTCACGACCCCGTAGCCGGCAGCGACGAGCTTGCCGTCGGGCTGGCGGGCGACGGCAAGCGCAGCACCAGCGCTGCCGATGGTGGTGACTACCTGTCCTGCCGTGCCGAACATTGGATCGAGGCTGCCGTCGACGTTGTAACGCACGAGCGTGATGTGAAGCGGCTGGTCGTAGGTGCCTGTCGATCCCGCAGCGACGATACGACCGTCGGCCTGAAGGACAGCGGCATTCGCCACGCCGACCGGGCTTACGTCGGGCTTGACCTTGCCGTGATCTCCGAAGGTCGTGTCTAGATCCCCGGGCCACGACCAGACGCGCGCAACGACCAGCAACAGTGCGAGCACGGTGACGAGCGCGCGATGCATCATGGAGCGCCAAGGCGCTATCGCGCTGGTACTACGCCGGCGAGACCTCTGCCGTCAATGGAAGAACGACAGTGGAAGAACGACAGTGCGCACGCCGCGGGCTACTCGCCCTTGCCGTGCGCCAGGTAGGCCGGCGATTCTTCCTTCGCCGGGAGGCGCGGGCCCTATCATCCCTGTTCTCGTTTCGGAAGGCTGGCGGGCTGGTAGGAACGCGATCGGAGCGATTGCCCCGTTTGAAAGCTGTATCTTCTTCTCGCTGTTAGCGGCCAGCGATTCTGACCGCCTAAGCGGTCAGCGATTATGTCCCCCCCGGCAGCCATTTGCGGAAAAGCCCGCATCCCTTCGTCCGTAGGGTGACTACCCCCACGCCTCGCTGCGAGGCTGTAGCGGGCTCTGTGTGCGTCGAGGGTGACGCCGGGTGCCGCCGCCATCATAGCGCCGCCTCGATGAGACGTGGGGGAAGTGGCGCCATGCTGGGAGCGCCGCGTCCATGTTTTCGCCGCCGCTGTGCGCGCAGCTCGCCGTGCGCGGTGGCGGGTCCCGTGGCGATCACACCATCGCCGAGATAGACGCGCCAGCTCCGGTCGAGCAGTTGGCGGACTTCGACGCGCTTGTCGCGGTAGCTGCGACCGCGCGGCCCGGGCGGGATGTCCAGCACCATGCCCGCCAGGTGGATCGTGTTGTCGTTCAGCACGGTGGCCTCGTAGCGGAAGCTGCACACACGGTCGAGATCAACACCCCGGCGCAGCGGGCGCCACGCGGGGGTGGTGTCCTGCGGCGGAATGGCGAAGCGCCGGTTGTGCACGGGTCGGTAGCGCTCGAGGACCGCGTTCGCCTCCGCGCTCGTGCGCGCGCCGGCGAGCCGGAGCTCCGAGACGAGGCGATCCTGGAGCGTGCCCCAGAGCCGCTCGACCCGCCCCTTCGCCTGCGGCGAGAGCGCGTAGATGGCCTCGATCGCCAGCGCCTCGAGCGCCTGGCCGACCTGCGTGGGATCCTGCTTACCGCGGAGTTCTTCGGCCGGCGTCCAGTGATCGTCGTTGCGCTGCAGGGCGCCGTGCTGATCCATGTAGATGCTCCACGGCACCCCGTGCGCGGCCACGACCGCCCGCAGGACCCGGAGGTAGCCCGCCGCGCACTCCTGGTCGACGAAGTGCCCGCCCGCCAACAGCTCGCCGCTCGCGTCATCGATCGCCGCGATGAGGCACAGCCACGGCCCGCGGCCCTCCAGCCAGTCGTGGCGGCTTCCGTCCCACAGGAGCATCAGCCCGGCCTGCGCCTTGCGATCGCGACGGCGCCGATGCTTCGGGGGCCGCCGCCGCCGGACGGCCGGCACGCCGCCCGCACGCAGCACGCGGCGCACCGTCCGCACGGAGATCCGCAGCGGGGGCTGCTCCTCGGCGAGCTTCTCCGTGAAGTGCGCGTCGTTGAAGTCGCGATACTTCGTCCGCCGCAGACGCAGGATCCGCGTCCGCACCGCTGCCCGGAGCTTGTTTACCGGTACCTGCCCAGCGTTACCGTGGCACAGCCCCGCCCGGCCGGCGCGCTCTACCGCCCGTCGAATGCGGCGGACCTGCCGCACCGAGAGGCGGAGCACCCGCGCCGCCTCCTGCAGCGTGAGCTTCCCCGCGCCCAACCGCGCTACCGCATCCCACCGCTTCCACTGCCCCTCCGCCATCAGTTCCATTCGCTTTCATGGCAGAAGGAGAGGACATAATCGCTGACCGCTTGAGGGAGGACAGAATCGCTGCCCCTCGACACGCGGCGGCGCAATCCTTGACGGACGCGCGACGACTTCACTACAACGCAGCGGTCCGATGCGCGGACGAGCCCATCCCGGCTGGCGCCTGCTCGTCGGCGTCGCGCTGGTCCTGCACGGGCCGCCGGCGCGTGCGGACC
>WNGI01005928.1_pt1 | contig 24323 bp, 24 predicted proteins | sample 5400621 | NCBI WGS metagenome assembly WNGI01 (sample SAMN13153374, study PRJNA577476) | soil metagenome | isolation source: 20 cm soil or saprolite under Garry oak tree replicate 1 | place: USA:California | collected 2016-06-15 | reverse complement strand
AAAGTTCCTCAATTAAGCGCTTCGTTTGGACGACTGCGCTCGGCGCGCCTTGCAACACTTTTTCAGCGAAACTTTCCGCTTCTGCCATGACATTGTCGCCGGGCACGACGCGGTTAACTAATCCCATTTCACGCGCCCGTTCGGCATCAATCAGGTCCGAGCCGAGTAGCAACTCGCGAATATCGCGTTCTTGCAGTTGCCTGCGCAAAAATGTCATAACCAGGCCCGCAACCAAACCGCGGCGGACTTCTGGATAACCAATTTTCGTTTTTTCTGCAGCGACAACATAATCGCACGCTGACATAAGTCCGGCTCCGCCAGCGACCGCGGCGCCGTGCACTGCCGCGATCGTGACGAGCCGACTTTGGCTAAGAGTGATCAACGCTTGTGCCACAAGATCGGCCGTACCTTGCGCTTTCGTTTGGTCAGCTGCTTCGTTTAAATCCAATCCGGTGCAGAACGCCGCCCCCGCCCCACGCACGATTAGGATGCGCTCATGTGGTTCGTCCGACGCCATCTTGATGGCCGAAACTAATTCGCCAAGCAATTGGAACGAGAGCGCATTGCGCCGTTCTGGCCGATTCAGCGTCAGGATCGTAAGGTGGCTACCCTTCTTTTCGACTAGGACGAGGGGCATGGGTTGGTCACGAGTTATAAGGTTACAAAAGCTACATTGTTAAATTGTAATTTGCAGCGAGGCAAAGGTCACGCTTCTGAATTATTCTGCCAGTAACTTTCCATGATCGAATCCGTCAAGCTTATCGAGTGTCCGCGCGATGCGTGGCAGGGACTCGAGCGTTATGTCCCGACGGAGCGAAAGGTCGAATACTTGCGTGCGCTAGTCTCTGCTGGGTTCCGGCACATCGACGCGGTGAGCTTCGTTTCGCCTAAAGCTGTGCCGCAGATGGCCGACAGCGAACAGGTGCTCGATCAACTTGGACCGCTTGAGGACATCGAGATCATCGGGATTGTCGTTAACGAAAAAGGCGCCGAGCGCGCGATCGCGACAGAACGCGTGAGCACGCTCGGCTATCCATATTCAATCTCCGAGACCTTCCTGCGCAGAAATCAGAACCAATCGCCGCAGGAGAACGAGGCGGTGCTGAAGAGGATCAAAGCTCGCGCCGACGAAACCGGCCTGACAATGGTCGCCTACATTTCCATGGCCTTTGGTAATCCTTACGGCGATTCCTGGAGCGAAAGGAAACTCGCGGAAGCCGCGAAAACCATAGCCGGTATAGGCATTACTTCGATTTCAATCGCGGACACCGTCGGAGCCGCCACGCCGGATCTGGTTCATCGCGTAGTGGCGGCGGTCTTGCGCGGGCGCGGTGAATACGAGGTAGGAGTCCACCTTCATAGCACGCGCGCGGGAGCAACGGCGAAGGTGTTAGCCGCCTATGACGCAGGCTGCCGGCGCTTCGACGCCGCCATTGGCGGACTTGGCGGCTGTCCCTTTGCCCAAGATAAGCTCGTCGGAAACGTGCCGACCGAAGAAGTTTTACGTGCGTTGGAACAGCGCGGGGTGAAGCTGCCGGTCGGCGACCAGCTCTCGGCCGCCCTGGCGATGAATGCCGCAATCAGCGCCGAATTTTCGATCGCCTAAACCTGAATCACGCCGGTGTGGAATCGAGCTTTCGGCATTGGGCGCGAAACGTAGCCGAGCAATCGAATAAGGATGTCACGTGTCTCATGCGGTTGGATAATGGCGTCGATCCAACCGCGAGCCGCCCCGTAGCGAATGTCCGTTTGCTCCTCGTAAGATGCTTTGACCTGCGAACGCAATTGCTCCAGCTCTTCCGCGGTCGCCTTCTTGTCTCCGCGTTCGCGAGCGCGAGCAAGAATAGAGAAAACCGTATCGGAGGCCTGGGCCGCCCCCATTACCGCGTAGCGCGCATTCGGCCACGCGAGGATGAACCGCGGGTCATAGGCCTTGCCACAGAGCGCATAGTTGCCCGCGCCAAAGGAACCACCTACTACAATGGTAATTTTCGGAACAACGGAATTGCTGACCGCGTTCACGAGCTTGGCGCCGCTCCGGATGATCCCGCTTTGTTCCGCAGCTTTCCCAACCATGAAGCCGGTGACATCCTGGAAAAAAATCAGCGGTAGTCCGACTTGATTGCAATCCATGACAAATCGGGCGGCTTTATCGGCGCTATCAGAATAAATGACACCGCCCATCTGGATTCCTTCGGTCTGAGTTCGTACTTGGACCCGTTGGCTGGCAACGATACCAACGGCACGACCGGCGATACGCGCGTAAGCGGTCACCAGTGTCTTGCCATAATCGGCTTTGTATTCGTCAAGGGACTCGGCGTCCACGATCGAGGCGAGCAGATCATGGGCGTCGTATGGTTTGTTACCGTCGAGGCTAACGAGATCGTAAAGTGCCTGCGCAGATTTAGCTGGCTTGTGTACCGGCGCTTCGGCCTGATGTTGGTGGAGTGTTGATTCAGGCAACAAAGAAACAAGAGATCGCAAACGCTTTAGGCATGATTCATCGTTTTCTTCGTAAAAATCCACCGTGCCGCTGATCTGGGCGTGCATCTCAGCACCACCAAGCTCTTCTTGATCCACTACCTGTCCGATTGCGGCCTTGACCAACGATGGCCCAGCCAGATAGAGCCCGCTACCCTTCGTCATCAGGACTTTATCGCACAGCACCGGCAGATAAGCGCCGCCCGCGACACAATTGCCCATAATGGCAGCGAACTGCGGAATGCCCGCGGCTGAGAGGACGGAATTGTTGCGGAAAATCCGGCCGAAGTCGTCCTCGTCCGGAAAAATCTCATCCTGCATCGGCAGGAAGACACCGGCGGAATCGACCAAATAAATCAGCGGCAGGTTATTTTCGAATGCGATCCGCTGTGCGCGAATCAACTTCTTTGTAGTTTGAGGAAAGAAAGCACCGGCTTTGACGGTTGCGTCGTTGGCGATGACCATGCATGGAACACCCTCGACATTCCCGATTCCGGTGATGGCGCCAGCCGCGGCAATGTGGCCCCATTGTTGGTACATTTTGTAGGCGGCCCAGAGACCAATTTCAAAAAATGGCGCCCCAGGATCGAGCAGCTGGTTGATCCGTTCCCGTGCGAGCAGGCGTCCAAGTTTGTGCTGGCGTTCCTGTCCGGCTTTACCGCCTCCTTCGCGCAACTGCGCTTCTTCGGCGAGAATTTTGGCGGAACGATCGCGCAACGTTTCTCGCGTCTTCGTGGGAGTTCGGCTCGACATGTCCGATGCACGCTTAATCCGCCGCGCCCGTTAACTCAAGCGCGCCGGTGCGGCCTTTAGAACGCGTCGGAGTCGGGGTGATACCCGGAATCGCCGCGAATACTGCGCAAACGATTTCGGCTCCCCCGTTCGGAGTCCGCCCGATTAAAACGGCCGAGAGCAAGCTTTACCAGAAATGGCACCGCGGCCAATGTTCCAATGGACATGAGAGCGATGGCAGTCGCCTGGCGAGCAGGACGTTTGATCCGATCCGCCACCAAGAGTCCGACGCCGAGCCCAAGCGCGGTCCGGGTCAAAGCAAGCAGTGGATCGACCGGCAAATCGTCGGGCGACTTCGGAATGGAAATGGTGAGTGCCATTGGCGTATTCCTATACGGCGGGGTCGCGAAAAATAAATGGGAAATTGTTGCACGGTCCTGGGAAACGACCGACGAACGTCAGAGGCGGCATGGCTAAGCAGATGTATGCATTGATTCTCGCCGGTGGGAGCGGCGAACGTTTTTGGCCGCTTAGTCGGCGTTCACTTCCCAAGCAATTGTTGCGCCTCGTCTCAGATCGCACGCTGCTCGAGCAAACAATTGCCCGTCTGGAGGGTCTTATTCCAGCCGACCGCATCCTTGTTCTTACGAATGTCGATCAGGAAAAGGGCGTGCGCGCGACACTAAAACAACATCCACAATCCAATATCATCGCTGAGCCGGCGAAGCGTGACACGGCGGCCGCTGTTGCGCTGGGTGTTGCTTGGGTTGCGGCGCGCGATCACAACGCGACGATGATTGTCCTGCCCGCTGATCACGTCATCAAAGACACCGTCGCGTTTCAAAAAACAATGCAGACTGCGACGCGTGCGGCCGAAGAAAAAAACGCATTAGTAACGATTGGAACTCGACCAACCTCCCCTCACCCAGGATTTGGTTATATCGAAATGGGCGACGCCATTCCCGGCTGTCCAGGGCTATTTCAAGTGATTCGATTTCGCGAAAAACCGAACATTGACCTGGCCGAATCGTTCATTCGCAAAGGTAACTTCCGGTGGAATGCCGGAATGTTCGTCTGGACTGTGCCGATGATTCTGACGGAATTCAACCGGCATGCGCCAGAGCTCAGCCGTTTTATTTCGATCAGCAGCGCGCCGGCACGATTCGAAAAAGCGTTGAGCGAACGCTTCGCCAAGCTCCCGAGGATTTCATTCGATTATGCATTAATGGAGCACGCCGATCGCGTCCTGATGGTGGAAGCGGAATTTGATTGGGACGATGTCGGTGGCTGGCAAGCGGTCGCCCACTATTTCGAAAAGGATCGCGCCGGCAACGCCGCCAACTGTGAGGTGATTACGCTGGAGGCGAGCGACAACATCGTTTTCGACGAGGGCGGCTCTAGCGTTGCTCTCCTAGGCGTCAACAATCTCATCGTCGTGCGTACCCGCGATGCCGTGCTCGTTTGCCACCGGCATCATGCGGAGAAGATCAAGAATCTCGTCGCCAAGTTGCCGGAGAAATTGCAGTGAATGAAGCGTGTGCTTGGGGTTGACCTCGGGGACGCCCGAACAGGGCTGGCCGTGTCGGACGAATTGCGAATGTTGGCGCATCCGCTCGAAACAATTGAAAGCAACTCGGCTGAAACAGTTGCACGACGGATCAAAGCGATCATATCGGAAAAAGATGTCGACTGCGTCGTCGTAGGGTTACCTCGAAACATGGACGGCTCCCTGGGAAGAAGCGCAGAACAAGTTCAACGGTTCGTCGCGAAACTAACGGGTCTGATTAATTGCCAAGTCATAACTTGGGATGAGCGGCTCTCGACCGTGGCCGCGAACCGAGCCTTACAGGCGGCCGGAAAAAAAACGCGCGAGACCAAGGGTATCCGCGATCAAGTTGCGGCCCAAATCATCCTACAAAGCTATCTCGATCGGCTGAGTGCGTGAGATCGCGTCGACTGAAATTTGTCGTTGCCTATGACGGGCGCGATTTCGCTGGCTGGCAAAGTCAAAGACACGGCAACACGATTCAGGATCAACTGGAAGCGGCGTTTAGAAAGATTTGCCGTTCGAGGGTAAGCGTAATCGGCGCGGGACGAACGGATGCGGGTGTGCACGCCCTCGGCCAATGCGCGCACGTCGACCTCGAGCCGGGAAGACTCGCGATCCAGCGTTGGATTACAGCGCTCAATGGAACACTGCCGCCCACGATTCGAATTCTCCGTGGACGGTTTGTCTCGCCTAATTTCCATGCCCGCTTTTCTGCCAAAGGGAAAGTCTACCGCTATCGCATCCTTAACGCTGTCATCATGTCGCCATTCGAACTCGGCCGCACCTGGCATGTCGCAGCGCCACTGGATCGAGCCCTGCTTAAGCGCGCAGCAAAACTGTTCGTGGGGCGGCACGATTTCAGCAATTTCGCGGCGACAGGTGGCAAGTTTACCGAGGACACGACGCGGACGATCAATTCTCTTCGCGTAATTACCCGAGGCAATTTGATCGAGCTCGAATTCGCAGGCTCGGGTTTTCTTTACAAGATGGTCCGATTAATTACTGGAACGCTGGTGCGCTCTGCACTTGGGAAAGAGACACTCGACGCAATCAAGCTCCGGCTCGAAAAGCCGGAACTGAATGCGGCCCGTTTCGTTGCCCCGGCCCATGGGCTCTACTTGGTTCGGGTGAAATACTAGCGGCGCTTCGGCCGCAGGCGGGGCGGTGGTAAGTGAGGATTTCTGTTTTTGGCAGAAGAACTGCTGTGAATTGCCGGTGTATCACCGTGCTGATAAGGCGTCATTTGCGCGGATAGCGGACAGACCCTCCACCTTGTCGAGAGCTCTGTCCTGGCTGCTTGGCTCGCAGCATTTTCATTACAAACTTTTGGCCGGCACCGGCGCGGCTGTGGTCGTCATTGTCTTCTTGGTAGGCACCTTCTTGTTCGTCACGCTGCGGAATTACCGTCAAGACGCAATCCGCGCTCACACTGTCCAGGTGAAACGTTTGAGCAGTGTGATCGAAAACGACATTGCAGCGCTGGAAAGTTATCACCGCGCATATTTGCTGACTGGTAACGAGCAATATACCAAGCTGTTTGACTCTCGAAAGCAAGCGATGCAGTCACGAATGGGGGAACTCACGGCGCTCGTTCGTGAGAACTCGGCCCAATGCGAGCGCGTGACGAAAGCGGGCAACCTTGCCCGGCACTGGGTCGAACAAATCGCGCGCCCGGCCTTTAGCAAAGGGAGCGCTTCCAAGCCGCGCCTGGCCGCCGCCGCCCTCGGTAGCACGATGCTGAATCAGCCTCGCGAGGTCCTCCAATCCCTCCAGGACGAGGAGCAGATCGTCCTCAACCATAAAATCGAGAATCAGGAGTGGGCCGCACAATCGGGACAAATCCTCGATTTCTTGCCCAAGCTCGAGCGCGCCGTGATCGAGATGAACAAGGAAAAACGGGGATACCTGCTCACTGGCGACAGCGGATTTATCGAAGCTTATAGACGATCACTCGGTGATTTTTACATCTACCACGGCTACCTCGCTATTCTGGTGGCAAACGCGCCGACTCAGGCGCAACTGCTGAGCGAGGTACAGGCCGACGTCGAGCGCTGGATCAGTTTCTTCGCCGTCCCGGAAATTGATGCAAAACGCGACGGCCGCGACTTGAACAATGCGGTGTCGAACGGAAAGAGTGATGAATTAATCCGGGCCGTCCAGCAGACAATTGCCGGCATCGAGACGAACGAATTCTCCGCTTACCAAGCGCATTCCAACGCCGCGGCGCGCCAGAAAGTCTGGAGAACGATCGCCCTCTCTGCTCTCGGCGCGTTTGCGCTCGCCCTTCTGATTTCCTCCAACAGCTACAGCTTTGTGTTGGTCCGGCGGCAGTTGTCAAAACTGAGTGACGCCGAGATGCGCATTCGCACTATTATCGAAGGCATCCTCGACGGTATGATCACGCTAGACGAGTCAGGTACGATTCGCTCAATGAATCAGGCCGCTGAAAAAATGTTTGGGTGCGTTAAGGACGAAATGATCGGCCATAACTTTACCAAGTTGGTTCCAAAAACGTACGCCGCCGACCTCGATTCCGAACCGACCCCAACAGCCTGGGATGATTTCGCTAAACGCACTGGCACGACGGCGCTTGCCCTTGGACAGACACGGAGGAATACCGCGTTTCCGATTGAAATTTCGCTGAGTCAGATGGTCCTAGACGGAAAGATGCTCTATGTCGCGATGATTCGCGATGTGACGGAGCGCAAGCGTTTCGAGGAGGAGATTGCGTCAGAAAAAGAAAACCTCGCCGTGACTCTTCGATCAATTGGCGACGGTGTCATCACGACCGATGTGCAGGGGAAAATCATCATGATTAATAATGCCGCCGAAGCCTTAACCGGCTGGGGTTCGGTGCAAGCAGTCGGTCAACCCTTGAAAACGATTTTCAATATTTCGCTCGATCTCGCGGCCCAGGCACGGGCACAACGCGACGGTTATCGGACGGAAGCGCACTCGATTCTGTTAAATCTGCCCGACAGCGCGACGCTGATCGCGCGGGATGGCTCAGAGCGGGTGATTGAACAGGTCGCCTCTCCCATTCGCGACAACAAAAACGACGTTGCCGGGGTCGTGCTCGTCTTTCGCGATATCACCGAGCGACAACGGAGCGAGGGCGAGCGTCGCAAGGCCGAGTCGCTGGAACAACTCGGACTGCTGGCTGGGGGGATTGCTCATGATTTCAACAATCTGCTCACTGCGATCATTGGCAATATTTCGCTCGCTTCACTGCTCCTGCCGTCGAACAATGAAATGGCTGGCCGCTTAAACGACGCGAAAAACGCTTCATTGCGGGCGCGCGATCTTGCGCAGCAGTTGCTCACCTTCGCTCGCGGCGGTGCGCCCATCAAAAAGATGGCGTCCATTGGCCGTCTCATTCAGGACACGGTTAGTTTCTCGCTGCGAGGTTCGCATAGCCGGGGTGAATTTAGCCTCGGCGCCAACCTGTGGCAGACAGAAATCGACGCCGGTCAAATCAGTCAGGTCGTTGCCAATCTTGTCGTTAATGCCGATCAGGCGATGCCAAGGGGGGGAACATTGCACGTCAGTTGCGAAAACTACCTGCATTCTGCCGCTGACAATTCGTCCGATGTTGTCGATCTGCCGCCCGGCAATTACGTCCGCGTGAGCATCACAGACGAAGGTGTGGGTATTCCAGAACGATACCTCAAACGAATTTTCGATCCCTATTTCACAACCAAGCCCAAAGGTAACGGCCTTGGGCTAGCCAGCACCTATTCAATCATCAAAAATCATCAAGGTCTCATCACGGTAGAATCGGAAATCAATGTCGGATCAACCTTCACGATTTACTTGCCCGCGGTTGCTCGCGCGAGCGCGGCGGAAGAGAAGCAACGATTAAGTACGGGTCCGATTACCGGGCAAGGGCGCATCCTTATTGTAGATGATGAAGAAGCGATTCGGGACCTGGTAGAATTCACCCTGACCCGTCTCGGATATTCGGTTTCGACGGCCGAGACTGCCTTGGCCGGAGTGGAGTTATATCGGCAAAAGCTCCAAGCCAGCGAACGCTTTGATCTCGTGATCCTGGATTTGACCCTTCCCGGCGGAATGGGTGGCAAAGAAGCCTTGAAGCATCTGATCGAAATCGATCCGGACGTGAACGCAATCGTTTCAAGTGGCTATGCCACCGATGCGACAATGAGCCGCTATCAGGACTTTGGTTTTCGCGGTGTCATCGCGAAACCTTACGAAGCAACAGAGCTGGGCCGGATTGTTCACGACGCGATCGAATCAAGCCACGCGAAAATCGCCTCGGATCAACGACTGTGCACGGCACGTTAGTCGTTCACCAGCGGCTCCGCTTTCAATCGTGGAAGAAGTTGCTCTAGAATGGCTGCAACGGATTCGGCGACGCTTTGCCGGTCAGTGTGAACTACGATTTCGGGATCGGCCGGCGCCTCGTAAGGAGCATCGATCCCGGTAAACTCACGGATCTGGCCCGCTCTCGCCTTCTTGTACAGGTTTTTGGGGTCGCGTTCCTCGCAAACTTGGAGCGGAGCGGAGGGCAATCGTGCGCGCCCGCTGACGATCTAAACGATAAGGCGAAATGAACGCCGTGATAACGACGTTGCCCGCATCGGCCATCAATTTCGCCACCTCGCTAACCCGGCGAATATTTTCGATACGATCCTGCGGGGCAAATCCAAGGTTCGAGTTAAGACCGTGGCGAATGTTGTCGCCGTCGAGAACGTACGGATGCATCGCGCGTTGAAACAATTCCCGTTCGAGCGCCTGCGCGATTGTTGATTTTCCCGCACCGGAAAGTCCGGTCAACCAAACCACGGCTCCGCGATGACCATGCTGGGTCGCCCGCGCCCGCGCGGAAATCTTCCCTTCGCTCCAGAAGATGTTCTTACTCTTCACCGTTGCGCGATCGGTGTAGACACCTCCGTGGACAACGCCGCCGGCTACGATCGTTCCCTCATCCACGAGCACGAAACGGCCAAGATTTGGGACACGATCATGGTTGTCCAACACCACCGGCGCGCGCGCATGAATGGTCACTCGACCAACCTCGTTTCGCGCCAATTCTACTGCCGTGCCACTGGTGCGTTCGAGGGTGGCCGAATTCATTATTTCCTCAATTGATGCGATCTGGCACTTGACCTCCTGTGTCGCCAGCCGCGCCGCGTAAAGATGTGACAGTCGTGCCGGCTGACGGGCGATCCAAAAAAGATCGGCGTGAAAGCGGTTGGTCTCGATCGGAGCATCTTTTTGATGCGAACCCACGTAACCGCGCTCCACGAAAATCTGTTCCCGTAAAGTAATGCCGATGGAGTCGCCCGCGATTGCCAAGTCACCCCCGTCTGCTTTCCAGCGCTCGATTGAGTTGACGATGGATGTTTTGTTTGCCGGCGAAAAAACAACTTCGTCGCCGACTTCTAACGTCCCGGTCTCGACGCGGCCGGCAATAATTCGGCGTGCGTCAAATTTATAGACATCCTGAACGCAAAAACGCAGAGGCAGCCTGGTTGGCGCCGCTGGCGGTTCGAATTGATCAAGTGATTGGACGAAGGTCGCTCCGGAATGCCACGCCATCTTCTCACTAAGGTTGAGGATGTTTTCTCCTAATCGTGCGCTGACTGGAACGAACAAACGTGGCTTGAGCCCAAGCGTTTTCAGGAATTTGCGATATTCCGCTTCAATCGTCCGGAAACGGTCTTGCGAAAAATCGACCAGGTCCATTTTGTTCACGACGACGCAAAACTGTTGAATGCCGAACAGACTCAACAGGTAAGCGTGTCGTCGCGTTTGCTCGAGTACGCCCTCATTAGCGGCGATCACCAGCACGGCGGCGTCGGCACTGGCTGCACCTGTGATCATATTTTTCAAAAACTCCTTATGACCTGGAGCATCGATAATCACGTAGTCTCGGCGCTGGGTTCTGAACGGAATCTGGGTCGTGTCGATAGTGATGTTTTGTTCCTGCTCCTCAAGCAAGGCATCGAGTAGAAAGGCGAACTCGAACTCCATTCCTTCTGCGGCGCATGCCTGCTCCACCTGCGCGAGTTTTCCTTCCGGCAGCGAATTTGTGTCGTGCAGGAGGCGACCAATCAGCGTCGATTTTCCATGATCGACATGGCCGACAAAAACGATCTTCAAACGCTGATTGCCGACTGTGCTACCTGGAGGTTCGGCAACCAATTCCGTGTTCCGGCATCCCGCACTCATAGAAAGCCTTTGGCCCGGAGTTTTTGCATCGCATTTCGTTCGTGGTGATCCTGGGCACGGCCGGCGCGTTCGCTGGTGCGCGTCGTCTCCAGCTCCGCGATGATATCATCGATGGTGGCGGCATTGCTTAAGATGGGTTTGGTGATCGGGCTGCATCCAAGGGAGCGATACCGCTTTCCATTACGAGCGAAATACATTTTCGGAATCGGGATGTTCTCGCGCTGGATATAACGCCAGATGTCAACCTCGGTCCAATCGAGTAAAGGTTGGACGCGGACGTGTTCACCTTTTTGGGATGTTGTTGCGAATTGTCCCCAGAATTCCGGCGGCTGATCCTTATAATCCCATTCAAATTGCGCATTCCGCGGCGAAAAATATCGCTCCTTCGCGCGCGTTGGATCCTCATCGCGGCGGATGCCGGTGATGAGCGCATCCCATTGGTACTCTGCTATCGCCCGCTGTAGCGCGACCGTTTTCAGCTCATGCGTGACCGTGACAGGATCGTGCGTTTCGTAGCCGATGCCGCGAGCGCGTGCTTCCTCGTTTATCTTTACGACTAAATTTAGCTTGTAATGAGCGGTCGCCCATTCCCGAAATTCAAGCATCTCCGGAAACTCGTAAGTGGTATCGATGTGCAAAACCGGAAACGGCACCTTTCCGAAGAATGCTTTTGATGCGAGCCAGATGAGGACGTTCGAGTCTTTACCCATCGACCAAGGCATGGCGATGTTTTTGAACGCGTGATACGCCTCGCGAAAAATAAAGACGCTTTGGTTTTCGAGGTGATCAAGATGGCTGCGAAACGGTGTCATGAGGGATGCGCTCTATACAATTGAGGTGAAGCTATTGCAATGCCATCGGGCATCGGATTTGCCTTGCAGGGAAGAGCCGTGATTTTAGTGTTCACTGTGGTTCAATCCCGACCTGCCGCTTACGATTCGAAGATCGAAGGCAATATCATTTTCACCCGGCTCGAAGCCGCCATCAATTGGATGCGCAAGAATTCATTGTGGCCGATGCCAATGGGCCTGGCTTGTTGCGCCATTGAGCTGATGGCGGCGGCGGCGGCGCGCTTCGATATCGCACGTTTTGGTTCGGAAGTGATGCGATTTTCGCCACGTCAATGCGACGTGATGATTGTGGCTGGCACGGTCACTTACAAAATGGCGTTAGCCGTGAAAAGGATTTGGGAACAGATGCCGGAGCCGAAGTGGTGTATCGCGATGGGGGCATGCGCTTCCAGCGGCGGGATGTATCGCAGTTACGCTGTGCTCCAAGGCATCGATCAGTTGATCCCGGTGGACGTCTATATTTCCGGCTGCCCCCCCCGTCCGGAAGCACTGCTCGAAGGTTTGATGCGTTTGCAGAGGAAAATCGAGGGCGAGCATTCTCTTGCCGCGCAAAAACCTGCTTTGAAGAGAGAGCTTGATGAAGTCCTCGGATGACCGGCGCTGAACTGCTCAATTCGCTGATTCGTCTATTTCGTGGGAAAATCCTCAGCCGGGTTGAATTTCGCGGCGAAACATCTTTCACCCTTGCTCCGCAAGACTTGCGAGAAATCGCGCAATTTTGCCGGGACGAATTGTCATTCGATTATTTGCTCGACATTTCCAGCGTCGATTATTTCGGGGACGAGCCACGTTTCGAAGTAGTGTACGAGCTTTACTCGCTCAAGCTTGGCGTGCACTTGCGCTTAAAGATCGCAGTCAGCGAAGAGGTATGTGCAGTGGACACGGTGTCCGATATCTGGCCAACAGCCAATTGGCACGAGCGTGAAATCTACGACATGATGGGAATCAAATTTACCAATCATCCTGATCTCCGCCGCATCCTGATGTGGGATGGTTATCCCTTCTTCCCCTTGCGCAAAGACTTTCCGTTGGAAGGAAAACCGAGCGAAATGCCTGATGTTGCATTTTCCCAGGCGGCGCCGATGGAAGGTGGACCCTTCGTAACCCTGCCCTCAACCGCGACAACAAAAGATCGCGAGCCACGGGCACGTCGTCCCGATTTGAACGAATAAGCCGAGGAATCTGATAGGCCGCGAGAGCGCGACGTTATGCAGCTGAAACGGGCGGCGCGCTCGCAGGTCTGCGGGTAGTCGCCATCACGTCCGGCCGAACTTGCTCGCCGCGGGGTACGTTCGGTTTCGACTCCTGCTTCGGGTAGGCGATGCGACTGTGTAGCATCGTCATCAAGGTAAATCGAAACCGGTCCGCGACGATACGAATGTTGTTCAGTGTCAGATCGCATTCATCCAATTGATGATCGGCGATGCGTTGATCGACGATATCGTTGACCAGTTGCTCGATTTTTGCCGGCGTCGGTTTTTCCAAACTGCGCGAAGCGCTTTCAACCGCGTCGGCCAGGCTGACGATCGCGCTTTCTTTCGTCTGCGGTTTCGGCCCGCTGTAACGAAAACTTTCCTCGCGCACTTCCGGAACATCATGCTCGCGCAGGTTCATGATTTTGCCTCCGGCACGGGCATCCTCATGCTGTTGGAGCGCACGTTTGTAGAAATAGTAAACCAGAGAAGTCCCGTGGTGCTCCTGGATAATGTCGATGATGCGCTGATTTAATTTGTATTTGAGCGCCAGATCCACCCCTTCCTTCACGTGCGCGATAATGATCAGGGCGCTCATTGTCGGCGCCAGGTCTTCGTGCGGGTTGCGCTCGAAGTTCATGTTCTCAGTGAAGTATTCCGGCTTCACCAGTTTGCCGACATCGTGAAAATAGGCACAGACGCGACACAGGGTGGCGTTGCCGCCGATTCCTTCGGCGGCGGCCTCCGCTAAATTCGCCACGACCAAGCTGTGGTGATAGGTGCCGGGCGCTTCGATGGTCATGCGACGCAGCAACGGGTGATTCAAATCGGACGCTTCCAGCCATGAGATATCGGTTGTGATTTGGAAGGCGTGCTCGAACATCGGCAGGATGCCGCCAACAATAGTGGCCGTCACGATCCCGTTGCCAATGGCGAGGGCGCTTTGCAATCCGATCATTGGCCAATTGTTTGCGCTCGGGGACAGTAAATTGATCGGACCGATGTATCCGAACGTAAGCGACAAAATCCAAATGGCGATACCGACACCAAGACCGGCCCGAACTAATTTGCTTCGCCGACGAACTTGGAGCGTCAGGTAGACGGCAGTGAAGCCGCTCATCATTCCGGTAACCAGAATCGGCGCGTCGATTCTGCCAAAAAGCACGCTGCTCCAAAGGCTGACGAAAACCGCCACATAGAGGCCGTGATTGCGTCCGAGTAAGACGCTCAGGACAAGAGGCGAAAGGGCGTAAGGCGTAATCAGCTCCGCCATTTCCGGTTTGAGGCCAAGAACGCCATTATTGCAAAACACGTAGATCGCCTTTGTCAATGCCAGCTGCACGAGCATGATGCCAAAGACAAGAAGAATGCGCGAACCTTGCGAAAATGTCCGCGGCTGATTGATCCATAACATCATCAGCGCGATGAGGAAAAACAGCAGCGCAATGACGAAGTTTTTCGTCGGCTCCGCTTGATTGCCGCTAAAGATGAGGAGGCCGAGTCCGATGACAAAACCGGCAAACAATACCAGCTTCATCGTGAGGGAATATTCAATTGCGCGCGAAAGCGCGTTGCGCGCGCGGCGGCGTCGCGTTTTGCCGGAAGCGAGGCCGCGCCGAACCAGTTCGCTACGTTTTAGAAAATCGAACATCATTTTCGGCCCGAGGGGGTCCGATGCTGCTGATAGGCATTAATTATCGCACGAACTAGCGGGTGGCGCACCACGTCGCGTTCGGTGAAGTAACTGACCGCAATTCCAGCCACATTCTTTAAGGCCTGGAGCGCCTCGACTAAGCCGGAGCGTTTGTTTGCCGGCAGATCGATTTGAGTGACGTCGCCAGTCACCACGCACTTGGAATTCAACCCAATCCGGGTAAGCAACATGAACATCTGTTCCGTGGTCGCATTTTGCGCTTCGTCCAAAATGACGAATGCGTTGTTCAAGGTGCGCCCTCGCATGTAAGCCAGCGGCGCGATTTCAATTACTTCGCGGGCAAGCGCCCGTTCCATCTCCTCGGCATCCATCATGTCATGCAGCGCGTCATAAAGCGGTCGCAAGTAAGGTGTGATTTTTTCCTGCAGATCACCGGGAAGAAACCCGAGTGCCTCGCCCGCTTCGACCGCGGGACGGGCCAGAATAATGCGCGAGGCCTCCTCGCTCTTTAGCGCCGCGACCGCCATTGCGACGGCCAAGTAAGTCTTGCCCGTTCCGGCCGGCCCGATACCGAAGACAATGTCGTGTTTCTCAATTGTCTCGACATAATTCTTCTGCCCAAGGGTTCGGGCAATGATCGGCGCTTTACGCGGAGAAGTTACTATCCTGGCCGAAATGGCATCGCTTAAATCGTCTGGGCGTTCTTCATTCACGGAATTGAGTGCGTAATTAAATTCATGTTTTTGGATGTTAACGCCGCGCTGTCTGGCCTGCTCGAGCTGATCGAAGACGCGTTGAGCGCGATCCAGCTTCGCCGGTTCACCTTCCAGTTTGACCCAACCTTCACGGGTGGTGACCTTCACTCCGAGCGAATCTTCCAGGTTCTTCAGTAACTTTAGATCATTTGCGTAGAGAGACTGTAATGCTCGCGCGCTCTCAAATTCCAAGGTTCGCGTTTCGGTCATCGCGCAACCAATGAGCCGATCACAAACACACAGCCCCGACGGGAATCACGCTCTTTCGCATTAACGGAACCCGTAAACGAGCGCCCAATGGGTCCGTTCTTCGGGTGACTCCTCGACTGCGACAATGATGAAATAACTGCCGGTCGCGTTTGGAATTATGTGCGCGGCTGCGAAATGACCTTTCTGCCAGCTGTCCGGCTGCTCCACCAACTTTCCTTCCGAGTCGTAAATGTGGACAGAAATTTTTGCACGCTCGACTTCCGTTCCCATCCAAAACCAATATTCATTACCTTTAAAAAGCTGCTGCCGTACCGCTTTCTTCTCCCCCGCCCCCAGATCGCCGCCCCAGTAATCTTCCCGTACCTGAAACCCTTCCTTCACGTAGGGTTCAGCCGCTTGCAGGGCGAACGATTGGGCGTCGTCAACTGAGGCAACGCTGGTCCCCCGCAACAGGCCGATCGCCACAACAGTGGCGACCGCGATTCTGCGCACCGTGTTCATTACTGGCGGGTCACGATTTCGCCATCCAGGCGGATCGTGATCAAATTGATCTTCTTCACCGCGTCGGGGGAGATTGGCTTTGCGCCGGTGGCAATTAACGGCCGCACTTCGACCAATGCGCCTTTGATGCTCTCAATCACCGGCAGCCTGTATTCCGGCATCGCGTTCAACCTTTGACCGAAATACTCAAGCAAATCTGGCTGATGCAAAAGCTCGGCGCCTTGTGCGCTAAAATGCGCGCTCACAACCGAGGTCAGCACCTGCGTCCCTCGCAACCACCCGCCCAAGCTGACCAGTTGGGACAATTTTTGATCCTGCACTTCGTTCATCGCCTGCTGCACGCTATTTTGGGTGCGATCGAGCTCCTGCCGCACGTTCTCCCATTGTCGTTTGTCCGCTGCCTCCGTGATCGCTTTTGCATGCGGAGTAATGGAATTGCCCACGCCAATTCCCTTCGCCAGCGCCAGCACACGCTGCCCAATGTCTTTTACGGCAGGCGCATCCTCCGCTTGAACTGCGATAAAACCATCGGCAATCACCGTCCCGAGCAAGAGGGCGATACGCGGTCGCTCGGTAAAATTTGCCCCCTTTTCCGTACGGACGAATTCCTTCCAATTGACCGGCCCGAGTTTATTCAAGGCGCCAAACACCTCATTGGGCAGTGGCACCACCACGTCCTCCACTTTTTTAGAGAACTGTTTTATATCGATATGCTGGGGAGCCTGCGCCGCCTGGACGCTGAACGCCACAGCCACGAGTGCATAACCCGCCCACTTCTTGAGATTAAAAGGTGAAATCATCGGCAGTTTCGACTGTTGATTTCGAACGCGTATTCAGGATTAATGCAAACTCTAAATAGAACTTATTCGCGCTCAAATCTTACGCTTTGACTCTCCTGAATCGCATCAACTCCCTCAGGCGGCGGCATCCGCCTGACTTGACATGACTTCCGAACGGTTGCTGGAAATTCTTGATCGCGCCTCGACGCAACGTGTCGTTGTCATCGGCGATCTCATGCTGGACGAGTTCGTCTGGGGAAAGGTTGGCCGCATTTCGCCGGAAGCGCCAGTGCCGGTGGTGGAGGTATCGGGCGAGTCATTTTATCCGGGCGGTGCTGCCAACGTGGCGCGCAATTTACGTGAATTCACCAATCGCGTTGGGGTTGTCGGAATGATCGGTCGAGACCACAGTGGCGAAACGCTGCGCCAGTTGCTAACGGAGCAAAAGATCGACACCGCACGATGCCCAATCTCCAACGATTGCCCAACCATTGTGAAGACGCGGATCATTGCGCGTCAGCAACAGGTCGTACGGGTCGACCGGGAGAAAATTATTACGCCGACGGCGGAGCAGATCGCGTCGGTGGTGGAATCGATAAAAGCGACCCTCTCGGAAATCGACGCGATTATTTTCGAAGATTATGGCAAGGGATTCCTCGCCCCGGAACTGGTGTCGCGGATCGTGCAGCTGGCACGCGATCAAAAGAAAATTGTCGCGGCTGATCCGAACCCGCGACACAACATCGCCTGGCACGGTCTCTCGGTGGTCAAACCGAACCGCAGCGAAGCTTTCCACGCTGCGGGGATTCCCTGGACGGAGCCGACTGATTCTGTTGCCGATGACGAACCCTTACAAAAAGTCGGCGCAGCGTTGATGGAAAGATGGGACACACAACTGTTGCTAATCACGCTCGGCGAACAAGGGATGATGCTTTTCCAGCGCGGCCAGACGCCGCATCACGTGCCGACGAAAGCGCGCCAGGTTTTCGATGTCTCCGGCGCAGGGGATACCGCCATCGCGCTCTTTACGCTGGCGCTCACGGCCAGTGCGACACCGTTCGAAGCTGCCGATATCGCCAATCACGGAAGCGCCGTCGTTGTCGGAAAACTTGGGACCGCAACCGTCAGTCGCGAAGAGTTGCTCCAGAATTTCGAGAATGGCTGACGGAAAGACGCCGGCTGTGTTCTTCGATCGCGATGGTACGATTATGCAGGACGCCGATTACTGCAGTGATCCGAGGGACGTGCATGTCTTTCCATTCGTGCCGGATTCGCTCCGAAAACTGAAGGGGCGTGGCTACAAGCTGATCATGGTCACCAACCAGAGCGGGATTGGGCGCGGTTACTTCACGCGCGAGCAATACGAAGCTGTGCACGCTGAAGTATTGCGGCAAATCGGCGAGCGTTTGATTGACGCGACCTATGTTTGTCCTGATCCGCCGGGTGTTGAATCTCAATGTCGAAAACCGGCGCCCGGGATGGTGTTGCAAGGAGCGAGAGAGCACAACGTCGATCTCAGTCGCTCGATCTTAGTGGGCGACAAGGAGATTGATGTGCAGTGCGCTCACAACGCCGGGATCAAAGCGATTCATGTGCGAACCGGCTTCGAGACAAACACGGGCGACAGCGCGGGCGATTGGGTAGCCGAAGATTTTGCGGAAGCGACCGAAATCATTCTGACGAAGTTCACGAGATGAATGTCGTCATTATCCCGGCGCGGTGGGGTTCGACGCGATTTCCGGGAAAACCGCTGCATGTCATCGCGGGTAAACCTCTCTTGCAACGTGTTTGGGAACGCTGCTGTCGAGCGAACAAAATCGATAGTACGATCATCGCTACGGATGACATGCGAATCGCGGAAGCGGCCTTCGATTGGGGGGCGGAAGTCGCGCTGACCTCGTCCAAGCATCAAAGCGGGACCGATCGCATTGCGGAGGTCGTAAGTCGCGCTCGAGAATTCTCCCTCATTGTCAACGTGCAGGGAGATGAGCCCTTTATCGACCCACGTCTGTTAGATCGGCTTGTTTCAACTCTCCAACAAAATCGTCACATGGAAATGATCACCGCCGCGCATCCATTTCAAAATGCGGCCGAGGCAGAGTCAGCGCACCAGGTGAAAGTCGTAACTGATCTCTCTGGCGAAGCCCTCTACTTTTCGCGTTCGCTCATTCCCTATCCCTGCGATCGAAAATGGCTCCGGCGCGCCCTTCGTCATCAAGGTGTCTACGGTTTTAGGCGCCAGACTCTGCTGCGTCTGGTTAGGCGAAAACCAACACCATTAGAGCAGGCAGAGTCGCTCGAACAATTGCGCGCGTTGGAGAATGGTGTAAGGGTACATGTGCTCGTCACGAAGCAAGGTTCACCGGGTGTTGATACGCCGGAGGATGCCGCGGCGCTGGAGCAGATTATCGCTCGCGCTGAGAGTAGGGGTCTCCCTCAATGAAATACATTTTCGTTACCGGCGGCGTTGTCAGTTCACTCGGAAAAGGTTTGGCGGCGGCTGCTCTTGGGACACTGCTCGAGTTACGCGGGCTCCGCGTTGTTTTCCAAAAATTTGATCCGTATCTCAACGTGGATCCGGGAACGATGAGCCCGTTTCAGCATGGCGAAGTTTATGTTTTGAACGATGGAGCCGAAACCGACCTCGACCTTGGACATTACGAACGTTTCACCAACTGCGTTCTTTCGCGTCACAACAATCTGACCAGTGGCCAGGTCTACGAGTCGGTCATCAACAAAGAACGCCGGGGCGATTATCTCGGAAAAACGGTGCAGGTCATTCCGCACGTCACGGACGAAATTAAAAATCGCATCCGTGAAATTTCAGACGAATCTAAATATGACGTCGTCATCACGGAAGTCGGTGGCAAGACGGGCGACATCGAAGGGCTGCCCTTTCTGGAGGCCATTCGGCAATTCATTCTTGAAGTGGGGACCCACAACGTGGTCAACATTCACGTCACGCTTGTGCCCTACATTAAAGCGGCACGTGAACTAAAGACGAAGCCTACGCAACAGAGCATAGCCAGGCTTCGCGAGATCGGTTTGCAACCGCAGGTCTTGATTTGCCGGAGCGAACAGCCGCTCGATTACGAGCTGCGGCAAAAACTTTCAATGTTCTGTAACGTCTCGCCGCGTGCCGTCATTGAGGCAGCCGACGTCAGGCACACGGTGTATGAAGTTCCTCTGATGTTGCACGATGAAGGCCTTGACGGACTCATTTGCGAACAGCTCGGCCTAAAAACGCCCGAGCCAGAACTGACGAACTGGCGCAAATTCGGAAGCGGATCCGGATTGCGGTGGTGGGCAAATACATCGATTTGCAAGATGCCTACAAAAGTATTTACGAATCGCTTACGCATGCCGCCGCGAGTGAGGATTGCGGGATCGACCTGAAATTGATCGATGCCGAATCGTTGGGAGAAGGAATCGACGGCGACTTGAGGGACGTCGCAGGTGTATTGATCCCGGGCGGCTTTGGCGATCGAGGCGTCGAAGGCAAAATCAAAGCGGCGAGATTCGCGCGCGAACACAAGGTTCCCTATCTTGGACTTTGCCTCGGGATGCAAGTCGCCACCATTGAGTTTGCCCGAAACGTTTGCGGATTGGAAAAGGCGAACAGCACCGAGTTTGATAAGGACGCGAGAGATCCGGTCATCTCCCTGTTGGAAGAACAGCGCGAAGTGCAAAATAAAGGCGCCAGCATGCGACTCGGGACGTGGCCAACCAAAATCGAGAAAGGTTCGCTCGCCGAAAAGATCTACGGCAGTGAGGAAGTACTCGAGCGGCACCGGCACCGTTATGAGTTCAATATGAAATATCGCGATCGAATGCGCGAGAAAGGGTTCGAGATTTCCGGGACCTCTCCGGACGGATCACTGGCTGAACTGATCGAGTTACGCGATCATCCCTACTTTCTCGCCTGCCAATATCACCCGGAATTTCAGAGCAAACCCAACAAGCCGCATCCACTCTTCAAAGGGTTCGTTAAGGCAGCGCTGGCGCACAAAGATTAAGCGAGCTGCATTTACGAACCGGCGAGGTGTCGCTTATCCGGCGGCACGCCGCAGCCGCTCGTTGATTGCGACGCCGATCCCCTCCTCCGGAACGAGCTCCGCGACAATCAAGTCGGGATTCTGTCGATCGAGCTCACGCAATCTTTGAAAAAGATTTGCGGCGGCCTCGCGCAGATCTCCACGTTCGCTCAGCCGGGCTGTCGTCCAGTAGCGATCCGATGCGGTTGAGCCACGAAAAGAAAGCGCTCCAACGCGTTTGCCACTCAGGGCCGAAAAACTTTCCAATGCATCGACGAGAACCAATTTCGCCCGCGGGGCGTAATGCGATGGCAATTGGCCCGGCGCAAGAATGGCGGTTGACTTGCGCTTAATGATGGGCGCGAAGTCGGCCAATCTCTCCGCCGTGATCGGACCGCGTCGCAGAATTTCAATCGAACCGTTAACGATTCGCACGATGGTAGATTCGATGCCGTGCTGCGTCGGGCCGCCGTCCACGATAAGCGGAATGCGTCCGCCCAGTTCATCCAGAACGTGCGACGCCCGCGTTGGACTGATCTGGCCGAAACGGTTCGCACTCGGCGCCGCGATCGGGCGCCCCAAGTTGCCCACAATCTTTGCGAAGATTGGATTTGCGCTCATCCGGACAGCCACAGTCTCAAGCCCTCCTGTTACGATGTCTGGAATAGCTTCGCGCTTTCGCAGCACGATTGTGAGCGGCCCCGGCCAAAATGCCTGGGTTAATTGTGGAACAATATTTGTTTCGGGTTCGCTCACTTGATCCAAAGCTTTTTGTTCCGGTAAGTGGATAATGAGGGGATCAAAACGTGGACGTTCCTTCGCTTCGAAAATCCTCGCAACAGCCTCAGGATTGAGGGCGTCTGCTGCCAATCCGTAGACCGTTTCGGTCGGCAGCGCGACTACCTGACCTGCATCAAGGAGCTCAACGGCACGCGAAACACTCGATTCCAGCTCGGCCGCTACAATTTCTGTTTGCAAAGGCTTTCGCGCGCTCGGCGCACCAGTCTTGCCGCTTCCTCTGCCGACGATGCCAGCGCGGTCAAATGTCCCATTTTTCGGCGCGGTCGTGCGGTCGAGCCCAAAGCAAGCCCGCAAACAGCGCGAACCTGCTGTTCGAACTGGCTGGTGAAGCAGCCTTCGAGTGACCAATGACCGGAATTGTGCGGCCGCGGTGCGATTTCGTTCACTAAAAGTTTACCGCCCATTTCTTGAAACATCTCAACTGCAAGCAACCCGATCAGATCCAGTTTTTCGGCAATGGCGGAGGCGATGCCGATTGCTTCTTTGGCGACTGATTCAGGAATGGCTGCCGGCACGATCGTGACGTCAAGAATATGATTGCGATGCACATTTTCGCCGATCGGGAATGACTCCATCTTCCCACTCGGATCGCGCGCGACAATAACCGAAATCTCCTTCTCGAAATCGATGGCGCGCTCGAGAATCAATTCATCGCTCACCCGCGTTTCCCAGACATCTTTGAGATCGCGCGAAGAGATCGATTGCTGACCTTTGCCGTCGTATCCGAATGCGATCGTTTTTAGAATCGCATTACGACCCAGTTGCTCGACTGCCAAAACGAGCTCGGCCGAACTGCGGATAGGACGAAATGGCGGAACAGGGAAACCGTTCTCAGAGAAGAAATTCTTTTCCCGTAACCGGTTCTGCGCTGTCTCAATGATGGCGCCCGCCGGTCGCACTTCAATTTGGCGCGCACACCAGTCAATTGTTTCGGGGGGGATATTTTCAAATTCGAACGTGAGCAAATCGAGATCGCGCAGGAAGTGTTGCACTGCATCTTCGTCCCGGTAATCGGCCTCCGTCGTGGCGTCGGCGAACTGCGAAGCCGGACTATCGTGATCAGGCGTGAAAACATGGACGCAATATCCCATCCGCCGGGCGGCGATGGCGAACATCCGGCCGAGCTGGCCACCTCCCATGACGCCGATGGTCGACCCAGGCGGATACTGCCGATTCATGGCAGTTTTTGCGCAAGCACAGTCTCGGTTTGCTTTTTGCGGAATGCTTCGATCTTTTTTCGAACGGTTGCATTTCCCAAGCCGATGATGCTTGCTGCCAGCAGACCGGCGTTCTTCGCACCCGCTTCTCCGATCGCCAGTGTGCCAACGGCAATGCCAGCGGGCATTTGTACGATGGAAAGGAGCGAATCAATTCCATCGACGGATTTTGTTTTGATTGGCACACCTAGCACTGGCAGCCATGTATGGGCTGCAATCATACCGGGCAAATGGGCTGCCCCTCCCGCGCCAGCGATGATCACGCGCATACCACGATCTGCGGCCGACCGGCCAAATTCCCGCAGCAGATCAGGCGTACGATGGGCGGAAACAATCCGGTGTTCACAAGCGACTCCGAACTTTTGCAGCATGTCGACAGCATGCTTCATCGTCTCCCAATCCGACGCGCTGCCCATAATGACAGCGACCTCGGGCTTTTTGCGCGGCATAGGCGAATCTTAACGAAGTTCGCAGCGCCGCAACGCACGATTTCGCCGCAAATTAAAATTCGCTTATCGTGCCAGGTGAATACGGCAGGTCGGTCTGTTGCCCTTATCGGATTCATGGGCGCGGGGAAATCTGCCATCGGGCGCGAGTTAGCAGCGCGTTTGAAACTGCAACGATTTGATACCGACGAGATGATCCGGGGGCAGTTTGGTAGTTCGATTCCTGAGATCTTTGCCCGGCATGGGGAGCAGGCTTTTCGCGATGCGGAGACGGAAGTGCTACGAAATCTTCGTCATGTTGCGGCCAATATCATTGTGACAGGCGGAGGAATCGTGTTGCGCGATGAAAACGTGAAACTCCTGCGCGCACTCGGAATGATAATCTGGCTCGACGCCGACGAGGAAATTCTGTGGCAGCGGGCATCGCGCCAAAACAATCGCCCGTTATTGCAAACCGCCAATCCACGTCAGAGATTCTCCTTGTTGTTGCAAGAACGCCTGCCCCTCTATCAAACAACAGCGGACCATCGCGTCGATACCTCCCGCGCGTGTATTGCGGATGTTGTCGATACAATTACGAAATTGTTGTGAACCCGCACAGCTCGTCCAGTTCTCTTCGTGAACAAGTTGTCGCCATCTCGCGCGAGCTCGGGTTTGATATCTGCCGCTTCGCCACTGCGGACCGCCCGAAACATACGGGCGCGTTTCGCGACTGGCTCGATCACGGAGCAGGCGGCGAGATGACCTATCTCTCACGCAATGCTGAGAAGCGTTGTGATCCGCAGCAAGTCTTGCCCGGGGCCAAGAGCATCATCGTCCTGGCCCTTAATTATTTTCAGGGCGATCGAGTTGAGGAGAATCGCGGCCGAATCGCCCGATATGCCTGGGGCGAGGATTACCACCAAGTGATCGAGAAGAAACTGGG
>WNGI01000830.1_pt1 | contig 24328 bp, 21 predicted proteins | sample 5400621 | NCBI WGS metagenome assembly WNGI01 (sample SAMN13153374, study PRJNA577476) | soil metagenome | isolation source: 20 cm soil or saprolite under Garry oak tree replicate 1 | place: USA:California | collected 2016-06-15 | reverse complement strand
TACGGCACCCAGAAGGCGATCGGCGAACTTTTGCTGGCCGATTATTCGCGCGGCGGTTTTATGGACGGCATCGGCATCCGGCTGCCGACCATTTGCATCCGGCCCGGCCTTCCCAACAAGGCGGCTTCCGGCTTCTTCTCCAACATTCTGCGCGAACCGCTTGCCGGCAAGGAAGCGGTGCTGCCGGTGTCCGAGGACGTCCGCCACTGGTATGCCACGCCGCGCTCGGCGGTCGGCTTTCTGATTCATGCCGCGACGATGGATAGCGCGGCGGCCGGGGCGCGCCGCAACCTCACCATGCCCGGCCTTTCGGCGACCGTCGGCGAGGAAATTGCGGCCTTGAAGCGGGTGGCGGGAGACAAGGTGGCGGCTCGGATCAAGCGCGAGCCCGACCCGTTCATCATCGGGATTGTCGATGGCTGGCCGCGCAATTTCGAGGCCAAGCGAGCGGTAAAACTCGGCTTCACCACCGCCGAAAAGACCTTCGACGACATTATCCGGATTCACATCGAGGACGAACTTGGTGGTAAGTTCGTGGCCTGATCGTTTGCCGTACTCTCGAGGAAGCACGACCATGACAGCCAGCATCGTCGGATGGGCGCACACGCCGTTTGGCAAGTTCGATACCGAAACCGTCGAGAGCCTCGTGGTCGGCGTCGCCAACGACGCGCTGGCTGACGCCGGCGTTTCGGCTGCCGACGTCGATGAGATCGTGCTCGGGCACTTCAACGCCGGCTTCTCGCCGCAGGATTTCACCGCTTCGCTCGTGCTGCAGGCCGATCCGCAATTGCGGTTCAAGCCGGCGACGCGGGTCGAAAATGCCTGCGCCACCGGATCGGCGGCAGTGCATCAGGGCATCCGGGCCATTGCCGCAGGCGCGGCCAGGATCGTGCTGGTGGTCGGCGTCGAGCAGATGACGCGGACACCCGCGCCCGAGATCGGCAGGAACCTGCTGCGGGCTTCATATCTGCCGGAGGACGGCGATACTCCCGGCGGTTTCGCCGGCGTGTTCGGCAACATCGCGCAGGCCTATTTCCAGAAATACGGCGACCAGTCCGATGCGCTGGCGATGATCGCGGCCAAGAACCACAAGAACGGCGTCGCCAATCCCTATGCACAGATGCGCAAGGATTTTGGCTATGAATTCTGCCGCTCCGAGAGCGAGAAGAATCCGTTCGTGGCAGGTCCATTGAAGCGCACCGATTGCTCGCTGGTGTCGGACGGCGCGGCCGCGCTGGTCTTGACCGACACCGAAACCGCAAAGTCGATGGGCAAGGCCGTCAACATCAGGGCGACCGCGCATGCCCAGGATTTCCTGCCGATGTCCAAGCGCGACATTCTGCAATTCGAAGGCTGCACCGTGGCATGGCAGCGCGCGCTGCAATCGGCCGGCATCCAGCTTTCCGACCTTTCCTTTGTCGAAACCCACGACTGCTTCACCGTCGCCGAACTGATCGAATATGAAGCGATGGGCTTGACGCCGAAAGGGCAGGGCGCGCGTGCGATCAAGGAGGGCTGGACCCAGAAAGACGGTAAGCTGCCGGTCAATCCCTCCGGCGGATTGAAGGCAAAAGGCCATCCGATCGGCGCTACCGGCGTCTCCATGCACGTAATGACTGCGATGCAGCTATTGGGTCAGGCGCCCGAGGGCATGCAGATCAAGGACGCAAAACTCGCAGGCATCTTCAACATGGGTGGTGCGGCAGTCGCGAACTACGTCTCGCTGCTGGAGCCCGCGAAGTAGGCGGTCATCCGCGAGGCCATTTAAGACATTGTCGTCCCCGCGAAGGCGGGGACCCATAACCAAAGGATGCAGTTGCTGAAACGGCTGGAGCCCCAGCTTCGTGCAATACGAGCATTCATGGTTGATGGGTCCCGGCTCAAGGCCGGGACGACATTGAGGGGCATACATCCATGCGCCTGTTGCCCTTGATCTTCCCTTTGCGCTGCCGTTACCTGTCCGGATAAAGCGACGCATCGGGAGCAAACGAAACCATGGGACCGCTGGAGGGCGTCAAGGTCGTCGACATGACGAGCGTGCTGATGGGGCCCTATGCCACCCAGATGCTCGGCGACTATGGCGCCGACATCATCAAGATCGAGACCCTCGATGGCGACGTGACGCGGCAGATCGGTCCGACCCGTCATCCCGGCATGGGGCCGGTATTCCTCAACACCAACCGCAGCAAACGCAGTATCTGCCTCGATCTGAAAAAGCCCAAAGGGCGCGACGCGGTGCTGCGGCTGATCGCGTCCGCCGACGTGCTGGTCTACAACGTCCGGCCGCAAGCGATGGCGCGTCTGCAGCTCGGCTACGACGTGGTCTCGAAGGTCAATCCGCGCCTCGTCTATGCCGGCGTGTTCGGTTTTGGTCAGGACGGGCCTTACGCAGCCAAGCCGGCCTATGACGATCTGATCCAGGGCGCGACCGCGCTGCCGGCGTTGATGGCGCAGACCAGCGACGGCGTTCCGCGCTATGTGCCCAACGCGCTGGTCGATCGCATCGTGGGCTTGACCGCCGTGGGCGCGATCTGTGCCAGCCTGGTGCATCGCGACCGCACCGGGCGCGGCCAGCGCGTCGATATTCCGATGTTCGAGACCATGGCGGGTTTTGTCATGGGCGATCACATGGGCGGTCTTACTTACGAGCCGCCGCTGGACAAAGGCGGCTATGCGCGGCATCTGTCGCGCGACCGGCGGCCATACAAGACCTCCGACGGCTATATTTGCGTGATCGTTTACAACGACAAGCAATGGGAAAATTTCTTCAAGGCCACCGGCCGCGACGATCTGCGCAGCGATCCGAAATTTGCGACCTTCGCCGGACGCGCGGCCAATATCGACACGGTCTATGCCGAATTGGCGCGCATTTTTGAGACCCGCAGCACGGCGGAGTGGATCGAACTATTGAACAAGGCCGACGTGCCGGTATTGCCGATGCACGATCTCGAAAGCATCTTGCAGGACCCGCATCTGGTCGCGACCGATTTCTTTCCGATCGCGCATCATCCGACCGAGGGAGCGATCCGCAACATGAAGGTATCCGCCACCTGGTCGGAGACTTCGGCGGAGCCGACCCGGCTGGCGCCCCGCCTCAACGAACATGGCAACGAGGTTTTGCGCGAGGCCGGCTTCTCCGCGGACGAGATTGCCGCGCTGGTGCGCGACGGCGTCACCAAAGCGGCGCCCGGCAACCCATAGGATCAAGTGTGGATTTTGCGCTGTCAGCCAACCAGGAATCGATCCGCGATGCCGTGGCAAAAATTTGCGTGCGCTTCGATGGCGCCTATTGGCTGAAGAAGGACAAGGAGGGTGGCTTTCCGGCCGATTTCCACAAGGCCTTGGCGGATGCCGGCTGGCTTGGCATCTGTATTCCCGAGGCCTATGGCGGCTCGGGGCTCGGCATCGTCGATGCCGCGATCATGATGCGGACGATTGCGGAATCCGGCGCCGGCATGTCCGGGGCGTCGGCCGTGCATATGAATGTGTTCGGGCTTAATCCCGTGGTCGTGTTCGGCAATGAGGAGCAGTGCAGGCGGATGCTGCCGCCGATTGTCGCCGGCACTGAGAAAGCCTGCTTCGCGGTTACCGAACCCAATACCGGCCTCAACACCACGCAGCTGAAAACCCGAGCGGTACGCTCAGGCAATAAATACGTCGTCAACGGCCAAAAAGTCTGGATCTCCACCGCGCAAGTCGCCGAGAAGATTTTGCTCCTCGCCCGCACCACGCCGCTGGAGGAGGTGAAGAGCCCGACCCAGGGCTTGAGCCTTTTCTATACGGATTTCGATCGCGGCCGCATCGCCGTTCATGAGATCGAGAAGATGGGCCGCAAGGCTGTCGATTCCAACGAACTCTTTTTCGAGAATTTTGAAATCCCGGTCCGGGACCGCCTTGGCGAGGAAGGCCGCGGCTTCGAATATATTTTGCACGGCATGAACCCGGAGCGCATCCTGATCGCCGCCGAAGCGGTCGGGCTCGGCAAGGTCGCGCTTGCACGTGCCGCCGCCTACGCCAAGGAGCGCAACGTGTTCAACCGGCCGATCGGCAAGAACCAGGCGATCCAGCATCCCCTCGCCAGGAATTGGATGGAGCTGGAAGCGGCTTGGCTGATGACGCTGTCGGCGGGCTGGCAATACGATCAGGGCCTGCCCTGTGGTCCTGCGGCCAATGCCGCGAAATATCTCGCCGCCGAAGCCGGCTTTCAGGCTTGCGAGCAGGCGGTGATGACTCACGGCGGCTTCGGCTACTCCAAGGAATTTCATGTCGAGCGCTACCTGCGCGAATCCCTGATCCCGCGGATCGCCCCAATCAGCCCACAGCTCATTCTCAGCTTTATTGCCGAGAAAGTGTTGGGCCTGCCGAAGTCGTATTGAAGATGAGCGTTGTGATCGTCATGGGAATACGCGGTCTCTTTTCCCTCCCCCCTTGCGGGGGAGGGTCAGGGAGGGGGGTATCACGGCGGGACTGCCGATGTGGGCCCCCACCCCCGACCCCTCCCCGCAAGGGGGAGGGGAGTTAACGCCATGAGTTTCATCACTGGCGTCGGACTGACGGCATTTGGCAGGCATCAGGGTTCTTCCTCCCTCGACCTCATGAGCAAGGCCGCCGAGCTTGCGATTGCCGACGCCGGGTTGACGCGAGCGGAGATCGACGGCGTGCTCTGCGGCTATTCCACCGTCGCGCCGCACATCATGTTGGCGACGGTATTCGCCGAGCATTTCGGCATTCGCCCCGCCTACGCGCATGCCGTGCAGGTCGGCGGCGCCACGGGGCTGGCGATGACCATGCTGGCGCATCATCTGGTCGAGGCCGGCATCGTCCGGCATGTGCTGGTGGTGTCAGGCGAGAACCGGCTGACGGGACAGAGCCGCGACGCCTCGATCCTGGCGCTGGCGCAGGTCGGCCATCCCGATTACGAGGTGCCGCTCGGCCCGACCATCCCGGCCTATTATGGTCTCGTCGCCTCGCGCTACATGCACGAATACGGTGTGACCGAGGAGGACCTCGCCGAATTCGCGGTGCTGATGCGAAACCACGCGCTGGCGCATCCCGGCGCGCAATTTCACGATCCCATTGCCGTCACTGACGTGATGGAATCGAAACCGGTGGCATTGCCGCTAAAACTTCTGGACTGCTGTCCGGTGTCCGACGGGGGTGCGGCGTTCGTCGTCAGCCGTGAGCGCACCGGCGAGACCGGCGTGCGCGTGCTCGGCTGCGCGCAAGCACATACCCACCAGCATGTCACGGCGGCGCCGGCTTTGAGCGAACTCGGCGCCGAGATTGCGATAGCGCGGGCGAAACAAGCCGCTGGTGTCGCGATATCAGACGTGCGCTATGCCGCGGTATATGACAGCTTTACCATCACACTGGCGATGCTGCTGGAAGACCTCGGCCTTGCCAGGCGCGGCGAGGCGGCGGCGCGGGTGCGCTCCGGCTATTTCGGCCGTGAGGGCGAAATGCCGCTCAACACCCATGGCGGGCTGTTGAGTTACGGTCATTGCGGCGTCGGCGGCGCGATGGCGCATCTGGTCGAAACCCATTTGCAGATGACGGGACGTGCCGGCCATCGCCAGGTACGAGACGCCTCGATCGCACTATTGCACGGCGACGGCGGCGTGCTGTCATCGCATGTCAGCATGTTTCTGGAGCTGACACGATGAGAAACGGCAAACAGGCGCTGGCGGACTGGACCACGGGCGCCGAAGCGATCGTCTATCAATCCTGCGCGTCTTGCGGGAGCGCGCAATATTTCCGCCGCAGCTTCTGTCGGGTTTGCGGTGCGCCGGACCCGATCGAGAAACACGCCAGCGGCGAGGCGACGGTCTATGCCACTTCGCTGGTAGTCCGCGCCGCCACGCCGGAGACCCGCGCGCACGTCCCCTACAACATCGTCCTCGTCGATACCGTTGAAGGCTTTCGCATGATGGCCCACGGCGACAACGATCTCGCCATCGGCGACAAGGTCACCGCCCGGTTTGCGCAATTCGCCGGCCGCCTCGTTCCGTATTTTGAAAAGGTAAAATGAGTTGCTGCGGTCTTATTGCTACTTTCAGCGGTCGCCGTCACACTGAGGTGCGAGGCCCCACTTCGGGCGAGCCTCGAAGGGTGATCAGCGGTGGTGCGTGTAGCCCATCCTTCGAGACGCCGCGCAAAAGCGGGGCTCCTCAGGATGACGGATGTATGTGCGGCTGCCGAGCCCTCTTTTTCTTTTTAATGCGATCTTCACCGCCAATAGAAGATGATGCTGGCGATGACCAGCATTGCCGTCACCGCCAGCATTTGCGCGAGCGCTTCCGAGGCCGCCCTCTTGGTGGCTTCCTTCATGCCGTTCTCCCTAGACTCGGGCGTGACTCATCGCTGCGCGAGAAGGCGCGAACGAAGGTCAGAGTTTTACTCGGGACACCCCGCGACGAGTATTCGCCTTGATTTGAGTCCCCACTCAGCGAATATCGACCGTGCCAAGGTCGAATAGTAATGCGGCGGCATTTTGACTCGCGCGTGACGAGATTGGCGAACTTCTTGATCGACGAAAATGCAATCGAAACTTGTTTTGCGTTCGACTCCGCGGTTGATTTGCGAGTCGCTGCAAGCAGTTGCTTGGGCGAAGTGAGCCAGATATTGTTCGAATGGAACTGCCTTCGATAAGGCGGCATGCAACAAAATCGAAGTCGGGGAGTGAACCATGGCCCGCATCGACTATTGCGATCCTGCTGGTGCAAGCGACCGCACGCGTGAAATCCTGGACAAGAACCGCAACGCCAACATCTTCCGGATGATGGCGCACTCGCCGAGCTATTTTGAGCAATATTGCCGGCTCGGCAGGGCGATCCGCGTCAAGGGCGAGCTCGACCCCGTGCTGCGCGAGCTTGCGATCACCCGCACCGGAATCCTGTGCGAGGCGCCCTATGAAGTGGTTGCGCATAGGCGGATGGGTAAAGAGGTGGGAGTCACGGAGGAGCAAAACGCCGCGCTGGAAGACTGGAAATCCGCCACCTGCTTTAATGATTTGCAGCGCGCGGCGCTCGCCTTCACCGATGAAATCGTCACGCTGCGCCGTCCGACCGACGCCACCTTCAACGTGATCGCGGCAAAACTGACGCCGGCGGCGCTGATCGAGCTGCAGCTCTCCGTCGGCTTCTACATCATGACGTCGAAGTTTCTGGAAACGTTCGGTATCGACACGGAGCCGGCGACGGAAGCGGTTTTGAACCGTCCTGCCATCTTGCCCGCAATCACGGCGCGCGCAACTGGCTCGGTACCAGGGCCTGCCGGCGTATCAAAAGCAACGCAACCAGAACTGTCGGGATCAGGATTGCCAGCCCGAGGCACATGATCTGCAATTGCGAGATCGGCATGATGCCGCCGCCGGGCGTCGCGACCACGAAACCTCCGACGACGAGCAGCACGCGCAGCGGCCATTCCAACGGGCCGGTATTGCGGAGGTCGCCGACAAAGGCCTGATAGCCCTGAATGCCGCCGCATATGAACAAGGTGCCGAATGCGGCCAGCGCCAATAAACCAAGCCCGGCGAGATAGGGACTATCTCCTTGCAGCACCAGCGCCGGATTCAGCACGAAGAAGAACGGAATGAAATAGATGATGCTGCCGACCCACATCGATTCCCAACCGGTCTTCATCGCGGGGGAGCCGGCGATCCCGGCTGCGGCGAATGAAGCGATCGCGACCGGCGGCGTGATCGACGACAGCATGCCCCAATAGAAGATGAACATGTGCACGGCCATGCGGTTGAGGCCGAGCTTTTCGAGCGCCGGCGCCACCAGGATGGCGAGGAAGATGTAGCAGGCCGTGGTCGTCAGCCCGAGACCGAGTACCAGGCTGGTAAAAGCGCACATCCCGAGCAGGAGGAAAGCGTTGTCACCGGCAATTCGCAAGAGATCGTTGGCGAGGCTGGAGACCACGCCGGTCATCGAGAAGGCGCCGATCAGAAGGCCGCAGCCGGCGAGGATGCCGACCAGTTCGACAAAGGTGCGGCCATTGACCTCAAGGAATTTGTTGATGGTCGAAAGCGTCCAGCGCGTTTCCCTGGAGAACAGCTGGTTCAGAACCAGCAGCAGCGCCGTTGCATAGAACGGCGCATGACTCTCGCGCTTGAAATGCAGCAGCATCATGATCAGCAGCGCGATCACGAATATGTAGTACCATCCGTCCTTGATTGTATCCATGACCTTCGGCAATTCAGATCGGGGGATTCCCTTCAGACCGTGCCGCGCGGCGTATGAATCCACCTGCATGAACAGGCCGATATAATACAGGATGGCTGGAATGATCGCGGCGACCGCGACCTCGGCGTAGCTGACGTTGAGAAACTGCGCGATCACGAACGCGGTTGCGCCCATCACCGGCGGCGCCAGCACCGCGCCCGTCGAGGCGCAGGCTTCGATCGCGCCGGCATAGGAGGCGCGGAAGCCGCTTTTTTTCATGACCGGAATGGTCATGGTGCCGGCGGTCAGCACGTTGGAAATAATGGAGCCGGACATCATGCCGAGCAGCCCGCTGGCGAAGATGCAGACTTTGGCGGCGCCGCCGCGAAACGTCCCGCACATGGCAAACGCGAGATTGATGAAGAATTTCCCGGCGCCGGTCATCATCAGCGCGGTACCGAACACCAGAAAACCGATCACGGTGTCGGCGAATGCCTGGATCGGAATCCCGAGCAGGCTTTCGCCTGACAGCACGTGATAGGAAGTGGCTTGTTCGAGCGTCGATTGCGTGCCGCGAAACGGGCCGAGCCATTGGGCGTCGGCAAACAGCGGATATACGGTAAAGGGAAGAACGCTCAGCAGCAGGCTCCAGCCGCCGGTTCGGCGCAGCGCTTCCATCAGCACCACCCACATCACCAGACCGGCGATGATGACCGTGGTCGGCGCGCCGCCGAATTCCCAGCCGGCTTCCGCGGCCTTGCGGACGCTGCGCATCAGGACGATGGCGGAGCCGAAGGTCAGAACGAACAACAGAATGTCGTACCAGGGAACGCGATCGAGCGGTGAGCGCGCCGAACCCGGAAAGATCAGGAACGTGAACGGCAGCATCAGCGCGATCAGCAGGTAGAAATATTCCGTGTTGAGCTGGGTGTACCCGATCAGAAACCGCAGCGAAAATTGCTGATTGATGCAGAGCAGGATGGTCACGGCGGTTGCGAAAATCAGCGCCCAGCGCCAGGCGCCGCGCAACGTCCGCACCCGCGTGACCTCGGCTTCTTGCAAACCACCAACACCGGCGTGCGGATCGTCGAATTCGACGCGCTTCACCGCCGGCAATTCCGAAACCGCGGACGATGAAGCAGACGACATGAAGTTATCCTGTCAAATGATCGAGCCGGACGCGGACGATGGCACTGAAGCGATGGCTATTCCTCAAATCCATTGGGCATGTTGGCCTTCTTCAGGGCGGTGGCGCGAGCATTCATCCACCCCGCAAGGAACTCCTTCTCGTCTGAAGGCGGGTTGGATTTGCCGTAATCGGCCCAGGCCGCCGCCAGAACCGCCTGCCGCTTGAACAACGCATTGTTGTACGCCTCCTGGTCGTCGCTCCATTGGCCGGCTTCCTTGAGTGCCTTCACCGCGCCGGGATGGACGGGCACCACCCATTTTTTTGTTTGCCGGTCAGCCGCGAGCCCTGTCGCGCCGGCCGCGGCGTCCTTGTAGATGTCGTAGCCCGTAATCATTGCCTTGGTGATGGCGTAGATCTGGTCGGCGGGCTGGGATCCGTAAGCCACAAAGATCGGATACGGATAGTTTCCGAGTTCGATCGGTTTTTCCTTGGAGATGCCGGCACCGCAGGTCGCGACATGCCGGAAGAAGAACGATCCGACCTTCTGCACCCGCTCCCATCCGGCGTTATCATTGTGGGGAAGGGGAGGCCAGATCAGGCCGCGCGGCGACGTCTCGGCTTCCTTGGCCGGACCGGTGATTGTGGTTGCGAAGGCGGCGTCGGTGTCGTTGTTGATCAGACCCTTCCACATCGCGCCGTAGCTCGAGAATTCAACGGCCTTGACGTCGCTTTGCTTGAGACCAGCGAACGCCAGAATCGCCAGCGAATTCTGGTTCAGCGCCGGCGAGCCGACAACGAAGCCAATGCGCCTGCCCTTGAGGTGCTTGATTTCGGTTACGCCGGTGTCGCGTGCAACGCCAAGCGAAGCCGCGTTGCAATCGACCGACGACAGCAGCAGTTGCAAGGCCTGCGGGCCCCATTCCTTGACGCCGAACTCAAACACGCCTTCCTGGGCGAAGTAGGTGCCCGAGCCCATCGCCGACGATAGCGCGCGCCCGGCGCGCAACGGTGCGAGGCGCGCGACGTCGTTGCCCGCGGGCAAGACGCGCAAATCGGTGCCGTATTTGTCCTTCATCATTTTGCCGACGGCGACGGCGATATTGAAACCGGCGGTGCCGGTGTCGTAGGCCGTGAACGTCAGGGTCGGCGGTAGCTTGACGTCTTCGGCGTGCGCCGCGGGTAACGTCAAAAACGATATGCCAGTGAAAACGACAGGCGCGAGCGCCATCAGCCGATGGATCATGTTTCCCCCATCAAAATATTTTCGCAGCGCGAAAATTCTTTTCTTGGCTGGATCATGTCATCGCCTGATAGCGATGGCAACGTCCGCACGGTTGTCGCGGCTGCAATCGGACAGATTGTCGCGGAAACTGTATCGGACAAAAGTCTATGCCCGCGTACTCAGAGTCAGGTCTCGACGATGGCGAGGACCTGTCCTTCGGCAACCACGTCGTCGAGGCTGACCAGGATGGATTTGAGCTTGCCCGCGGCGGGCGAAGCCACCGGAATTTCCATCTTCATCGCTTCGACGAATGCAACGTCTTCGCCATCGCCGACGCTGCCGCCGACTTCGACGGGAAGCGCGCAGACGCGCCCCGCCACCTCGGTCACGATCTTGATGTCTGGCATTCCGTTCTCCGGACCGTCTCACGGACAATTGCCCTTGCGAACGGCTTTTTGTTGTGGCCGCAGATTGCCTGAGGTAGCCTGCCCTGCAAGTGGAATTTTATTCCGCACGACGGAATGAAGGGCGGACCATGGGACGACGCTCGGAGCGGCTCAGCAAGCAAGGGATGCTCGCCAGCGATCTTGCAGGCGAGGGCGATGTCATCCAGGTGGTGTCGCGCGCGTTCGACGTCTTGCGCTGCTTCGAAGGCCATGAGGCGCGGCTCGGCAATTTGGAAATCTCCAATCGCTGCGGCCTGCCGCGATCGACAGTGTCGCGGCTGACCCACACGCTGACCCGCATGGGACAGCTCGTCTATCTGCCGCGCGACCAGAAATACCGCATCGGCCCGAGCGCGGTGGCGATGAGCACCTCGATGATGCGGGGCTTGCAGCTTCGCAACCTGATCCGGCTTAGGCTGCAGGATGTCGCCGAACAATTGCCGGGAACCGTCGGCTTCGTCATTCCCGATCGCTTCCACCTCGTCTATCTCGAGTTTGCCCGCGCCGCCAACGCGCTCGGCCTGCATGAAACCACCGGCAGCCGCATCGCCATGGCGAGCACGGCCGCAGGCCACGCCTATACGGCCGCGCTCGATGCCGATGTCGGCGATGCTCTGCTGGCAGAAATGGAGCGCGAAATTCCAGAGGGCGCCAAACTGCTGCGGCCCCGGATCGAGGCTAACCGCCGCTTTTTGCGCGAACACGGCTATGTCGTTGCCTGCGGCCTCTGGAGCCCGCATATCAACGGCCTCGCAGTGCCGCTATGGTCGCCGCGATACCAGACATTCGTCGTGGTCACGATCGGCCTTCTAGCCGCGATGTATGACGAGAAGCGGCTGCACAAGGAAGTCGCGCCGCGGCTGCTGGAATTGGGCGCCGCGGTCGGCAGCCTGCTGGAAGGCGCCGACGGAGAACTCTTCAACAGCAGGCTGGAGCGAAAAGCGCTGCCGGTGGCAAGCCGTAACAACAAGATCATCAAGACGGAGGATACGAATGACCTGGAAGCCGGAGCTCGACGAGCTCGCTCGGCGCGAAGCGTTCGCGCGCGAGATGGGAGGCGTTGACAAGGTCAAGCGGCAGCGCGACCAAGGCCGGCTTACCGTTCGCGAGCGCATCGAAAAATTGGTCGACTCGAAGAGTTTTCACGAGATCGGCGCGATTTCGGGCATTGCCGAATATGACGAGCACGGTGAACTCAAGAACCTGACGCCGGCGAACTGCGTGTTTGGCCGTGGCAGGATCGATGGCCGCACGGTGGTCGTGGTCGGCGACGATTTCACCGTGCGCGGCGGCTCGGCCGACGCCTCGATCTCCGCGAAGCCGCTGATGGCCGAGGAGATGGCGCATGACTTCCGCCTGCCGATTATCCGGCTGATCGAAGGCTCCGGCGGCGGCGGCTCGGTAAAGACGATCGAAACCAAGGGTGCGGCCAATCTGCCCGGCGGCATCGGCGGCACCCGCTGGTATTCTTACACGACGGCCAACATGGCCCGCGTGCCGGTAGTCGGCCTCGGGCTCGGTTCGGTCGCGGGTCTCGGCGCGGCGCGGCTTGCGGCCAGCCACTATTCGGTGATGACCAAAGACTCGGCAATGTTCGTCGCGGGGCCGCCCGTTGTGAAGCGCCTCGGCCAGGATCTCAGCAAACAGGAACTCGGCGGCGCGGAGATCCAGACCCGCGCCGGCGGGGTCGATGATGCCGTCGACACCGAGGAGGAAGCTTTCGCGCGCGCCAAGCGCTTTCTCTCTTATCTGCCGTCCTCGGTCTATGAATTGCCACCGACGCTTCCCTGCGACGACGATCCGGAACGATCAGAGGAATCGCTGATGAAGGCGGTGCCACGCAGCCGCCGGCAAGTTTACAAGATGCGCCCTATCATCAATGCCGTCGTCGACAAGGGCTCGTTCTTCGAGATGGCCGCGAATTTCGGCCGCCCGATCATTGCCGGATTTGCCCGACTGGAAGGCCGCGCCGTGCTGCTGCTCGCCAGCGATCCCTTTCATTATGGCGGCTCATGGACGGCGGAAGCCTGCCAAAAGGTGGTACGGTTCGCCGATCTCGCCGAAACCTTCCATCTGCCGGTGGTCTACCTGATGGATTGTCCGGGTTTTATGATCGGGCTCGATGCCGAGAAGGCGGCAACCATCCGCCATGGGGTGCGAGCCATGGCGGCGGTCAACCAGACCACTGTTCCCTGGTGCACCATCATCGTGCGCAATTCCTTCGGCGTCGCAGGCGTCGTGCACCAGCCGGCGGACCGGTTCTCGCTGCGTTATGCCTGGCCGTCAGCCTATTGGGGCTCGCTGCCGCTGGAGGGCGGCATCGAGGCGGCCTATCGCGCCGACATCGACGCCGCAGACGATCCGAAAGCCAAGCTGCAGGAGATCGAGGACCGCCTCAACAAATTGCGCTCGCCATTCCGCTCCGCCGAGCGGTTCTGGGTCGAGGAAATCATCGATCCGCGCAAGACCCGCTCGCTGTTGTGCGAATTCGCCCGCCTGGCGGAGCCGCTGCGCACGCCGGGGCCTCCGACCAACATGACGATCAGGCCTTAGCGTCTCGGGCGTGCAAACTACGCTGTTTCTCGTCATGGCCGGGCTTGTCCCGGCCATCTGGCCGCGAGATCGCGCTGCCGCAACGTAGCGGCGTGTCAGTGGACGAGGCGCTCCACCGCAATTGCGGTGGCTTCACCGCCGCCGATGCACAGCGCCGCGACGCCGCGCTTCAGGTTGTGCGCCTCGAGCGCATTCAGCAGCGTGACGATCAGGCGGGCGCCGGTGGCACCGATCGGGTGTCCGAGCGCGCAGGCGCCGCCGTTGATGTTCAGCTTCTCCCGGGGGATACCAAGATCGCGTTGCGCCGCCATCGCCACCACCGCGAACGCCTCATTGATCTCGAACAGATCGATATCGCCGACGCTCCAGCCGACCTTGTCGAGCAGCTTGCGGATCGCCGGGATCGGCGCGGTGGTGAACCATTGCGGTTCCTGGCTGTGGGTGGCATGGCCCTTGATCTCGGCCAAATAAGACAAGCCGTCGCGATCGGCGAGTGATCGTTTTGTCAGGATCAGCGCCGCGGCGCCGTCGGCATTCGCTGACGAAGCAGCCGGCGTAATGGTGCCGTTGGGACGGAATGCCGGTTTCAGCCCCGGAATTTTGGCGGGATCGACTTTTAGCGGAATCTCGTCATTTGCGATCGTGCGGGGACCGGCCTTTTCGGTCACGGTGATCGGCGCGATTTCGGCTTTGAACGCGCCGCCTTCGACCGCCTTGCGGGCGCGGGTCAGCGTCTCCATCGCATAGGCGTCCTGATCCTTGCGGGTGAACTGGTAGGCCTCGGCGGTAGCTTCGCCGAAATCGCCCATCGAGCGGCCGACCTCGTAGGCATCTTCGAGACCGTCCATCATCATGTGGTCGATGATGCGATCATGACCGGCGCGATAGCCGGCACGCGCCTTGGCGAGCAAATAGGGCGCATTGGTCATGCTCTCCATGCCGCCGGACACAACGATGCCGGCGGAGCCGGCGTTGATGATGTCATGCGCCAGCATCGTGGCCTTCATGCCGGAACCGCAGACCTTGTTGATGGTGGTGGCGCCCGTCGCGTCCGGCAGCTTGGCGCCGCGGGCAGCCTGCCGTGCCGGCGCCTGGCCCTGTCCGGCCGGCAGCACGCAGCCCATGAACACCTCTTCGACCCGCTCGGGCGCCAATTTTGCCCGCTCGAGCACCGCGCCGATGACGTGGGAACCGAGCTTATGCGCGCTGAAAGGGGAAAGATCGCCCATGAACCGGCCAAGCGGGGTTCTTGCTGCGGAAACGATGACGACGGGATCGGAAGCTGCGGCCATGGCGGATGCTCCTCAATTCTGCGCGCTTCGGGGGGCAGCGCTGATTATTTACATGATATTCATCATATGATGCGCTGCGGAATTTGCAACGGTCGGTGGGGGATAAATTGTGGGGGAGCTATGCAAACCGGTCGAGGCAATCAGGGGTCGACAGGCACGATTGTCATCATCCGCGAAAGCGGATGATCCAGTAAACGCCACAGGCATCACGGTGTACTGGATGCCCCGCATGCGCGGGGGCATGACGGGTTTTTCGACCCCCTACCGCTTCCGATCAATAAAGCCCTGCATCAGCCGGTGCGGCTCGTCGGTGAGGAACGACCGCCCGAATACGCCGATGCTGAGGTTGACGGATTCCTTGAGCGGCAACTCTTCCCATTGGCGAAGCAGCGCTTTCTGCGAACGCAGCGCTTCCGGACCGCATTCGAGCAGGGTTTTGACCGTGCGCTCGACCGCGGCATCGAGGCCGCCTTCAGGGGCGACCACGTCGATCAGCCCCCAGGCAAGGGCTGTAGGTGCGTCGATGTTCTCGGCCGTCATCACCAGCCAGCGGGCGCGGCCCCAGCCGATCAGCCGCGGCAACAATGCCGCGTGGATGACCGAGGGAATGCCGACTTTGACCTCGGGCATGCCGAATTTCGCGTCGTGCGCGGCGATGCGGAAGTCGCAGGCGGCTGCGACCTCGAGGCCGCCGCCGAGGCACCAGCCCGGCATCCGCGCGATCACCGGCGCTGGAAACGCCCGCACGGCCTCGCAGAGATCGCGCAGGCCCGTGATGAATTTCTCGGCCGAGGCCTTATCGAGCTTTGCCATCTCCTTGATATCGGCGCCACCGATCATGCTTTTTTCGCTTTGCCCCGCGATGACCAACACCCGAATCTGCCGGTCTGCCGCCAGCACCTGTAGCCCCTCGCGGACACCGTTGATGACGGCCGATCCGAGGATGTTGAGCGAGCCGGCGTTGCAGATCGTCAAGCGAACGACACCGCGCGGGTCGCGATCGACGCCGCAATGAGAATTGAGCATTTGCATGGACGATCTCGCAGTCACGAGCGGGCCTTGGGACAGATCGACCACTTCCCGGGCAACCGACCGTCTTGTCAAGGGACAACGGGAGTTTGACCCGTGCGGCCCGCAATGGTCGGGACGGCGATCGTTGCTAGCGGTCCATACCGCGAACGAAATAAGATGCAGCTTTTTGCCGCGACGGATGTTATTATATGACTGCAAACATCTTATGGAACCGGTGATGCGCTACTCGAAAGAACACAAGCTGGAAACCCGCTCGCGGATCGTGAAGAAAGCCTCGATGCGGCTTCGCGAGAAGGGCGCGCATGGCATCGGCGTTGCCGACCTCATGAAGGACGCAGGACTTACCCATGGCGGGTTCTACGCCCATTTCGATTCGCGCGAAGCGCTGGTGATCGAGGCTTTCAGCCATGCGATGGATCGATCGACCGAGCACTGGCGCAAGCTCGCCGAGCAGACGCCGCCGGAAAAGCGGCTGGCGACCATCGTGGAGTCTTATCTGACCCCGGTTCATCGCGACGATCCCGGTCGTGGCTGCGCCGTACCAACGCTGGCTGCGGAAATCGCCCGCGAGAATCCCAGGACCCGCAAGGCGTTCGCGGCTAAGCTGGAGCAGATGATCGAGGCGCTCGCGGCGCAGATTCCCGACGTTCCCCGCAAGGCCGCGCGAAAGCAGGCGGCGGCTATCATGGCGACCATGATGGGAACGATGGTATTGGCCCGCGTCGCAGGCAGTGGGGAGTTTTCCGAGGAAATTCTCGGCGCCGGGCGCGAAGCGGTGCTCAGCCGGACAGCACCGCCGAAGTCTGCGGCGAAGAAATCCTCAGCCAGGAAGGCCTCGACAACAGCGCGGCACTGACAAAGCCGGCCGGTAATCGCATACGACATTGGTCGAATGTCCTGAAAATGCGGCATGAGCCGCATTTTCGCAAATGCGCTGCGCATGGAAACCCTTTCCAAACGCCGCAAAGACTGCAAGATGCCGCCAAAACCTACACCCACGAAGGTCTTGGGAGGAACGCATGCGCACAATCGGACATTTTATCGGCGGCCGTGAGGTAAACGGCGCCTCGGGACGGACAGCGGACGTATTTGAGCCGATGACCGGCGAGGTCCAGGCCAAGGTCGATTTGGCTTCGAAGGCGGAAGTACGCGCCGCGGTCAAGAACGCTTTGGCCGCGCAAGTGGAGTGGGGCGCCACCAATCCGCAGCGCCGCGCGCGCGTGATGATGAAGTTCCTCGAACTGGCGCAGCGCGACTATGACAAACTCGCCGATCTGTTGGCCCGCGAGCATGGCAAGACCGTTCCCGACGCCAAGGGCGACATTCAGCGCGGCCTTGAGGTGGTCGAGTTTGCCTGCGGCATTCCGCACCTGATGAAGGGCGAATATACCGAAGGCGCAGGCCCCGGCATCGACATCTATTCGATGCGTCAGCCCCTGGGCGTCGTCGCCGGCATCACCCCGTTCAATTTCCCCGCGATGATCCCGATGTGGAAATTCGCGCCCGCGATCGCCTGCGGCAATGCGTTCATCCTGAAACCGTCGGAGCGCGATCCCGGCGTGCCGATGGAACTCGCGAAATTGATGATTGAGGCCGGTCTGCCGCCCGGCGTCCTCAACGTCGTCAATGGCGACAAGGAAGCGGTCGACGCGATCCTCGACGATCCCGATATCCGCGCCGTCGGCTTCGTCGGTTCTTCCCCGATCGCGCAATATATCTACGAGCGCGCCGCCGCCACCGGCAAACGCGCGCAGTGTTTTGGCGGCGCCAAGAACCACGCCATCGTCATGCCGGATGCCGACATGGACCAGACCGTCGATGCCTTGATCGGCGCGGGTTATGGCTCGGCCGGCGAACGCTGCATGGCGATCTCGGTCGCGGTCCCCGTCGGCAAGACCACCGGCGACCGGCTGATGGAGAAACTCGTTCCGCGCGTCGAGAGCTTGAAAATCGGAACCTCGATCGATCCATCCGCGGATTACGGCCCGCTGGTCACGAGGGAAGCGCTTAATCGCGTCAAGAACTACGTCGAGATCGGCATCAAGGAAGGCGCGACCCTCGCGGTCGACGGCCGAAACTTCAAGATGCAGGGCTACGAGAACGGTTTTTACATGGGCGGGTGCCTGTTCGACAATGTGACGAAGGACATGCGGATCTACAAGGAAGAGATCTTCGGCCCCGTGTTGTCGGTAGTGCGCGCCCACGACTACAAGGAGGCTCTGAGCCTGCCGTCCGATCACGACTACGGCAACGGCGTTGCGATCTTTACCCGCGACGGCGATGCGGCGCGCGATTTCGCAGCCAAGGTCAATGTCGGCATGGTCGGCATCAACGTGCCGATCCCGGTACCGATTGCCTATTACACGTTTGGCGGCTGGAAGAAATCCGGCTTCGGCGACCTCAACCAGCACGGGCCGGATTCGATCCGCTTCTACACCAAGACCAAGACGGTGACCGCGCGTTGGCCCTCCGGCGTCAAGGAAGGCGCGGAATTCTCGATTCCGACCATGAATTGAGTGGGCGCATGATCTCTTAAGACTGGCGCGGGCGGTAGATGCAGTTCGCTCTCAATGAGGACCAGATTGCGGTTCGCGACATGGCGCGGGAGTTTGCCGCGGAAAAAATCGCGCCGCATGCGATCCGCTGGGACGAAGAAAAGCACTTTCCGGTCGATGTGATGCGCGAGGCGGCCAAGCTTGGCATCGGCGGCGTCTATATCCGCGATGACGTCGGCGGTTCGGCGCTGACGCGCTTCGACGCCGCGTTGATCTTCGAGGCGCTGGCGCAGGGCTGCCCGACCGTGTCGGCATTCATCTCGATCCACAATATGGCGTGCTGGATGATCGATGCCTTCGGCAACGATACGCAGCGAAAAAAATGGCTGCCAAAACTTTGCACCATGGAATTGCTGGCGAGCTACTGCCTGACCGAGCCCGGTTCCGGGTCGGACGCGGCGGCGCTGCGCACCCGCGCGGTGCGCGACGGCGACCATTATATACTCAACGGCCAAAAGCAGTTCATTTCCGGCGCCGGCAGCGGCGACGTCTATGTGGTGATGGTGCGGACCGGCAATGACGGACCCGGCGGCATCTCGACGCTCGTGATCGAGGGCGACACATCAGGCCTTTCGCTCGGCGCCAATGAGCGCAAGATGGGCTGGAACGCGCAACCGACCCGCGCGGTGATCTTTGAAAATGCGCGCGTGCCCGTTGCCAACCGGCTCGGGGATGAGGGCATCGGCTTCAAGATCGCGATGGCAGGCCTCGACGGCGGACGTATCAATATCGCGGCCTGCTCGCTCGGCGGCGCGCAGTCCGCGCTCGACAAGTCGCTCGCCTACATGAAGGAGCGCAAGGCGTTCGGAAAGCGCCTCGACGAATTCCAGGCACTGCAGTTTCGGCTTGCCGACATGGCAACTGAACTGGAGGCGGCCAGAACCTTCGTGTGGCGCGCGGCGGCGGCGCTCGACCGCAAGGATGCGGATGCCACCATGCTCTGCGCCATGGCAAAACGCTTCGGCACCGACGTCGGCTTCGAGGTCGCCAATCAGGCGCTGCAATTGCATGGCGGCTACGGCTATCTCAGCGAATACGGCATCGAAAAAATCGTGCGCGATCTGCGCGTGCATCAGATTCTCGAAGGCACCAACGAGATCATGCGGCTGATCGTTTCGCGCAAACTGATCGAGGATGCGCGATGACGGCCTCGAGAGCCGCCGTTGCGGGTCAACAGCCCGACCTGATCGCGCGGCGCGAAGGTGCTGTTGGCGTCATCCGGCTCAACCGGCCGAAGACGATCAATGCGGTGACGCTGGAGATGTTTCGCGACATCGACAAGGCGCTCGATCAATTCGAGTCTGACCCCGCGGTCGGCCTGATCCTGCTGGAAGGCGCGGGCGATCGCGGCCTATGCGCCGGCGGCGACATTCGGGCGCTGTATGAAAGTTCGAAGGTGAAAGGCGATCTCGGCAAGATCCTCTGGCGCGAGGAGTACATTCTCAACGCGCGCATTGCCAAATTCCCAAAACCCTATGTCGCCTTCATGGACGGCATCGTGATGGGCGGCGGTGTCGGACTGTCGGCGCATGGCCGTCATCGTGTTGTCACCGAGCGGACCAAGCTGGCGATGCCCGAAGTCGGCCTCGGCTTCTTTCCGGATGTCGGCGGTACCTGGCTGCTCTCGCTCTCGCCGGGAGAGATCGGTACCTATTTCGGCTTGACCGGCCAGACCATGAACGGCCCCGACGCGATTTATGCCCGCTTTGCGGACGCGGTCGTACCCTCCAGCAAACTTGCTGCCCTGCGCGCGACACTTGTCAACCTTCGCGCGGGCGTGGGCTCCGCGGAGGTGAAAACCGCGATCGATCGCTTCGCGACCGGCGAGACATCAGGACCTGTCGCGGCGCTCCAATCAGACATCGATCGCTGGTTTGCCCACGACCGGATGCAAGATATCGTCGCAGCCCTGCAGCGGGATGGTTCGGAGCTGGCGCAGGCGACACTAAAGACATTGAACGAGAAGTCGCCGCGCGGCATGGTAGTCGCTTTAGAACTGCTGCGGCTGGCGCGGGCGTCGTCCTCGCTGGAACAGTGCCTGGTGCGGGAATATCGCGCCGCGCTGGAAGTATTTGGAAGCGATGATTTCCGCGAAGGTATCCGAGCCGCCGTCATCGACAAGGACCGCGATCCCCGCTGGTCGCCGCCGCGGATCGAGGATGTCACGCCTGGGATGGTCGCGCCTTACTTCGCCGAAATCGGGGCCGACGAACTCGTGTTCGACAAGACAAAATAGGAATTGCTGAGCGGAGGGAATTGGACATGGCCAACATCGCATTCATCGGACTCGGCAACATGGGCGGGCCGATGGCCGCCAATCTGGTCAAGGCCGGCGACAAGGTGACAGGCTTCGATCTGGTGGAGGCCTCGCGCCATCAGGCCAAGGCCGACGGTGCCGGGATTGCCGACAGCGCGGTTAGTGCGGTGAAGGGCGTCGACGTCGTGATTACGATGCTGCCTGCCGGCAGGCACGTGCTTTCGGTGTGGACCGAGATACTGCCTGTTATGACCAAGCGCGCGCTGGTGATCGATTGTTCGACGATCGACGTCGAAAGCGCGGTGCAAGCCCATGCGCTGGCCTCCGAGCACGGCGTGCTCTCGGTAGATGCGCCGGTTTCGGGTGGCACCGGCGGCGCCAAGGGCGCGACGCTGACCTTCATGTGCGGCGGCGAAGCCAATGCGTTCGCCGCGGCAAAGCCGGTGCTGGAAAAGATGGGCAAGAAGATCGTGCATTGCGGCGGCGCCGGCGCAGGGCAGGCGGCAAAAATCTGCAACAACATGATCCTCGGCGTTTCCATGATCGCGGTCAGCGAAGCCTTTGCGCTCGCCGAAAAGCTCGGCTTGTCGCATCAGGCGCTGTTCGACGTCGCCTCGACTTCTTCCGGACAATGCTGGTCGCTGACGACATATTGTCCGGTGCCGGGCCCGGTGCCGACCTCGCCTGCGAACAACGACTATAGACCGGGCTTTGCCTCGGCCTTGATGGTGAAGGACCTCACGCTGGCGCAGGATGCGGCAAGGGCGGCTGGCGCCGCCACGCCGCTCGGCAAGCACGCGCAGGAGATCTACAAGGCGTTTGACGCCGCGGGGCATGGCGGGGTCGACTTCTCCGGGATTATTCAGCATGTCCGCGCATTGGCGGGAAAATGAAGTTCGTCATCCTGAGGTGCGAGCTCTTGCGAGCCTCGAAGGATGACAAGGTCAGTGCATGCGGCCCATCCTTCGAGACGCCGCGCAAGAGCGCGGCTCCTCCCGAGTGAGCGCAAATGCGCTCATCCGGGGATGACGACGGTGAGATTGGCGGAATCTATTTGACATGACCACATTTCAGGACGCGCGCTCCTTTCTGCTCAAGTATCGCACCGACTACGATGCGGCGGTGAAGGGATTCCGCTGGCCGGATCCGGTGCCATTCAACTGGGCACTCGACTGGTTCGACGCGGAACTGGCGCGCAATCCGGAAAGCAAGGACCAACCCGCGCTATGGATCGTTGATGCCGGCAGCAACCGCGAGACGAAACTCTCGTTCGAGGCGCTGTCACGCCGTTCCAATCAGGTCGCAAACTTCCTGCGCGCGCAGGCACTGAGACGCGGCGATCATCTTCTGCTGCTGCTCGGCAATGTCGTTCCGCTGTGGGAGACCATGCTGGCGGCAATGAAGCTCGGGGTGGTGGTGATCCCCGCGACCACGCTGCTGACACCGGACGAGCTGCGCGACCGGCTCGATCGCGGCCGCGCCAGGGTCGTGGTGGCGACCCAGGACCAGGTCGCGAAATTTTCAGGCCTCGGCAGCGATCAGCTTGTTCGCATTGTCGTGGGGGCGCCGTCGAAGCATGAGGGCTGGCTCGCCTACGAACAAGCCGCGGATTTTCCGGAAACGTTTGCGCCGGAGGGACCGACCGGCGCCGACGATCCGATGTTGCTGTATTTCACCTCGGGCACTACGGCAAAACCAAAACTCGTGCGGCATAGCCAGCGCAGCTATCCCGTCGGCGGACTGTCGACAATGTACTGGCTCGGGCTGCAGCCCGGCGATATCCATCTGAACATTTCCTCGCCGGGCTGGGCCAAGCACGCCTGGAGCTGCTTCTTCGCCCCATGGAATGCCGGCGCCACGGTGTTTGTGGTCAATCAGCCGCGCTTCGACGCCAAGGGATTGCTCGCAACCATCGGCCGCTGCGGCGTCACCACGCTATGCGCGCCGCCGACGGTATGGCGGCTGTTCATTCAGGAGAAGCTGGCAACCTTCAAAGTCTCGCTACGCGAGGTCTGCGGCGCCGGCGAGCCGCTCAATCCCGAGGTAATCGATCAGGTGCGCGCGGCATGGGGGCTGACGATCCGTGACGGTTACGGCCAAACCGAAACCACGGCGCTTGCGGGCAATTCGCCGGGACAGAAAGTGAAGGTCGGATCGATGGGCCGGCCCTTGCCCGGCTATCGCGTGCAGATCACCGACGGCGACGGGCAAGTGACAAAAGAGGGCGAGGTTACCTTGGTGCTCGGGGCCGACAGGCCGGCCGGCCTGATGCAGGGCTATCAGGGCGACGACGGCAAGCTTTCCGGCGCTGACGGCGATCTCTATCGCAGCGGCGACGTGGTGTTTGCCGACGATGAGGGTTACCTGACGTTCGTGGGCCGCTCCGATGACGTTTTCAAATCATCGGATTACCGGATCAGCCCGTTCGAACTTGAAAGCATTTTACTGGAGCATGAATCGGTCGCAGAGGCCGCGGTCGTTCCCAGTCCCGACCCGATCAGGCTGGCAATCCCCAAGGCCTATGTGCTGGTGGTGTCGGGCGCGGAGCGCTCTGCGGAAACGGCGCTGTCGATCTTTCGCCACCTGCACGCGCGGCTGGCGCCGTTCAAGCGGATACGGCGGATCGAACTGGTGACCGAATTGCCGAAGACGATTTCCGGCAAAATCCGCCGCGTGCACCTGCGCCGGCTGGAGCACGAAAACGATCGCGAGGACCGGCTGCGGGGCCAGGAATTCCGCGAAGAGGATTTTCCGGAGTTGCAGAAGGTGCGGACGGCCGGGTTGGAGAGCTGACGAAATGAATGAAGTCTGGAAAAAGCCGCCGATTTCGCTTTTAGCCTATCAGCAAATGGTCGGCCACGAAGTCGGCGTGTCCTCATGGCATCTCGTCAATCAAAAGCGCATCGACGTTTATGCTGATGTGATCGAAGATCATCAATTCATCCACATCGATCCCGAGCGCGCTAAACGCGAAACGCCGTTCGGCACCACCGTGGCGCACGGATTTTTGACAATGTCGTTGTTAAGCATCATGTCCTACGAAGTAATGCCGGTGATCGAGGGCACCACGATGGGAGTCAACTACGGCTTCGACAAGCTGCGTTTCATCTCGCCGGTGCGTTCGGGTTCGCGCGTCCGCGGCCGCTTTGTGCTGGCGGAAGCCAAGCTGCGCAATCCGACCGAATTGCTGTCGCGCACCAATGTGACGGTGGAAATCGAGGGCGAGGAGAAGCCCGCTCTGGTGGCCGACTGGATCGGCCTGATCTATTTTGCTTGAAATCACTCGTCATGGCCGGGCTTGTCCCGGCCATCCACGTCTTGTTTGATCCAGGAAGCAGAAAGACGTGGATGCCCCGCACAAAGGCCGGGCATGACGAAGGAACCCCAGGAATCGCAATCATGACAATCAGGTTTGATGGACGCGTCGCCATCGTCACCGGCGCGGGCAATGGTCTTGGGCGGGCGCACGCGCTGGGGCTGGCGAGCCGCGGAGCCAAAGTCGTCGTCAATGATTTCGGCGGCGCCCGCGACGGCACCGGCGGATCGCTGAACCCTGCGGAAACCGTGGTCGAGGAAATCCGCAAAGCCGGTGGCATGGCGATGGCCGACCGCGCCGATGTCTCTAATTTTGAGCAGGTCAAGGCGATGGTGGAGCGCGCGACCAAAGAATGGGGCAG
>WNGI01001013.1_pt1 | contig 24331 bp, 21 predicted proteins | sample 5400621 | NCBI WGS metagenome assembly WNGI01 (sample SAMN13153374, study PRJNA577476) | soil metagenome | isolation source: 20 cm soil or saprolite under Garry oak tree replicate 1 | place: USA:California | collected 2016-06-15 | reverse complement strand
ACCGGCCACCGCGTACTCGCATTGGTGGAGGGATGAGCCATGAGCGACGTCGTACCATTTGAACGCCCAGCCCCGCCGACAGAACCGCCCAAACCCGCGCCGACACTTAAAGACCGCTTCGGCAATGACGCATGGCCACTGGAGATGGTCGCCGAGTGGCGCGCCCGGCGAGCGCAGATGCAAAAGAATTGGGCCCTGCACGAATTCGCGGATGGATGGGGCTATCTGTCCAGCCACGACCTCGACCAGGAACCGCTGCATAGGATGCAGACCATCGAATCTCACATCTCAATTTGCGAGCCGCGCACCGTCTTACTTGCGCGCGAATTGCTCCGCATGTGCGTCACCATCCTCGCCCATGGGAACGAAGACCCCGAGAGCGTGCTGGCGCAAGGCCCGGTCCTCGAAATTGTCCGCAATGTCATCACGTCGCTGGAAGTCATGCACGGCGATATGCCGATCGGTGACGCCGCTCGCGCTAGTCGCGGGCGCCGCAGGGCTACCGCGAAACGAAAGGGAGATTAGTCCAATGGCTGAGAACTGGCACAAGCGGCATGCCATCATGTTGGCGTCACAGCTTCCCGACAACGCTTCCGACGCGAACGCGGTTATTCGGGAATTGCAGAACCTCGTTAATTCGTGGCTGCATCCCGCGGCGATTGCCGAGCCGGCCAAGGTATTTAGTTTGGTCCGCGATCCGGCCTGAAAGGGCCTACGCAACCCAAGGCCCGCCGGTTCATGCCGGCGGGTTTTTTGCAGGTGGGTGTGCTGCGCGCAATCAATCTTCAGTAAGCTTTGCGAGCGGGAGTCGGTGGCTTGAAACTACACCCCTTCGCCAAGGGGTTTTCGAGGCATTCGCTGGATACGGCAACGGCAGTACCTTTGGCCATAGCCGCCGATGATCCGAACAAGACGCCGACGATGATCACGGCGAAGACGGCAGAAAGTCTCGAACTGATGTTCAACATGATTTTTATCCCCTCTCGTTGCTGAAGAAAGAGTACGTACAGGGAAGGTGTCCCTGTGCGCGCTATCCTTGCGGGATAAAACGTTCCAACACAGTGACTCAGATCACGCTTCTCGGGGCATACGCTATTGAAGCGCAGTCAGCATCGGCAGGCAAAAGAAAAACCCGGCACTGAGACCGGGCTTTCCGTAGTTCGCCGCATAGCGATATGCAGCGCCGCCGAGCGATCATATTCCGCTCAGGCGGCGTTGTGCTTTTGATTGCTTGCGCTACCGGGCCACCCATTGTGCGGCCTGTGCGGTTTGCGCCGGCTGAGATTTACCAAGACAATTGCGAGCTGCTTCAATCTCAGCGTCGGTAGCACCATGGCTTCGCGCCCATGCCTCGGCAGCAGGGGCTGTATATATCGCGACGTAGTATCGAACGACCGTGCAGGACGCTCGCTTGGCTAACGCCGATCCCTCACCGGCTTCCACTGCCTGAGAGAAAAGCCCGAGGCAGATAGCCAGGACACAAACCAAGCGTAGCCCCATCGTCGTCCCTCCCGCTCGAAAGGAGGTACAACGAACTCAGGTTAACTTGGTTCCATCGAGGGAACATTGCTGCCTTCGTGTCAAGAACAGAAAATGAACCGCCATGTTGCGCCCGTGTTGCGTGGAGTGATTGGTAGGGGTTTGTAACCCCTTGATTTCCCTTGTATCGGCACGCAACGCCCTGCAACACGGAATTGGCGACTAGAACGAAGCCGATACTGCAAGAAACACTTAGCAGAGGGCCCTAAAGCGTTAGGCGCTGTCCAGGCATGGAAAACGACGGGCAAGAGGATTTTGCTTGGGTTCGGATAGCAGACTTGCGCGGCGCGGGCTAGGCGACCTTGCGCTGGTCGCCAAGCTGAAATTCCAGGTCTTCAATGAGCTGGGCGAGCCGCTCCCTCGTCAGAGGATCGGTCGGCTCCATGGCCAGCCGCCGGGCCTGCTCCAACTTCCGCTCCAGTTCTCGACGGTTTGCGCGCGTCATTTAAGTGCTCCTGCCAATTGGACGGCGAGGACCGCTAAAATGTTCACGGATTTCTTTAGGAGTCGTTAACTGCCGCTTCTTCGCGTGACGTAACTCACAGGTGCTATCGGGGCGGATGGGGGTTCCACCGGTGGATGGCACGCACTTTCGCGCAGATTGTTAGCGTGGCGGCCTTAGCTCGCTCGCCATCCAGCCCACGGCGTCAGTCTTCAAGGGATCCACGGGAAAGGAAACTTTCAGGATCCAGTGGCAGGTGCTGCATTCGAAAGTACGCTCCTCAACCCCACGTTTGCCTGGCGAGATCCGAGTTAATCCCATCCTGTGCTTGCAGGTAGGACACGACGGCCGCTCGGCAATAGAATTGCTCATCACCACCCGACATTTAGAAGCCAACGATAGGCGCGATCAGGAGTTTCGGTCTGTACGCATGCGGACTCTGTCCGACAAAATCTTGGCACAATTATCATGGGAGGGGGAACCAGACTTAAAAATCGGAATTGGTTCCGCAGGTCACGGGTGGATGCGTGACCGGCACGGCCTTGGCCCTGAAGCCCCCCTATCCCCGAAGGGCGGGGTCGTGCTCGTTTGGCTCCACCAAACTTGCAGTCAGCCGATGTCGGATACGGATAGCGCCCCAGGATCGAAGCCTGGCCTGATTGGGCATGCCATTTCCGAAAATGGACTGACGCCGCGAAGTGGGCGGTTCTGCTACCCATGCGCATTCATATGCAGTGTCGCTCCGCTGAGCTTACGGGTCGGCGCTATCTCGCCGTCAAGCCAATCCTGTTCATGAGCCAGCGCGCGCCAGGCAGCTTCCATTCTTTTGTACCGCCGATAGGTTGGCTCATTGGTTGCGCTCTCCGCGAGCTGCGAGCAATGCTCGGCGTTTTCGCGGAAGATTTCAGATTGCTTCACGCTATCCTCCCAGGAGGGCAATTTCGGATTTGCTTTAACCCTCAACCAATTGCCCAAGTTCCGGGCCCGATCGTCTTGTAAAAAATATTTCCTGCACGCACAGAGATGAATAACCATTCAGGAATCGGCCTTACCTATAACTTGAGGTTCTCTGACCATCCCAGCGCAGGAGAAGGGGCCCGAAGGCCCCCAAAAGTTTCTATCACCAGCGCTCAGTGACGGTGCCGGCGTTGCTGTTGCCTCATTCGCTACATGGGAAATCAGTGCTCCACGAAATAGCCGACCGACATGCACGCTAATGGGTGGCAGCCCCGATCAGTTGCAGGGATGCCTGCGGCGGTCCTGGCCGAGATACGCTGCCGCACTCTGCGCGCAGTGAACGGTCGCCGGACCATCATAGTAAGCGAAGGTGCCGGGCATGGGGCCCGGCCCGTAATTATGCTTGAAGCTGATTTCGTAGGGCAGCATATAAAGCCGAACGTGGTGGCTCCGCGCCTGGACCAGGCTCGGCGCGATGGCCAAGGCGGCCAGAATTGCGATGGCTGGCAGGAGCTTTAGTTTGGTCATCGGCGTTCTCCGGGAAGCGGGATGAAACAAGACACTGTAGGTCAAGACGGGTTCCTTTGCAGGCGAGAATGGCCCGAAGGGTGCGGAAAATGTGCCACACGATGGGTATTTTCGGCGCTCCAGGATACTTAACCAGATTCCAACACAGTAAGGCCAGAGTTGTGCCGTCTGGTCGTCCCCCTTAAGGGACCTTTTCCCCGCCTCCGACAGGTTATTCCCGGTTTTCCATTCGACCCATGCGCATCACGCTCCCGCTTCTGCTGTTGCTCTCGCTTCTGGCTGCGGCGCCGGCGCGCGCCGATCTGCATATCACCCGCGATCACGGCGGCTATGTTGACGAATACAAGACGAAATATCAGCGCGTCCGCGATCGCCATGAGCGCGTCATCATCGACGGCATCTGCAACTCGGCCTGCACGCTGGTGCTCGGCATCGTTCCGGTGAACAAGATTTGCGTGACGCCACGCGCCAGCCTCGGCTTCCACCAGGCCTATTACGACAAGGCCTTTACCTTCGGCATCAAGGTCACCACCGCGGCAGGCACGTCCGACCTGATGTCCTATTATCCTGATGCGGTGAAGGACTGGATCCGCCGCAACGGCGGGCTGACCACCGAGATGAAGAAGATCACGAACGGCGCGGAGCTCTGGAAGATCATCGATCCCTGCCCGGAAGAGTTTTGATTTTCATGGCAGGCTGGTGAGCTAAAGCGCCACCGCATCCATAGCTGACATCACCCGCGAAAGCGGATGATCCGGCATTCCAGAGGCGTTGGCGATAGGACCGAGAAGCCGCAGCGTACTGGATACCACGCTTTCGCGGGGTATGACGACTTAAAGTGTTGCGCGCTGCGCAACGTGCGCGGCACGACTCTCTAGTGGATCGACTCTAACATTTGCTTCCCGCGTTTGACAGCAGCGAGGACGCGCTTTGGGTCGGCGGTCCAGACGAATGGTTTGGGATCGGCGTTAGTCTCGGTGACGAAGCGGTTGATGGCGGTTTGGAGATCAAGGACGGATCGGAATACGCCTCGCTTGAGGCGACGGCGCGTGAGCTTGGCGAAGAAGCCTTCGACCGCGTTGAGCCAGGAAGCGGAGGTAGGTGTGAAGTGGAATGTCCAGCGCGGATGCCGGGCCAGCCATTTTTGCACCTTCGGATGCTTGTGGGTCGCATAGTTGTCGACGATGGCGTGGATTACTTTTCCTGCCGGAACCTGCTGCTCGATGGTGTTGAGGAAGCGAATGAACTCTTGGTGGCGATGGCGCTGCATGTTGCGGCCGATGACGGTGCCGTCGAGGATGTTGAGGGCAGCGAACAGCGTGGTGGTGCCGTGACGTTTGTAGTCGTGGGTCATCGTGCCGGCACGGCCCGGCTTCATCGGCAATCCCGGCTGGGTGCGGTCAAGCGCCTGAATCTGGCTCTTTTCGTCGACCGAGAGGACGACCGCATGGGCGGGAGGATCGACATAGAGGCCGACGACGTCTTTGAGTTTCTCGGCAAATTTCGGATCGTTCGACAGCTTGAACGCACGGATGCGATGCGGCGCGAGTTGGTGGGCTTCGAGAATACGTTGCACCGAACGCAGGCTCACTCCCGCGGCTTTCGCCAGCATCCGGCCGGTCCAGTGGGTTGTTTCTCCCGGCGGCGGCCCGAGCGCCAGGTCGACTACTCTGTGCACGGTGCCGGTCGGTAGCGGTGGTATGCCGGGCTTGCGCGTCTTGTCGCGTGTCAGCCCTTCGACGCCCTCCGCCATGAACCGCGCCTGCCATCGCCACACCACGGGCTTGGATTTGCCCGAACGGCGCATGATCTCGGTGGTGCCATAGCCGTCGGCCGTGGCCAGAATGATGTTGGCACGCCACACATGCTTCTGAGGCGCGCTGCGATCCGAGACGATCGCCTCAAGTCGATGGCGGTCAGCTCGGGTGACCTTTACGATAATTCCTGCTCTCATGCCGAGAGATTGAACTGCTTCGGTCGATTTGGGAATCCTCTGATGGAATCAGACCACTAGAAAGTCACCACGCCGCGAATGGATTCGCCACGCTTCATCAGCTCGAACGCGTTGTTGATCTCGGCAAGCGGCATCACATGGGTGATCATCGGATCGATCTCGATCTTGCCCTGCATATACCATTCGACGATCTTGGGCACGTCGGTGCGCCCGCGCGCGCCGCCGAACGCGGTGCCTTTCCACACTCGTCCCGTCACCAGCTGAAACGGCCGCGTCGAAATCTCCGCGCCCGCGGGCGCCACGCCGATGATGATCGATTGGCCCCAGCCGCGATGGCAGGCTTCCAGCGCCTGCCGCATCACCGTGACGTTGCCGGTGCAGTCGAACGTGTAATCGGCGCCGCCGATCTGGTCGGCGCCCGATTTTGTCATATTGACGAGATGCGGGACCAGGTCCTTGCCGAGTTCTTTTGGATTGACAAAGTGGGTCATCCCAAAACGCTCGCCCCACGCCTTGCGGTCGTTGTTGATATCGACCCCGATGATCATGTCGGCGCCGGCGAGCCGCAGGCCCTGCAGCACGTTGAGCCCAATACCGCCCAGCCCAAAGACGATCGTCTTGGCACCTTGCTCGACCTGGGCAGTGTTGATGACGGCGCCGATGCCGGTAGTGACGCCGCAGCCGATGTAGCAGACCTTGTCGAACGGCGCGTCCTGCCGGATTTTTGCCACCGCGATCTCCGGTAGCACGGTGAAGTTCGAAAATGTCGATGTGCCCATGTAGTGATGGATCGGTTTGCCGCCCATCGAGAATCGCGAAGTGCCATCGGGCATCAGGCCCTGGCCCTGAGTGGCGCGGATCGCGGTGCAGAGATTGGTCTTGCGCGATAGGCACGACGGGCACTGCCGGCATTCCGGCGTGTACAGCGGAATGACGTGATCGCCCTTCTTTACGCTGGTCACCCCGCGCCCGATGTCGACTACCACGCCGGCGCCTTCATGGCCGAGGATCGCCGGAAACAATCCTTCGGGATCGGCACCGGACAGCGTGAATTCATCGGTGTGGCAGACACCGGTGGCCTTGATTTCGACCAGCACTTCGCCCTCGCGCGGCCCTTCGAGCTGGACTGTTGATATCTCCAGCGGCTTTCCGGCGGCGACAGCAATGGCGGCGCGAACGTCCATGTCGATATCCTCGTATTCAAGCGTCGTTATGTCATACCGCGCGGTCCGGCACGCGCAAACAGGCGTTGCCGCAAAGCATATGATCGGGCAGTCAGGGCGGCAAATGAATCATAATTTAGAGCATCTGGCCGCGCGCGCGGCGCCGGCGATTTTTGTGGTGTTCTGGAGTACCGGCTTCATTGCTACCAAATACGTCCTGCACAATGCCGAACCGCTGACCTATCTCACCATCCGCATGGCGGTGGTGGTTGGGCTGATGGCCCTCATCGCGGCAATCGCACGCCCGAAATGGCCTGACGGCATTGGCATAGCCCACAGCGTGGTCGCGGGCATCCTGGTGCATGGATTTTATCTGGGTGGCACCGCGGTTGCGATCGCGCATTCGATCCCCGCCGGGCTTTCGGCGCTAATTCCGGGCCTGCAGCCGATTCTGACCTCGACGCTCGCAAACCGCTGGCTCGGCGAGCGCGTCACGCCGCTGCAGTGGATGGGACTGTTGCTCGGGCTCGCCGGAGTGGTGCTGATCCTGCACAATCGCCCGATGAGCGGGGAGGCAGGCTGGGGGTGGCTGGCTTCGGGTGTGTCGCTGGTCAGCATTACCTTGGGCACGCTGTACCAAAGGCGCTATTGCGGCAAGATCGACTGGCGCGCCGGTAATCTCGTGCAGTACATCGCGGTCACGATTTTCTTTGCCGCGGGCGCGTGGCTGTTCGAGAGCAATGTGGTGCACTGGAGCAGCGAGTTCGTGCTGGCGCTGGCCTGGCTCGCGGTGGTGCTGTCTATCGGATCGATCGGGCTGTTGTACTGGCTGCTCCGGCGCTCGGCGGCCGCCTCGGTGGCGAGCTTGTTCTACCTGGTACCGGCGGTCACGGCTGTGATGGCCTATGTCCTGTTCGCCGAGCGGCTCGATCCGGTTGCGATAGCAGGCATGGTCGCCTGCGCCGCCGCAGTATTCCTGGTCAACCGCCGGGCGTGAGCCCGGCCGGGCCGAAACCCAAAACAAAAGCATTCGGCTGCAAGCCGGAGGCTCTTGTCTGCGGGCGTAAGCTCTCAGCGCCTCGATTTCCTGGCCTTCTTTTTCTTTTTGGCGGCTTTCTTGCCGGCCTTTTTTACCGATTTGTTCGCGGAGGATCTCTTCGAAGCCTTTTTCGCTTTTTTGGCCTTCTTCGGCCTCACCTTTTCGCGACTTTCCTGGCTGCCTTCTCGACCTTTTTGACGGCTGTCTTGGCAGCGTCCTTGGTCGCGCCGGCGGCGTTGCTCATCGCGTCCGTTCCAGAACGGATTTCTCATCGTCCATATCGTCCCCCCCAAGCTTTGTTCGAAGGTTCAACGATAGCGATCAGTCTCGGTCAGGTCATCGGGCGATGCAACGGGGCGCGTTCGCGCGACCCGTTGGCGCCGCGTCGTTGGTACGCAATGATGGCAGCAACTATTTCGGCTGTGGCACGATCCGAATATAAGGCTTCGGCGCTTTCCAGCCCTGCGGATAGATCGTCTTGGCCTCGTCGTCGGACACCGAACCGGCGATGATGACGTCCTCGCCCTGCTTCCAGTCGGCAGGGGTCGCGACGCGATGCTTCGAAGTCATCTGCAACGAATCGATCGAGCGCAGGATCTCCTGGAAATTGCGCCCTGTCGTCATCGGATAGACCATCACCAGTTTTATCTTTTTGTCCGGTCCGATGACGAAGACGTTGCGGACCGTCTGGTTGTCGGCGGGGGTGCGCGTGGCGGCGTCGCCGGAGGTCGAGGCCGGCAGCATGTCGTACAGCTTCGATACGTTGAAGTCGCTATCGCCGATCATTGGATAATTAGGCGCCGCGCCCTGCGTTTCCTTGATGTCCTCGGACCATTTTGCGTGCCTGTCGACGGGGTCGACGCTGAGCCCCATCAGCTTGACACCTCGCTTGTCGAATTCCGGTTTCAGCTTGGCCAGCGCGCCAAGCTCGGTGGTGCAGACCGGTGTGAAATCCTTCGGGTGCGAGAACAGGAGCGCCCAGTTATTGCCGATCCAGTCGTGGAATTTGATTTTGCCTTCAGTGGTTTCGGCCTCGAAATCCGGGGCCACAGCGCCTAGTTGGAGAGCCATGTTACGACCTCATGTCATTCAAGTTACAGGAGAATTCGCTTTTGTCAGTATAGAGGGCGGATGGCCTTAAGGGAACGGGCGCCCGCAAAAGGGTAGATACTTCTCCGCTGTGGGGAACTCCTAGCATGTCCTTTTGATACCCGCCCGTACAGAGAAAAAACCACAACGGCTGCAGATGTCCAATTGCCCCGATATTGCCGCTTAGACGCCGCACCGCTGCCGGACCGGGTTGCGATTCCCCTGAACCGTGACGAATGTCACAGCGACCAATCAACAACAATTAAAAGACCGCCGCGCCGAGTTTCGAATCGTTAACCAGTCGTTTACGCCCGCATGGAAATGCTGGACCAGAACAAGAAACTGAAAAGAGTACCAATGTCTGCCCCGAAGCTTAAGGTCGCCGAACCGATCGGCGCCTTCGAACCCTCGAAGATTTCCTGCCGCAATACCGCAGCGCTTGCCCTGGCGATTGTGCGCGACGGCGTGATCACTGGCGAAGGCCCCACCACCAAAGGCCGCATTCATTTTTCCCGCGCGCTGGACGCCGATGACGCCGCCTGGTGCGCGCGTATCCTGACCGCAACCGCGGTCGAGCATCAGCCGGTCAGCCGTGCGGAAGCCGAAGCGCTATTCGAGATCAACGATGCGGCCGCCGAGCGCAGCGACGAGGGGCGTTTTGACGATTTGCTGGCCAAGGCGGTCGTGCATCACGCGGCCTCCGTGTCTGGTTTGCCGGTGCCTCCGCGTACCGTCGCGCTGTCGCCGGAAACCGCGATCGAAAGCTGGGCGCCGACTAAAGCCGTCGGCGTCGATGGCGAAGTGCTGCAGTGGATCGCAGAACAGATGCGCGGCAAGCGCCGCAGCAACCGTACCCTGATGAGGCTGGTCGCGACCATCGTCGGCGCGGCGGCGCTGCCGCTGGTCCAGCTGCCGAACGTGTTCGACATCGGGATGTGACCAAGCGCACAACCGCAAGACAGAACGGCGGGATCAGTTGCCCGCCGTTTTTTGTTTGCCGCTTTCCGCGTCCAGGCCGACGGTTCGTCCGAGAAATCCAGCCGCATCGAAATAGCGCTGCGCCAGCACCCGCTGATACTTCACGACCGTCTTGAGACCGTTCGCTGCGGGCTTGGAGGTGAACGTTCCGGCGAACGCCTTCGGGGTAATTCCATTGGGCAACGCTTCGGATATGACCCTGCCGATCAGGCCGCCTTCGTTGGCGGGGTGCATATCCATTAATTGTGCGATGGTCATGCCGACGTCGGCATTGCCTACAGGCAATGCGTCGACATTGCCCGCCTTGAAGTCCGGGCCGACCGCCGCCATGAAGTTCATGGTATCGGCGCGGCTGAAACTGCCGTGCATGCCTTGACCTTGTCGCAATACAGTATCGGCGACCTCGACGGTGCAGTTGACCGGCTCGTCGCATCCGGTTGCGAAGGAACGAAAATTGACCACGATCGAAGGAGTAGGCGTCACCGCCTTGCCCCTGAGGTTAAGCTGCGACAACGGCAGCGTGCCGGGGAAGCGTCCGAGCTTGTCGTCGACGAATAACCCGCTGACATAGTCCTGTTCGAGCAGCGCCTTGACCGTGCGTTCCGCGAGCTTCTTGTCCTTGTTCGGCAGATAGATCAGGTCCGACCCCCCGTTGGTGGCGACCACCAGATCGGGCTTTGCGGGATCCTGACCGAGCACGCCGTTTCCGGCCTTGGGGTGAGCGTTGTCTGCAATGCGCGCGTTCTTGTCGTTCGGATCGAACAGCGACAGGTTGAGCGCTCTAGCAAGATCGATGGCGAGAAAGCCCATCGGGAGGAAATCTTTGGGCGTATCCTCGTAACTGGCTTTTGCCGCAGGACTGGTCTTGCTTTCCTTCGAAATCGTCGAAAAGCCGTGGTCGGCGGCGATCATGATGTTGGTGGTGGCGGCGAGGCCGAGATCGTCGAGCGCCTTGCGCAATTGCGCCAGGTTGTTGTCGGCGTTCTTGATGCTGGCGAGCGAAGTCGGACCGTTGATGCCCGGCGTCAGAGTGTTGAGGCTGTCGCCCATGTTGTGCTGAGTGCCATCCGGATCGCGCGACCAGAACACCAGCACGAACGGCTTGGCGCGCTCCTTGAACATCGGCAGCACAATCTTGCTGGCGACGTCGGCGAAATAGGCCTGCTGGGCGGTATTGGGCACCAGGGTGCCCGGGGTCTTGGCGTCACCGGATTTACCGTTCTCGCCGCGCGACGGCGCCGCCAGCGGAAGATTGGCTTTCGTCAATGCGGCCTTCATTTCCTCCGACAGCGGAACGCCGTTCTTGCCGCCGGTTGAATCGTCGATCACGATTGAATGAAGACCGGGTCGATCGGCGCGGTCGGTGTGGTCGAACAGCAGCGTCGGTCCGACCTTGCCAATGGCCGCAGTCGAAAACCCCTTGGCGCGCGCCATCTTCAGTATGGTTTCTTCATTGAGATAATCGCCGCCGAAATGCTCGTCGACATCGGCCAGGACCGCATCGTTCTCGATGAAGGGCACGACGGTATCGCCGGCGGGTGCGGAAGGATAACCGGTATAGATCGTGTTGCTGAACGTTCCGGTATCGCCGAGGTAGTGGCCGGTCGCCATGCCCGAGGCGTTGGCCATGGTGAAGGTCGGGAACAGCGAATGCGGGTTCTTGAAATTGACGCCCTTGTCGCGAACCTCGGCCATGGCCGGCGCGGTTTCGGGCGTGACCTTCAATGCGCGCAGCCCGTCGGGAATGAACAGGATTATATTGTGGGACGTGCTGTTCCGGGCAAGCGCCGTGCCGACGGACAGCACCACCAGGCCAGCGGACAGCAACAGGATTGAGCGACGCATGAATATCTCCCCCTGGAAAGCGGATTGCGGCCTAACAGCCGTGGCCTTTGTTTAGTTTTGCTGTACGACAGATTTGTTACAGCCGTCCCCGGTCGGTTGCGCGGCAATTATACGCTTTCCGAAAGCCTGCGGCCTGAGCATCTTCCTCCGAGCAAAACCAGCGATCCGGCTTGGTGAGAGCAGGGTAACTGCGGCATGCCTGCAGGTGATAGACGCCCACATTGCCGGTAAAGCGGGCACGCACGGCAAATTTACCCTTGATGCTGCAACCCGGTGGCATGGTGGGTTCATCGGGGAAGAGCACCGCGCGGATTTCGCGATCTTTGTCGCCCCTGCACGATTCGCCCAATAGAGCGCCGTCCTTTCGGCCCTGGCGAAATTGCTGGGGCGCTACAAAGCAGCCTTTCCAAAGTCCCCGGCGATTTTCCTTCGCCGCCGCCTCGTCTTCCCGGAATCGCCCTCTTGCATAGGGCTCGAAATTCAACGCAAGACCCTGGCGAATAACAAGCTGATTTAAGCTGGCGCTGTCGCCCTCGAGGGTGCAGATGCCGATATGCCGCTTTTTGTAGGTTGTGCCTAAACCGAGATCCTCGCAGCGCACCTGGCGGCTACCGATTAGGTTCGACAGGTGGTCGCGCGCCTCAACCCCGCAGGCCCACGCGTCGGCATGCTCGTCGATGCATATCTGGTCCAGCTCCGGCGCGTCGATTCCGTCCAGCCTGTAGGTCACACCGGCGACCTGGACCGTACCGCCATCCCTGACGATCGCGCCGGCGGCCCAGCCTTGGCTCGACGAGAGGACCATCAGAATCAGGATAAAAGAACGCATCTAGACCGTTGCCTCTCGTTCGTTTTGCTGTACGACGGAATTGTTACATCCGTTCCCGCATGCCAGATTGCGGGTCCCGGACCCCGCCCAAAGGTTGCAAGTAAGCGAGACATGTTCAAACGAATTCTGATCGCGAATCGGGGCGAGATCGCCTGCCGGATCATCAAGACTGCCCGCCGGATGGGAATAGAGACGGTCGCCGTCTACTCGGAGGCCGACCGGGATGCCCTTCATGTCGAAATGGCGGATGACGCGGTCCTGATTGGACCGCCGGCTGCGACTGAAAGCTATCTGTCGATGGAGAGGATCATCGAGGCCTGTAGCAAGACCGGCGCGCAAGCCGTGCATCCGGGTTACGGTTTCCTGTCCGAACGCGAAGCGTTTCCGAGCGCGCTTGAAGCGGCGGGGATCGTCTTCATCGGGCCCAATGCTGGCGCCATCGCCGCGATGGGCGACAAGATCGAGTCCAAAAAGGCCGCCGCGAAGGCAAACGTCTCGACGGTGCCGGGCCACCTCGGCGTGATCGGGGACGCAAAGCACGCGGTGAAAATCGCCGAGCAGATCGGCTACCCCGTCATGATCAAGGCCTCCGCCGGCGGCGGCGGCAAGGGGATGCGGATCGCGCATTCCACGTCGGAAGTGGCCGAAGGCTTTGGTCTCGCCAAGGCCGAAGCCAAGTCGTCGTTCGGCGACGACCGGGTCTTTATCGAGAAATTCATCGTCGATCCCCGCCACATCGAGATTCAGGTGTTAGGGGACAAGCATGGGCACGTGATCTATCTCGGCGAGCGCGAATGTTCGATCCAGCGCCGCAATCAGAAGGTGATCGAGGAAGCGCCGTCGCCGCTATTGGACGAGACCACCCGCCGCAAGATGGGCGAACAGGCGGTCGCGCTTGCGAAAGCCGTGAAGTACGATTCGGCCGGCACCGTCGAATTCGTCGCCGGTCAGGACAAGAGTTTTTATTTTCTCGAGATGAACACGCGGCTGCAGGTCGAGCACCCCGTCACCGAATTGATCACCGGCATCGATCTGGTCGAGCAGATGATCCGGGTGGCGGCCGGCGAGAAGCTGTCGCTTTCGCAAAAGGACGTCACGCTGACCGGATGGGCGGTGGAGACGCGGGTCTACGCCGAAGACCCGTTCCGCAACTTCCTGCCCTCGATCGGGCGGCTGATAAAATATCGCCCGCCGCTCGAGAGCCGCGTCGATGGCATCACGGTTCGCAACGATACTGGCGTCCAGGAAGGCGGTGAGATCTCGATCTATTACGATCCGATGATCGCCAAGCTTGTCACGCATGCGCCTTCGCGCGCCGCGGCAATAGAGGCGCAGGCGACCGCGCTTGATTCATTCTACATCGACGGCATCCGCCACAACATTCCATTCCTGTCAGCGCTGATGCATCACCCGCGCTGGCGCGAGGGCAAACTTTCCACCGGCTTCATATCGGAGGAATTTCCAAAAGGCTTTGCGGTTGGTGCGCCCGAAGGCGAGATCGCGCGCCGGCTCGCAGCAGTGGGGGCCGCGATCGATCATGTGCTCGGCGAGCGCAAGCGGCAGATTTCCGGCCAGATGAGCGGCCGGCTGGTGCAGCGCGAGCGCCGCCGCGCGGTCTGGCTGGGACACAACGAAATCGCGCTCGATATCGCGCGTGACGCCGACGGCATCGCGGTGCGCTTTGTCGGTGCCGACGGCGCGTTGGGCAATCCGCATCATCTGGTCTCGCCGTGGACGCCGGGCGAAGCAGTGTGGCAGGGGACCATCGACGGCCAGTTGGTGGCCATGCAGGTGCGCCCGATCGCCAACGGCTTTCGCCTCGCGCATCAAGGGTTTGAAGTCGCGGTCCAGGTCTTCACCGAATCGGAGGCCGGGGCGGCACGGCTGATGCCGGTTTTAACCGCGGCCGATAGCGGCAAGAAACTGCTGTGCCCGATGCCGGGGCTCGTGGTGTCGATCGCGGTTGCCGAGGGTCAGGAGGTCAAGGCCGGCGAAACGCTGGCCGTGGTCGAAGCGATGAAGATGCAGAACGTGCTGCGCGCCGAGCGCGACGGCACGGTCAAGAAGATACACGCCGCCCCGGGTGCAACGCTGGCGGTGGACGCGCTGATTCTCGAATTCGCGTGAACACCGTCATTCCGGGGCGCAGGAAACAAGGCAGGCTGGATTGCTTCGTCGCCTCTCTCCTCGCAACGACAGCCAAATACAGCCCAACTCTATCGGCTTGAGTGAGACCTGAGGAATTTTGTGATGACCTTCCAAAAACGCCGCGATGCCTTGCGTTTGATCCTGACGGGATCGAGGTGCATTCGCCCCGGCTCGGTCTACGATGCGATTTCGATTCGGATTGCCGAGGATCTCGGTTTCGAACTCGGCATGTTCGGGGGATCGGTGGCTTCGCTCGCGGTGCTGGGGGATCCCGACGTCACGCTGATCACGCTGACCGAACTCGCCGAGCAGATGCGCAGAATGTCGCGCGCTTCATCGCTGCCTGTGCTGGTCGATGCCGACCATGGCTATGGCAACGCATTGAATGTCCGCCGCACGGTACAGGAGTTGGAGACCGCCGGCGCCGCCGGCCTCACCATTGAGGATACGTTGCTGCCGCAGGCCTATGGCGCGGAGGCTACGCAGCTCATTTCGCTCGAGGAGGGCGTCGGCAAGATGAAAGCCGCGCTCGACGCGCGGACCGACCCGGCGCTGGTAATCATGGGCCGTACGGGAACGCGGGGCGGAGGCCCGTCACCCTCAAGTCTCGATGATGCGATCGCACGCACGGTGTCCTATCAGGACACCGGCGTCGATGCGCTGTTCCTCACCGGCATCAAATCCCGGGCCGAACTGGAAGCCGTTTCGGCGGCGACAAAACTGCCGATCGTGCTGGGCGGTTTACCAGAGGAAATGATCGACCTGGACTACCTCGCCAACAGGCGGGTACGCATCGCATTGCAGGGCCACGCGCCATTCGCTGCCGCAACGCTGGCCGTCTACGAGACGCTGAAGGCATTGCGCGCGGGCACCGCTCCGAAGAACTTGAAGGGCCTTGCGTCATCCGAGCTGATGGGCCGCCTCACGCGGGACGCCGACGTAAAGGCGCACGGCGGCGAATTTCTCGGGCTGAGAAAATAGATGAGCGACGCGATCCGTCAGGTGACGATGAGGGGTCGCGTGCAGGGCGTCGGCTACAGGTACTGGGTCGAGCAGCAGGCGAGGGCGCGCGGACTCGAGGGATGGGTGCGCAACCGTCGCGACGGCAGTGTCGAGGCGTTGTTTGCGGGATCTGCAGATGTCGTATCCGGGATGATTGCGTTATGCCGGCGCGGCCCTGCATCGGCGCGCGTCGATGCCGTCAAGGAAGACCCGGCCGATACCAACGCGCTAGGACTGCGGCGGCCGGGAGAGCGGTTTTCGGTCCTGCCGACGATCTAACACTCTCAGCGCCCTTTGGCGGCTTGGGCCGTTCTCCCGCCGTAAGGATCGCCGCGAACCCGATAATCGCCGCGGCGATCATCACGCGTTAGTTCGGCATCGAGGTTCCACCGCCCCGGTCCGGCGACAAAGAAAAGCAGGAAGATGAAACAATATAGGATGGCCGCATCGCCGCCGTTAACCAGCGGAAAGAAGCCCTTTGACGCGTGACCCATGAAATATGCCACGGCCATGTCGCCAGACAGAATGAATGCGACCGGTCGCGTGAACAGACCCAGCGCCAGCATCGCACCGCCGACCAACTCGATCAGCCCCTGAATCCACATCAGCGTCATGAGCGCAGGTTCACCGTGCGGTGATGTTGGGAAACCCAACAATTTCGCGCTGCCGTGCTCCAGGAAGAGCAGGGCAATGACGATACGAACAACGCTTAGCATCTCCGGCGAATATTTTTCCACTCGATCCAGATTGATATGATTCATGGACGGCTCCCGCGGCAGTCAGTTCCACAGAACAAACTTGCCGAAGGATTTGTGGTTTCCAGCGGACACCAGCGATCACGGGGGTTTGAATCGATGGGAACATCGGCCGCTGCTGGTTCCAGTTCCACGCCATGTCCAACCTCGATCAGGGCGCTCGAGCCAAAGAAGTGATGCTCGTCGGGCCCGCAATGAGCCTGCGGCGTAATTCAATTGCCGTGCGCTAAACGCCATTTTCGAACCCGGACTTCGGTCCGACCGTAAGCACACCGGACTTTGTGGCATTTCTCACTCCCTGCCCGATCGAAAAGTGGTAGGAAGCCAACACCACGATTCAGATCGTTTTCAATCCGCAACTCGAAGAGGATGTCGATGCCCTCGACTAACCCAATACTAAAATTGTTAGACCTCATACAGTCGCATCGCGTCACTGCAGTGATTTATGTAGCGGCAAAATTGGGGCTCGCCGAACTTTTGCGCGACGGACCGCGATCGCCTGATGAATTGGCGAAAGCCACAGGCGCGCATAAGGAGGCATTGGGCCGTCTGCTCACCGCGCTGTCGACCTTGGGCATTTGTTCTTTCGCCGGTGGGGATCGGTATTCACTCACCGAGATGGGCGCGGCACTGGACGGCGGTGCTGAACATTCCTTGAGGCATTGGGCAATATTCGAAGGCGAGATGCTCGCCAAATCGTGGAACGGCATGCTGGAGACGATCATGACCGGAAAAACCGCCGCAGAAATCCAAAATGTCGCTAACAGCTTCGACCTGATGGCCCGCACACCGGAAAATGTCGCTATATTCAATGCGGCAATGACGGATATGACACGGCTCGTAACCCCCGATGTCCTGCGTGCTTACGATTTTGGCGCCATTTCGCATTTGATGGATGTTGGAGGCGGCTCCGGCGAACTCATCGGCGCCGTGGCAAAGAAGTATCCAAATATTCGAGGAACCGTTTTCGACCTCCCAAGATGCGCCGAGGTCGCCGACCGTCATTTTGATCGGTTGGAAATCTCCGACCGTGCTGGCTTCCTGGCCGGGGATTTCTTTCAATCGATTCCAGCCGGGGCGGATGCCATCATCCTGAAAAGTGTGATTCACGATTGGAGCAACGAGCGCAGTTGCATCATTCTGCGGAATTGCCGCCAAGCCCTGCCAAAGGATGGGACACTCCTGTTGGTGGAACGACTGATGCCGGAATCGCCTGGCGTCAGCGACGAGGACAGGGCGCATGCCTTGAGCGACTTGAATATGCTCCGGGGCCCGGGCGGTCGAGAACGTACCGAAAATGAATACCATCGCCTGCTGAGGGAAAGTGGGTTCCGTCCGACGTCGCTTCATCCTGCGGGACGCTTCAATGTAATTGAATCGCGCGTCGGCTGAACCGGCATTTTCCACGCACCGCTCGTTTGGGAGGTGCTAGTGTCAGGGGTCTTGGGGATGGACGCAGGCTTGAACCTGTCAATCTACAGGACAACAGTTGGCAGCGATCTTCTGGGACGCGACCGATGAGTGATTTCGAATCGCCCGTCACGCATTACGCGCTGAGTGGAGACGTCAATATCGCCTATCAAACGATGGGCGCCGGTCCCGTCGACATCATCCTTGTCCCCGGTTTTATGTCGCATATCGAATTCATGCATGAATTGCCGGGATATACCGCGTTTTTGCGGCGGCTCTCGAGCTTCGCCCGGATCGTGACCTTCGATAAACGAGGTCAGGGATTGTCGGACAGAGTATCGGATGCTCCTTCACTGGAGCAGCGGATGGATGACGTTCGTGCCGTCATGGATGCGATTGGCTCCCAACGGGCAGCACTCTTTGGAGTTTCCGAAGGTTGTGCGATGAGCGCGCTGTTCGCAGCTACTTATCCAGAGCGGGTATCCAGGCTTATTCTTTTTGGCGGCTATGTGAATCGACGTGACCTATCCGACACGATCGAGGAAAGAGTGCAATTGCGTGCGAAGCTTTGGGGCACCGGAGCAATGATCAAAACTGTTGCCCCCAGTTTCGCTACAGATCCTGACGCCGTCGCTCGGTTCGGCAAGTTCGAGCGTCTGTCGGCCAGTCCCGGCGCTGTCAAATCCTTTGTGCGGTTGAACGCGCAGATCGACGTCAGTTCGATCCTACCGACCGTGCGCGTTCCCGCACTCGTACTTCATCGTCGAAACGATGCTCAAGTTCCGGTTGAACTAGGCCGTGAACTAGCGACTCTCATCCCCGACGCCAAATTCATCGAACATCCAGGCGCTGATCACGGGTTCGCCGTTGGCGATGTCGATGCGCTGCTTGGCGATGTCGAAGAGTTCATTACCGGGCATCGCGACGGTTCGTCGGACGGCCTTGAGCGTGTTCTTGCCACGGTCTTGTTTACCGACATCGTTGATTCAACGCGGAGCGCCGCCGCGAAAGGCGACCACGCATGGCGGAGATTGCTTGACAGTCACGATCAACTGGCAATTCAGTTGGTCGAGAGACATCGCGGGACCTTGATCAAGTCGACCGGGGACGGCATTTTGGCGACGTTCGATGGACCGGGCCGCGCTGTCCGGTGTGCCTTGGCGCTCGGAGCGGCCTCGAAGCAAATTGGATTGCCGCTGCGCGCAGGTCTCCATACCGGTGAAATCGAAATGAGGGGTCGCGACGTCGGCGGTATCGCCGTTCATGCTGCGTCTCGTGTGATGACGCAGTCCCAGCCGGACGAAGTTCTTGTGTCGAGGGTCGTAACCGATCTCGTCGCCGGCGCCGGCTTGCGCTTCTCCGAACGTGGATCGCACGAGCTCAAGGGTCTTCCGGGCCGGTGGGACTTATTCGCCGCCAGCCATCAGGTTTGAACCCCGCACTAGCTCAAGGGACCAACGCTTCCGACCCGGCTGTCGATTTCACTGCGAAGCGCAGCAAAATCGATCGGCTTGGTCAGTAGCGCCTCGGCGCCGCCTTCCAGGGCCTTTCGCCTGGTATCGGCGTCGCCATAGGCGGTGATCATGATGACGGGAACGTCCGGTCGCGCCGCTTTCGCCTTCGGCAAAAGCTCAAGCCCGCTCATTCCTGGCATGTTGATGTCCGACAGGATCAGAATCAACGATGCGCCCGCGGCGTCGCGGATACGTTGCAGGGCGCCATCTCCGGATTGGGCAAAATCCATCGTGAAGCGGCCGGCGCGGAGGTCGCGCCGAAATTGCTGGCGAAACAGATCCTCGACATCGGATTCGTCGTCAACGACGAGAACAAGGAAGGTCATTTATCTGCTCCGGGTTTGCTCGGGGCCGCCATCCGCGGAAGAATCACCCTGAATTCGGTAAACTCGCCGGGCCGGGTGTCGACCTCGATCGATCCGGCGTGTTGCTTGACGATAATATCGTGGCTGAGGGAGAGGCCAAGGCCCGTGCCTTCGCCGGGCGGTTTGGTCGTGAAGAATGGATTGAACATTTTTTCCTTCACGTCAGGAGGGACGCCGCTGCCATTGTCGCGAATCCTGATCTCGACGCGGTCACCTAAGTCCTTGGTGGCGGCTGTAAGGGTAGGTTCGTAACCATCTCGCATCTGGGCCCTGCGTTTCATCGCGGCGTAGAAGCCGTTCGAAATCAGATTGAGCAGCACCCGCGTAATCTCCTGCGGGAACAGATCGACCTGGCCAGCAGCCGGATCGAAGTTCTGGTCCAGCCTGATTTTGAATTCCTGGCTCTCGGCGCGGGCGCCGTGATAGGCAAGATTGAGGCTCTCCGCGACGAGCGTGTTGAGATCGACCGGTCGCCGCTCGCCAGAGCCTTCGCGCGAATGCAGCAGCATGTTCTTGACGATCGAGTCGGCGCGCTTGCCGTGCTGGACCACCTTTTCGAGATTGCCTTTCAGCATGTGGGTCAGCTCGTCGAGTTCCTCTCGCTTTTTGCCGTCAAGAGAAACCGGCTTGAGAGCATCGCCCAGTTCATCGACCAACTCCTGGGATAGCGCCGAGAAATTATTGACGAAATTGAGCGGGTTCTTGATCTCGTGCGCGATGCCGGCGGTCAGTTGACCGAGCGAGGCGAGCTTCTGCGTCTGAACCAGGCGATCCTGCGCGGTACGCAGCTCTTCCAGCGATAACGAAAGCTCCTTGGTTCGCTCCTGCACCTGTTCGAACATGCGGACATTGCCGATGGCGATCACGGCCTGATCGGCAAAGGTCTGCAGCAGCGCAATCTGTTTGTCGCTGAAAGGATGTGCTTCCAGGCGGCGAAGCACGATCGTCCCGATGCTCTCGCCCTCGCGCACCAAAGGTACGCTCAACATAGCGCGGTGTCCCAGGCGGCGTGCTCTCCCCTGCGATTCCGGAAATTCATCGCCTTCGGCAGACTGCAAGTCGCGCACATGTACCGGTTTTTTGTCGAGGACCGCGCGCCCTGAGACCGAGTCGCGGTTGATCGACCATTTTTCCGTACTTATCGGTATCGGGCCGTGATGCGCGCCAGGATGCAGGCCGTCACCTGCCTTCAGCCGCACTATGGCATCATAAGCTTCGCAGAGTTCGCAGGCACTCTCGACAATGGCCTTGAGCACGGGCCCGACATTGGTCGGCGAGGAAGCGATCACCCTCAAGATATTGCCGCTTCCGGTCTGATAGACCAGCGCTTCGGACAGGTCTCGGGTCTTCGCCTGGACCTCATCGAACAGTCTGACATTTTCGATCGCGATCGCTGCCTGATCGGCAAAGGTTGTGGCCAGTGCGATTTGCTTGTCGGTGAACGGACGCGCTTCAGAGCGCGTCAGGACAATTATGCCGATCGGTAAGCCTTCCCGCAGCATCGGAACGCTGAGGATGCTGCGGAAACCGCCCAATCGCTGTCCTTCAGTGAAGGTGTAGTCGGGGTCTGCCTGAACATCGGGAATGTGAACCACGACCCCTTCCAGCAGCGCCCGGCCACTAGCCGAGCCTCGATCCGGTACGACCGGAACGCTTCTCACATAGTCCATGAATTCGTCAGAGAACCCGTAGGCCTCGGCGCGAAAAAACACGCCGTCTATTTGGCGGGTAATGGTGGCTTTGTCGGCTTCGCACAATCGGGCTGCCGATTCGACGAGCGTTTGCAGCACGGTCCGCAAGTCGAAGGCCGAGCGGCTGATCACCTTCAGCACCTCGGCGGTCGCCGTCTGCTGTTGTAGCGATTCACGCAAATCCTCCGTGCGCGCCTGCACCTCATCGAACAGCCGAACGTTCTCGATGGCAATCACCGCCTGGTCGGCAAAGGTCGTGATCAGCTCGATCTGCTTGTCGGTGAACGGTGATACGTTCGAGCGGCAGGTCGCAATGACCCCGATTGGTGAGCCCTCACGCAACAAGGGGACGCCGAGCATTGTGCGAAAGCCACCGCGTTTGATGGACTCACTCCAGGTATATTCCGGATCGACAATCGCGTCCGGGATATGAACCATCCTTCCTTCGAGCACGGTTCGTCCGACGAGGGTGTCTCGTCCTTGCTTAATGACTTGGCGCTGCATCCACTCGCGATAGTCATCCGCGAAGCCGTGGTTGGCCGCCAGCTTGTATACGTCACCCTCGCGCCGGAATATCATTGCATAATGCGCATCGCAAAGCCTCGCCGCAGATTCGACCAGCGTGTCGAGGACCGCCTGCAAGTCGAACGCCGAGCGGCTTATGACTTTCAGCACGTCGGCGGTGGCGGTCTGCTGCTGCAGCGATTCGCTCAAATCCTCGGTACGTTCGCGCAATTCCCCGAGCAGTCGCGTATTCTCAATGGCAATGACGGCCTGTCTGGCGAAATTGCTCAGCAACTCGATCTGCTTGTCAGTGAACGGGCGGACCTCCTGTCGATAGGCGGAGATCATGCCGACCAGTTCGGCCTCCTTGAGCATCGGCACGACCGTGACCGTGCGAACTCCAGCTACCTCAACAAACGCAACGACTGCGGGGTTACCCTCCAGGTAAGCCGGGCTGGTCCGGAGGTCAGGGGTGTGGACCGCTTGCCTGGAGCTGATCAATTGACCAAGGCTGCTTTCTGGATGAGGTCGGTACGTCTGCGTCTCGGGCGCATCGGCGTACGCAAATGGCACGTTATAGGAGGCGACTCGCCGAACGACATCCCCTTCAACAAGATTCATGGTACCGAATTTGGCCCCGCAAACTCGCGTCGCGTTCTCCAGCATCTTCCGGAATACCGGCTCCAGTTCGCCGGGCGATGAACTGATGACCTGCAGGACTTCTGATGTCGCCGTCTGCTGCTCCAGTGATTCTTTCAGATCGTCGGTGCGCTGACGTAGCTCGTTAAGCAGGCGGGTATTCTCGATGGCGATGACGGCCTGCTTGGCAAAGTTGGTGACGAGTTCGATCTGCTTTGCAGTAAACGGTTTGATCTCCCGGCGGTAAATCGTGATTGCGCCTATCAACTCGTTTTCCTTTAGCATCGGCACCACGAAATATGTCCGGGCCCCCGCGAGATCGGCTAATGCAACGACGGAGGGATTGCCCTCCAGATACGGCGGCAGGGTCCGAATATCTTCGATGTGGACCACTTGATGGGTTCGGGCAACGGTGCCGAGAGCGCTTTGCGGGTGGGGTTGGAACGGCGTGAGCGCCAACGAGGCGGTATAGGCGGGTGGCATATTGAAGAAGGCGACAGGACGGAAGTTCCCCTCCTCGTAGCGATTCATCTGTCCAAAATTGGCCCCGCAAACGCGCGTCGCGTTCTCCAGCATCTTCCGGAATACCGGCTCCAGTTCGCCGGGCGATGAACTGATGACCTGGAGGACTTCTGATGTCGCCGTCTGCTGCTCCAGCGACTCCGCCAGATCGCGCGTGCGAGATTGAACCTCTTCGAACAGGCGCACATTCTCGATGGCGATCACCGCCTGGTCGGCGAACGTTTCGGCCAACTCAATTTGCTTTGGGGTAAAGGGGCGAACTTCGGTGCGGCGGATCGTTAAAGACCCGATTGCCTCTTCGCCTCGCAAAAGAGGGATGGAGAGAGATGTCCGGTGGCCCATCCGCTGTGCCATCGCGCAGCCATCCGGAAACTCAGTCTTCTCGGCCTGCAGGTCGTGCACATGGATTGGCTTGCGATCCATGACCGCGCGTCCGTTGGTCCAGTCCCTCGTAAGCGGCCATTTGGCGAGATCAATCGGGATTGGACCGTGATGGGCCGCGAAGCTCAGCGATTCGCCCTCGCGCATGAAGAGAACCGCGTCGAAGGCATCGCACAGGCAACATGCTGATTCGGTCAGCGTATCGAGCACCTTCTGCAGATCGAAGGTTGAGCGACTGATCACCTTCAGCACATCTGCGGTCGCGGTTTGCTGCTGAAGAGATTCGCGCAATTCCCTGAGCAGCCGCGTGTTCTCGATCGCGATCACCGCCTGCTTGGCGAAGTTGGCGACGAGCTCGATTTGCTTGTCGGCGAATGGCCGGACCTCCTGACGGTAGATTCCGATCGAGCCAATCAGTTGGTTTTCCCTGAGCATCGGGACGATGACGATCGTGCGGGCGCCCGCAAGGTCGGACATTGCGACAACGGCCGGATCGCCCTCGAGATACGGCGGTTGTATCCGGATATCCTCGATGTGGACCACCTGGCGGGTCCGGACAAGTGCACCGAGACCGCTTTTCGGGTGCGGACGGATCGGCTTATCCATCTGCGCTGAGGCGTAGGCGTCCGGTACATTGTAGAGCGCAACAGTGCGAAAGCTGTCTCCGTCGTACAGGGCCATCGTGCCGAAATTTGCACCGCAGATCCGCGTCGCGTTCTCCAGCATCTTCTGGAAAACCGGCTCCAGTTCGCCGGGCGTACTGCTGATGACCTGAAGGACTTCTGATGTCGCCGTCTGCTGTTCAAGAGCCTCCGTCAGATCACGCGTGCGCGCCTGCACTTTGTCGAACAGGCGCACATTCTCGATGGCGATAACGGCTTGATCAGCAAAGGTCTCCAACAGCGCGATTTGACTATCAGTGAATGGCCGCACCTCGTGCCGATAGATGAGAATTACCCCCAACAGCTCGTCTGCTCTGAGTATGGGAACCGTGAGTATGGTTCGAAAGGGATCCACCTGCCGCCCCCCGTAGGTGT
>WNGI01005284.1_pt1 | contig 24346 bp, 20 predicted proteins | sample 5400621 | NCBI WGS metagenome assembly WNGI01 (sample SAMN13153374, study PRJNA577476) | soil metagenome | isolation source: 20 cm soil or saprolite under Garry oak tree replicate 1 | place: USA:California | collected 2016-06-15 | reverse complement strand
CTGACCCTGTGCGTCGGCTTCGTCGTGGACGACGCGGTCGTGATGCTCGAGAACATCGTCCGCCACATGGAGGAGGGCAAGGGCCGCCTCGAGGCCGCGCTGCTCGGCGCCAAGGAGATCGGGTTCACGATCCTCTCGATGACGCTCTCGTTGGCGGCGGTCTTCATCCCCGTGCTGTTCATGGGCGGCGTCGTCGGCCGGCTGCTCCACGAGTTCGCGGTGGTGATCACCGCCGCGGTCCTCGTGTCGGGCTTCGTCTCGCTGACGCTCACGCCCATGGCGTGCAGCCGGTTCCTCCGGCCGCCGGGCCAGTCGCATGGACGTCTCTACGCGGTCTCCGAGCGCTTCTTCGACGGCATGCTCCACACGTACGATCACAGCTTGCGGTGGGTGTTGCGGCACCGGCGCGTGACGATGGTCGTGATGCTCCTGACCTTCGTGGTGACCGCCTGGCTCTTCGTGATCATCCCGAAGGGCTTCATCCCGACCGAGGACACCGGCCAGATCTTCGCGTTCACCGAGGCGGCCCAGGACATCTCGTTCGACGCGATGAAGGAGAAGCAGCGGGCGGCGGCCGCGATCGTCCTGCAGCAGCCCTACATCGACCAGATCATGTCGTCCATCGGCGCTTCCACGATCAACGTCGTGCCGAACACCGGGCGCATCTTCATGCGGCTCAAGCCGCGCGACCAGCGGCCACCGGCCGACAAGATCATCGACGACCTCCGACCCAAGCTCGCGGCGGTGCCCGGGCTCAGGGTGTACCCGCAGAACCTCCCGACCATCCGGATCGGCGGCAACCTCACGAAGGCGCTCTACCAGTACACGCTCCAGGCCACTGACCTCCAGGTGCTGTACCGCTGGGCGCCGATCCTCTTCGACAAGATGCGGACGCTTCCGGGCTTCACCGACGTGAACACCGACCTCCAGATCGCGAGCCCGCAGGTCACCGTGGACATCGACCGGGACAAGGCCTCCGCGCTCGGCGTGACTGCCGAGCAGATCGAGAACGCGCTCTACGACGCCTACGGCTCGCGCCAGGTCTCGACGATCTACACGCCGACGAACCAGTACTGGGTCATCATGGAGCTCGACCCCAAGTACCAGCGCGACCCCACCGAGCTCTCCCTGCTCTACGTGCGCTCGCAGTCGGGCAAGCTCGTGCCGCTCTCCTCGGTGGCGCGCCTCCGGCCCACCATCGGGCCCTTGACGATCACGCACCTGGGGCAGCTCCCGGCGGTGACGATCTCGTTCAACCTGAAGCCCGGCGTGTCGCTCAGCGAGGCGGTGGCGGAGGTCGAGAAGGTCCAGCGGGAGCTCCGGCTGCCGGCCACGATCATCGGCAGCTTCCAGGGCACCGCGCAGGCGTTCCAGGCTTCGCTCAAGGGCCAGGGGTTCCTGCTCGTCGTCACGATCCTGGTGATCTATCTGGTGCTGGGCATCCTCTACGAGAGCTTCATCCACCCGCTCACGATCCTCTCGGGGCTGCCGTCGGCCGGCGTCGGCGCGCTCCTCACGCTCATGCTCTTCGGCATGGAGCTGAACGTCTACGGCTTCGTCGGGATCATCATGCTGGTGGGCATCGTGAAGAAGAACGCGATCATGATGATCGACTTCGCTCTCGAGGCCGAGCGCGCGGGTGCCACGCCGCGAGACGCGATCTACAAGGGCTGCCTGCTCCGGTTCCGGCCGATCATGATGACGACGATGGCGGCGCTGCTCGGCACGCTCCCGATCGCGCTCGGCATCGGCGCCGGCGCCGACGCGCGGCGCGCGCTGGGGCTCGCGGTCGTGGGCGGCCTGCTGCTCTCGCAGCTCCTGACCCTCTACATCACGCCCGTGCTCTACATCTACATGGAGTCGGCGCAGAAACGCGTGGACGCGCTGCGCGAGCGGCTCGCGCTCCGCGCGCGACGCGCCGCGACCAGCTAGCGCATCGGGCCCGCGGGCGCGGTGCGAGCTACTCGAGCGGCGGGCGGCGCTGCGCCCACGGCCGCGCGGCCTCGAACGCGGCCGAGGCCTGGAGCACGGTGAGGTCGGCGAAGAGGCGGCCCACGAGCTGGAGTCCGACGGGCAGGCCGCCCGGTGTCATGCCGGCGGGCACGGTCGCGGCCGGCTGGCCGGTGAAGTTGAACGGATAGCTGAACGACGCCCAGGCGAGCCAGTCCCAGGCGTGCTGGGGCCAGCGCTCGGGGTTCAGCCGCCCGACGGGAAACGCGGCGACCGAGGTCGTCGGCGTGAGCAGGAGCGCGTACTTCTCGAAGAGGGGGCGCACGCTGTCCCAGGACGCGAGCTTCCGCCCGCGCGCCTCGATGTAGTCCCTGGCGGTGTAACGCAGGCCGTCCTCGATGCAGGCGACGAGACCGGGATCCATGCGCTCGCGCCATCTCGGGAGATGCTGCGCGTAACTGCCGGCCGCGTGGGCGCTCCAGAGACACCGGATCAGCTCGTGCGAGTCGGCGAAGCCCGGCTTGACCTCCTCGACGACGCAGCCGAGCTCCTCGAAGGTGTGCGCCGCCGCCTCGACGACCGACGCGACCTCGGGGTCCACACGCAGCCCGCCGAGGTCCGGGCTCCACGCGACCCGGAGGCCCTTGACGCCCGTCCGAAGGCGGCCGACGTAGTCGTCGGGCGCGGCGTCGAGCGCCGTGCGGTCCCACGCGTCCGGCCCCGCCATGACGGCGAGCATCAGCGCGGCGTCGGCGACCGTGCGCGTCATCGGCCCCACGTGCGACGTGTAGTCGTTGTTGGAGATGGGCCACATGGGGACGCGCCCGTACGACGGCTTGAGCCCGTAGATGCCGCAGAATCCCGACGGGATGCGGATCGAGCCGGCGCCGTCCGACCCCTGGTGGAGGGGGCCGAGCCCCGCGGCCGCCGCGGCGCCGGCCCCCGCGCTCGAGCCGCCGGTGGTCATCCCGGGGTTCCAGGGATTGCGCGAGATGCCCGTGAGCGGGCTGTCGCCGATCGCCTTCCAGCCGAACTCGGGCGTGGTCGTCTTGCCGAGCATGACCCCGCCAGCCTCACGCAGCCGCCGCACGAAGGGCGCGTCCACCTCGGGCACCCGCTCGGCGAAGATGCACGACCCGGACATGGTCCGGACGCCCTTCGTGAAAGCGAGGTCCTTGATGGTGAACGGGATGCCGTGGAGCGGGCCGAGGGCGCGGCCCCGCATCACGGCGTCCTCGGCCTCGCGCGCCGCCTCGAGTGCCTGCTCGGCAGTGAGCGTGCAGACGGCATTGAGCGTCGGGTTCAGGCGCTCGCTGCGCGCGAGGACCGCGCGCGTCAGCTCCACGGGCGAGACCTTCTTCGCGCGGATGAGCCCCGCGAGCTCGGTGGCCGGCGTGTAGCAGAGCTCGGCGTCGGTCATTTGTAGCGGGGTCCGTGAGGCCGGCACGTACCGTGGGTGGCCTGAGACAGGTGCGCGTCGCTCATTTGTAACGGGGTCCGTGAGGCCGGCGCGAACCGTGGGTGGCCTGAGACAGGCGCGCGTCGCTCATCGCTTCGAGACGAGGAACCGGCCGAGGGCCAGGTGCGGGAGCCCCGAGCGCTCGAACGTGTCGAGCGCGTCCGCGGGCGAGCAGACGAGCGGCTCGCCGTAGCACGGCGCCGATCCCCGTCCGGGCCTCGAACTCGCGGATCAGCCGATGGTAGCCGGGATTCCACGCCTCGTCCACGATGTGGGCGCGTGCCGTCGCATCGTGCGGGTGGATGGCGGCGACGATCTCGTCGCGGCGCTTCGGGTTCGTCGGGAAGGCGAGCATCATGTATGGCGAGGCGAGCCCCTTCGGGTTCACGAGGTAGTCGGCCTCCCGCTCGCGCAGCACCGACGGCGCGAAGGGCATCCAGAAGTCCCGGTTCTTGATCATCCGGTTGATGAGGCCGACCACCCGGTGGTCGGCGGGGTTCGCGAGGATCGAGCGGTTGCCGAGGGCGCGCGCGCCGAACTCCATGCGTCCCGCGCAGCGCGCGACGACGCCGTCGGCGACGAGCAGCTCGGCGATCCGCTCCTCCAGGCGCGCGGGCTCGCTGACGCGGTGGCGCGCGGCGACGTCGCGCTCGCGGATGACGGCCTCGGCCTCGGCGTCGTCCAGCGAGGGTCCGAGGTACGCGGGGCCGAAGGGCCGCGGCGCGGGCGCCGTCCCCCGCGCTGCGCAGAGCGTGAGGTAGCCGAGATACGCGGCGCCGACGGCGTTCGACTCGTCGCCGCACGACGGAAACACGAAGAGGTCCGACACCCAGGGCTCCTCGGCGAGCAGCATGTTCGCTTTCACGTTCATGAACACGCCGCCGCCCAGCGCCAGGCGCTCGGCGCCGTAACGCTCGCGCGCGAGGCGCGCCCAGCGGAGGAGCGCCTCCTTGCTCGGCGCCGCCGGCGGGCGCGTAGGGCGCGAGCCCCATCACCTTGTACTCGTGCTCGCCGGGCTTCATACCGAGGAGCAGCGTCACGAGCGTGTAGAAGGAGCCGAGCGAGCCCGGGCCGCTCCGGGTCGCCTCGCGGCGCTCGAGCGTCGTGGCGCGCGCGGTCGAGACCGTGGCGCAGAGGCCGTCGCCGGAGTTGTCGTTGGTGAGGACGAGCGCCTCGCGGCCGCCGAACGGAGAGCCGAAGTACGCCGCCGCCGCGTGGCAGGCGTGGTGGTCCACGATCCTGACGCGCTCGGCGGCGAGCCCGAGGTGGCCCGTGACGTGGGCGCGGCGCTCTTCGTCGGCGAGCGGCGCCTTGCCGGGGGCCGGGTCGAGCAGGCCGAGCCGGGCGCCGAGCTTGCGCGCGCGCCCGGTGAGGCCGCGCCGCGGCGTCTCGAGGCCGACGCCGTAGTAGCGGCGCCGGTACGCCTCGTCGCGCATGACACGGTTCATCCACTCGTAGGTGGGGATGCGCGTGCCCGCGAGGACGACGAGGTCGAGCGCGCCGCGGTCGAGGGGGAGCTCGCGCAGCAGCGCGTCGATCGCGCGCCGCGGATAGCCCGCGTCGTTCTTCAACCGCGAGAAGCGCTCCTCGGAGGCGCAGCCGACGATCTGGCCGTCGCGTAGGACCGCGGCCGTCGCGCAATGGGTCTCGCTGATCCCCAGGACGAGCATCCGCGACGATGATAGCAGCAAACGCCCTACTTCCTGCCGGGGACGAGGGCGAGCGAGCACGCCTGGAGCACGAGCGCCGCCCCGACCGCCGCGGTGAACCCGAGGACCATGCCGGCCCGGTCCAGCAGGGCCGCGAGCACGGCAAAGAACCCGGCGAACGAGAACAGCCCGAGCAGCAGGCCGCCCAGCACCTGGACCGCCGGGCCCGGTCCCTCCTGCCGGTGGGCGAAGACCGTGAGGATGGCGGCATAGAGCGGAAACGTCGCGAGCAAGCCGGCGAGCCGCGGGCCGAGGGCGGGCGCCGCCCCGGTGAGCAGGAGCACCAGGCCGGTCGTCACCGCCATACGCGCGGGGATGTCCCAGCGCGGCGGCGGCGCCGCGACGCCGCGCGGGGCGCCGCCGGGGATGAGGCGGAACACGAGGGCGAGCGCGGCGACGACGGCCGGAAAGAGCCACGCGATTCCGAGCGGGAGGTGCTGGAGCGCGAGGGCGGCCGCGGCGAACGCGAGGCAGCTCGACCCGAGCGCGAGCGGCCAGGGGCCGCGCGCCGCGAGGCGTCCGTACGCGAGGCAGAACGCGGCCTCCGCGAGCGCCCCGGCGAGCGAGCCGATGGCCGCGGCGCGCGCGAACGCCACACCCTGCTCCAACGCCAGGAAGAAGACGACGGGGCCCGACGTGAGCGGCAGCCCGACGAGCCACCCGCTCAGGCCGTGGCCCCAGCGGCGACCGGCGAGGCTCGCCGCGCCGATGAGCGCCGGCGTCAGAACGAGCTTGAGGGCGAGACTGTCCAGGGAGGCCTAGCCGCGGATGGTCTTCATGACGTCCTCGTTCCGGAAGACGTCGCGGGGGTTCCCCTGGAAGATGATCTCGCCCCGGTCGATCGCGTAGAGGCGGTCGGCCACGCGCGTCGCGTTGACCAGGTTCGACTCGGCGATGAGGAGCGAGATGCCCATCGCCTTGATCGCCCGCACCGCCTCGATGAAGCGCGTGACGACGACCGGGGCGAGGCCCTCGAACGGCTCGTCGAGGAGGAGGATGGACGGGGCCAGCGTCATCGCGCGCGTGATCGCGACCATCTTCTTCTGGCCACCGGACAGGTGGAGCCCCCGGCGCGTCATGAAGCCCTTCACCTCGGGGAAGATGGCGAACACGCGAGCGTCGCCGGCCGCCGCCGCGCCCGGCCGGGCGAGCCACGCGGTGATCTGGAAATTCTCCTCGACCGAGAGGTCCGGAAAGATGCCGCAGTCCTCGGGCGCGTAGCCGATGCCGAGCAGCGCCCGGCGGTGGGTGGGCAGGCGCGTGATGTCCCGCTGGCGGAAGGCGATGCGGCCCGAGCGCACCGGCAGGAGCCCCATGATGCTGTCGATCGTCGTCGTCTTCCCCGCGCCGTTCCGCCCGACCAGGCAGACCGCCTCGCCGGCCCCGACCCGGAGGGAGACGTCGCGCAGGATCTGGGCCGGGCCCCGGAAGGTGTTGAGACGCGCGAGCTCGAGCATCGTCGCCCCGGGGTCCGTCATGGCGCCCCCGTGGTCCCGATGAGCGTGGTGATGACGGTCTCGTTGCGCCGGATCTCGTCGGGCGTCCCGTCGGCGAGGATGGTCCCCTGGTGCATCGCGACGATCCGGTCGGAGTAGTTGAAGACGACGTCCATGTCGTGCTCGATGATCGCCGCCGAGATGCCCGTCGAGCGGACGACGGACGTGATCGTGTCCATGATCGGCGCCTTCTCGCGCGTCGAGACGCCGCTGGTCGGCTCATCGAGGAAGAGGAGCTTCGGGCGGAGCGCGTAGGCGACGGCCACGTCGAGAAGCTTCCGCTCGCCCTGCGAGACGCCGCCCGCGAGCATCCGCGCCTTGGCCTCGAGACCGAACAGGCGCAGGATCTCGCTCGCCTCGTCCCAGACGGCGGAGTCGGCGCTGGCGAACGTGGCGAGGTGCGTGGTCTTGCCCTCGCGCGAGAAGATCGTGAGCGCGACGTTGTCGAGAGCGGTGAGCTGGTCGAACAGGTTCACGAGCTGGAAGCTCCGCGCGATGCCCGCCTTGATGCGCCCGTGCACCGACTGGTGCGTCACGTCCCGGTCGCGGAACAGGATCCGGCCCCCGTCGGGCCTGATGAGACCGGAGATCAGATTGACGAGCGTGGTCTTCCCGGCGCCGTTCGAGCCGATCAGGGCGAGGACCTCGCTCGGCTTGACGCTGAAGTCCACGTGGTCCACGGCGTGCGTGTCGCCGAACCACTTCACGAGGTCCTTCGTGACCAGGAGGCTCATGGACGGCTCCGCTGGAACCGCGCCAGCAGCTTCTCGGCGCTCCCGACGATGCCGGTGGGCAGCGAGAGGACCAGCGTCACCAGGACGACGCCGAGCACCAGCTGCCAGTACACCGTGTAGCCCACGGCGTAGGTCTTGAGGTAGTTGAACACGATCGCGCCGACGACGGGCCCGGCGAAGGAGCGGAAGCCGCCGAGCACGGTCATGAACACGAGCTCGCCCGAGAACGTCCAGTGCATGATGTCGGGCGTCGTGAGCCCGTTGAGCGGCACCCAGAGCGCCCCGGCCAGCCCCGTGAAGACGCCCGAGACGAGGAACGCCACCCAGCGATAGCGCCAGATCCGGACGCCCACGAACTCGGCGCGGGTCTCGTTGTCCCGGATGGCCTGGAGCGCCATGCCGAACGGCGAGTTGACGATGACCCACATGAGCGCGACGCAGGCGCCGAACACGACGAGCACGTAGTAGTAGTAGGCGTGAGACATGAAGACGGTCTTATCGCCGGCGCCAGTCACGAGCCCACCGAAGAGCGAGGGCGTCGGCACCCGGAGCCCGTCGGTCCCTCCCGTTACCCAGAAGAACTTGAAGGCGAGCGACCAGAGCACCTGCGAGAGGGCGAGCGTGAGGATGCCGAAGAAGATCCGCGTGTACCGCACGCACACGATCCCGAACACGGCGGTGACGATCACCGAGCCCACGATTGCGCCGAGGAGGAACAGCTCCATCGAACCGACCCTGAGGTACTTCACCATCAACGCGACCGAGTACGCGCCCACGCCGAAGTAGGCCGAGTGGCCGAACGAGAGGAGCCCGGTGTAACCGAGGAGCAGGTTGAAGCCGAGCGCGCCGATCGCCATGACGAGGCCGTAGGCAAGGAGGATCGCCCCGTACGGCGGCACGACGAGCGGCACGACCGCAAGCAGCGCCGCGATCGGGGCCGCGACGAGAAGCGCCCTCGAGGACGAGCCGGCGCGGGGCTGCCCGAGAACGCGAGTCGGGGCGCTCATGGCCGTCCGAAGAGGCCGGCGGGCCGCGCGAGCAGCACGGTCGCCGCCGCGAGGTAGAGGACCGCCAGCTCGATCTCCGGGAACCACGCGATCCCGGCCTCCCGGACGAACCCGACGATGACGGCGCCGACGAGCGCGCCCTCGAGGCTCCCGAGCCCGCCGATGACGACGACGATGAACGCGAGGACGACCGCGTCGATCCCCATGCCGAGCACCGCCGATTGGCTCGGCACGATGATGGCGCCACCCAGCCCCGCCATGAAGCAGCCGAGCGTGAAGGCCTGGACGTAGACGCGGTTGACGTTGACGCCCAGCGCCGCGGCCATGCGCATGTTCTGCGAGGTCGCCCGCAGCACGACACCGAACCTCGTGCGGTAGATGAAGGCCCAGAGGAAGATCGCGGCGGCGGCGCCCACGCCGATGACGAGGAGGTTGTAGGTCGGATAGATCGCGTCGCCGATCGTGAGGCTGCCGAAATTCTCGAAGACCTCGCTGGCCGAGAGCGGGTACGGGCCCCAGATGAAGCGCATGAGGTCCTCGAGGATCATGAGGAGGCCGAAGGTCACCAGGAGCTGGTACTCCTCGGCGCGCCGGTAGAAGGGCCGGAGGAGCGTCGGCTCGAGGATCGCGCCCAGGACGGCTGCCGCCAGCGCGCCGACCGGCAGGAGCATGAGCAGCACGGGGACGGGCGCCCCGGCCGCCATGGTGCCGACCGCCCAGGCCGTCACGTACGCGCCGAACGCGTAGAGGTTGCCGTGGGCCATGTTCACGATCCGCATGACGCCGTAGATGAGACTCAGGCCGCCGGCGATCAGGAAGAGGACCGACGCGTAGAGAAGCGAGTTGATGATGTGGATGAGGAGGACGTCCATCACTCCGCCACGCGGTACGGCAGCACCCTCACCTCCGGGTTCGTCTGGTTTCCATTGAAGACCAGCGCCAGCAGGACGCGGTACGCGCCCGGCGGGAGCTTGCCCTTGAGGTCCACGACCAGCCGGCCGCCGGCGACGTCCTGCGACTGCCCGGTCGCAACGACCTCGTCGCGAGCGTCCACGACCGTCCAGTGCGCGACGAGCGGCACCCTCGCCTTCTCCCCCGTGGGCTCGAGACGCAGCGGTTCCCGCATGATCTTATACGAGCGCCCAGATTTTGTGATGCTTTCAGCGTCGGCCTCGAGCGCGAGCCGGTCGCCCTGCCGCTCGACCCGGCTCACCCACGCCCGCTGGGGCAGCGCGTACGGGTCGAACGAGCCGACGACGTTCGGGTACGAAAGGTCGCGGAACACCGTCAGCACCGCAGAGCTCCCGCTCCACCGGGTGAGCTGGTAGGGGCCGCTCGTCACGAGGCAATGGCCGTGTTGGCGCTGGAACCGACGGAGCGCCGCCCAGCGCTGCTTGGCCTGCTCGACGGTCACGAGCCCGCGGAGCGGCTCGGGCACGTAGGCGCGGCGCTCGAGGTCCGCGGCGAGCGAGGACAGGGCGTCCTGGAGCTTTCGGTCGCGCGCGAGGTCGAGCCAGGGCACGCCGCGGCGCTTGGCCTCGTCTTCGGAGAAGGCCGCCAGGCCGCGGGTCACCGCCTCCTCCATCAACACGATCAGCTGCCAGGGCACGGGGCTCCACGGGGGGGCGACGGCGGGCGCCGCGCCGGCCTCGGCCGCGTGCCGGAGGTAGACCTCCACCACCGGCGTCTCGAGGAGCACCTGGAGATCTCCAAAATCCCTGACCTCGGTTTCCGCCTTGGCGATCCGCACCGCGGCGAGCCACTCGCGGAGGACCGCGGTGGCGCGCCCGATTTCCCTGTCCTTGTCGCTCCAGCGAGCCGCGAAGACGTATGGGTAGACCACGTCGGCGACGCTCATCTTGGTGCCGTCGTGGAACTTCGAGAGCATCACGCGGTAGGTGATCCTCTGTGGCACGACGGCGCCCGGCGCCCCCGGCCGGAGCGCGCCCGTTCCCGGCTCGGGCACGAGCGCGCCCGTCGGTACCTCGACGGGTCCGGCGATCTCGACGGCGCGTACACGGTTCGGCACCCAGCCGCTACCGGCGGGCGCCGGCAGCACGCCCGTGTCAGCGAGCGCCGACCACAGGAGCGCACCCGTCGCGTCCCCGAAGCCGGCGATCGGATTCCAGGCCGCGGCCGGCCGTGACGCCGTCGCGATCCGGAGCCAGCCGTTCCACGGGAAGTCCTTCAGCTTCACGGTTCGGAGGAAGACGGCGGAGTCGAGCCCTGCCTGGTCGTCGTAACCGACGTTCTCGACGCCCTCGGAATAGTCGTCGTTCACCGCCTCGCGCCGGAGGGCATAGCCGACGGCGACACGCTCGCAGCCGCGCGTCAGGAGGGAGAGCAGTCGGCGCTCGAGGTTGAGCCGTTCGACGTCACTCGCATAGCCGCCGCGGACGAGGCGCGTGAACATCTCTTCGATCGCGCCGGCCGAGGCCGCGTCGGAGACACCGCGCGCGTAGAGCGCGTGGGCCTGGAACCATCCTTCCTTCAGCCAGGGCGGACCGATCCAGCCGTTGAGCCGGGTCGTCGCCTCGCGGACGAGCCCACGCAGATCGACCTCCTCGAGCGTCGCATCCCACTCGCCGTCCGCCGACCGCCAGGCCGGGTCCGCGGGGAGGGCCGCGAGCCCCGGACGAACGCGAAGCCGGAGCGCGGAACCCGTAGCGCCCGCGAGGGCGGTGCGGGCCTTCGCGGCGACGACGAGATCGGCGTGGTGGAGATAGTCTCCGTGGTACGGCGTCACGGGGTACGGGTGGAAGACGTACTCGCCCTTGGCGGTCGCGAGCGCCGGGGCGAGCCGCGCCGCGGCGGCGCATCGCTCGCGCGGGTCGGTGAACGGCGCGCGCGCGGGGTTGAACGTGAGAACGACGAACGATCGCAGTGACTCGACCCACGCCAGGTGCGCGGGGGCCTTCGGCGCGGCGAGGGGCCCGACATACGCGTGAATCGCGTTCTTCTCGAAGAGCCGTAGAGCCGCCGACGGCTCGGCGAATTCGACCCTGATCTCCTGCGGGTAGAACGACGGGTAGTACGGGATCTCGTGCCCCGCCTCCGCCGTCGTCGAGCCAGCCGCGACGAACACCAGGGCCACGAGACCGCGCCGGAGGGCCAAGCTGAAATGAAGAGGGGACGGGGAGCGCCGCGCGGAACCTGTATCGTTCTCAGGTTACGGGCGGCGTCCCCCGCCCCCGTCGAAGACTAAGCCTTAACGACCGGCCAGGTCTTGTCGATCCAGGTGTACGTCGAGGTCGGCTCGCCCTTGGGCCAACCTGGAGGCGCCGTGATGCTTCGAATCGGGATCGTGATGATGCGATTCGGGTCGAGGATCGGGAACGGATACTCCGGCACGTGCTTGCTGAAGCCGATGATCGCCTCCTTGTAGCCCTGGTGGTTGTCCGGCCGGATATAGACGTAGCCGGCGGGTCCTGCGATCATCGCGCCTTCCAGCATCGCGATGATCATCTCGTCGTCAGGCCAGCCGCCGGCGAGCTTGTTGGCCTTCTCGATGGCCGCCTTCAGCATGTACGTCGCCGTGTAGGCGCCCTCGGCCTGGAAGTTCGGATACTCGTTGAAACGCGCGTGGTATTTCTCGACGAAGCTCTTGTTGAGCGGCCACTTGTCGCCACTGGGGTACGTGAAGTGATAGTTCGAGTGCACGCCGGCGATGACACCCTCGGGATGGTCCTTGCCGATCGCGTGCGGCGCGGTGCCCATGGCGAGCGTGGTCGCGAACTTCGCCTTCTGGAACATGCCGTAGCGGAGCGCCTGCTTGTAGAGGGCGACGTAGTCGCCGCCCCACACCGAGGAGACGATCAGGTCGGGTTTCGACGCGATCGCCTTCGTGATGTGAGACGAGAAGTCGGTCGTGCCGAGCTTCGGCCAACCCTCGGAGACCACCTCGGCCTGGGGCATCAGCTTCGTCATGACGATCTTGAGGTGGTCGAAGGCGTTGCGGCCGTACGAGTAATCGGGGTGGATGTGGGCGATACGCTTGGACTTCGGCCACGTCTGCGCGATGGCCAGCGCCGTCGTGCAGCCGTCGGCCGACTGGATGTTCGTGAGTCGGAAGATGTAGTGCGGGTTCGGCACGGCCTTGTCGAAGAGGAAGTCGGTGCAGCCGTCGACGAACATCGTGAGGACCTTCAGCTCCTCGGCGACGGGGCCGAGCGCTGGCGTGTTGCCGCTGGACGTGATGCCGCAGAAGAAGTCGATGTTCTCCGACAGCTTCAGGCGGCGCAGCTCTTTGACGTTCGCGTCGGTGCCCGCAGCCTCGTCGGCCTTGAGGACCTCGACCTTGCGCTTGCCCAAGAGCCCGCCCGCCGCGTTGATCTCCTCGGACGCGAGAAGTTGGCCCTTGTACATGGGCTCCCCGAGCACTGCCGCGGGACCGGTGAAAAAGGTCATGTGGCCGATCTTGAACGGCTTATCGGGGATGTTGCCCTTGGGCTTCTCCTGGGCCTGCGCCACCCCGACGACTGGAAGCGCGGCGCCGGCCGTGGCGCTCAGTGCCGCGCCGACGGTGACTCCGAGGCCGCTCAGAAAGTCCCGTCGATTCACGTCTGCTGCCATTGGTGATCCCTCCGTTGGGGTTCCGTCCGTAGGTGGGAAGGCTTCGCCGCGCTCACAGAACTGCGTTAGGCTTTAGCATCCGGCTCGCTCAATGTCAAGGCGCGCCACGCATCCGCCTCTTATAATCGCGTGGCGGGGGCTTCAGTTCCCCCCGGGACTCATGATGACGCAGGCCGTCCACGCCACTGCCAGAATGCTCCGCGGCATCGCCGCAGCGGTGCGCCGTCGCCCCGCCGCGTTCCTCGTCATCGCGGCCGGCATCCTCGCCCTCAACCTGCTCCTGCCGCCGCTCCTGCTCGCCGTCACGCGCACGCCGTGGACCTATTTCACCTTCAACCCGTGGCTCAAGAAGCTTCCCGCATTTCTCGTCTCGGACGCGCCCCTCGAGAAGAAGCTCGATTTCCTCTCGCGCGTCGCCGTCCTGTGGTTCACCGCGGACGGTCCCTACGGCGTCCCCGAGTGGGGCTTCGCCGTGGACGCGCTGGATCTCGTGAGGTTCCTCGTGCTGGCCCTCCTGTTCGGCGCCTACGGCGCGCTCTGGCTCCGTGCGCGCGAGCAGGGACGGATCGTGGGCTGGCGGGCGACGACAGGACGGAACGGGGGCACGCTCGGCGCGCTCGCGGGAATCCTCGGGCTCTCGACTGGACCGTGCAGCGTCGTCGGCTGCGGCGCCCCAGTGCTGCCGGTCGTGGGACTCGTCTTCACGGGCCTCTCGAGCGGCACGCTCGCTCTGCTCTCAGTCTCCTCGCGGATCGCCGCGGCCACGGTGCTCGTGCTGCTGAGCGTCGCGGTCCTCTACCTCGGCTGGCAGACCGCGTCCACCAGCAGTGGGGAAACCGGGGGGGGAGTGACGCCGCTCCCCCCGGCCTCGACTAGCTGAACATGGGGGCTCCGAGCGCCCCCAAGCCCCCGGGTGGCTCGGGACGCCCCGGCGGAGCCGTGGCGCCCCTCGATAACCCGACGGGCTGACTAGCTCTTGCCGAGCGCCGCGACGAGCGCGCGGCAGAAGGCCGGCAAGTCGTCGGGCCTGCGCGAGGTGATCAGGTTGCCGTCCACGACGACCTCCTGGTCCACCCAGTTCGCCCCCGCCGCGACGAGGTCGTCCTTGATCGAGAAGAATGACGTCGCCTTGCGTCCCTTCAGCACGCCTGCCGAGACGAGCATCCAGCCCGCGTGGCAGATCGCCGCGACGACCTTCCCCTGCTGCGCCGCCTCGCGCACGAGCGCGACCATCGCGGGGTGCCGCCGCATCAGGTCCGGGGCGTAGCCTCCGGGGACGACCACCGCGTCGAACTCGACGGCCTTCACCTGGTCGGCCTGCACGTCCACGTTGACCGGGTAGCCGTGCTTGGAGGTGTAGGCCTTGGCGCCGTCGGCGCCGACGACCTTCACCTCGGCGCCCTCTTCCTTGAAGCGGTAGTACGGCACCCAGAGCTCCATTTCCTGATACATGTTCTCGGCCAGGATCGCGATCCGCTTACCTGCGAGTTTCATGCTGCCTCCTTGTCGGGGTTACACGACGTCTTCGGACACGGTGACCACCACCCGAGTGTACCTCGCACGGCGCCCGGGGTGCAGCACGACGCTCGGCGTGTCACTCGGCAGCGACGCGGGCGGCCAGCCAGCGCGCCGTGCGCAACAGACGCGCATCGCCGTCGCGCGGGCCGACGAGCTGAACGCCGAGCGGCAGGCCGTTCGCACCCTGCATGAGCGGCACGCTGAGGGCGGGCATGCCGGCGAGCGTCCACAGCGTGCAGTAGGCGGGATCGCCCGTCGAGTCGAGCCCCGCCGGCGCGGTGCCGGGGGCGGCGGGCGTCAGGATGGCGTCATAGCGCTGGGCGAACAGCTCGGCGAAGCCCTCCGCGAGGGCCGGGATGCGGGCCAGCGCGCGAAGATAGTCGACCGCCGGCACCGCTCGGCCCCGCTCGAGCCGCGCGCGCAGCGCGGGGGACAGCCGGGCGCGCCCCGTCTCCCACTCCCTGCCGAGATTCGCCGCCGTCTCCGCTTCCATGATGATGCGGTGCCACTCGAGCGCCTCGCCGGCCGCTCCTGAGAGCTCGAGCTCCTCCGCGCGCTCGCCGAGGTGAGCGGCGAGCTCGGCGAAGGCCTCGCGGGCGTCCGCGTCGACGCCATCCCAGCGCTCCGTCTTTACGAACGCGAACATGGGCGGTAGGGGCGGCGCCTGGGCCGCAACGTCGCGATACGGGATCCGCGCCCGCGGACGCGAGTCGGGGTCGCGCTCGTCGTGACCCACGAGCTGCTCCAGGAGGAGCGCGAGATCCTCGAGCGTGCGCGCGAAGAGGCCGACGTGGTCGAGCGTGCGCGAGAGCCTGAGCATGCCGTGGCGCGGGATCAGGCCGTGCGTCGGCTTGAGGCCGTACACGCCGCAGAATGAGGCCGGGCGAATGGTCGACCCGCCGGTCTGGCTGCCGAGCGCGAGCGGGATCATGCCGCCGGCCACCGCGGCGGCCGAGCCGCTCGAGGAGCCGCCCGGCGTGTGCGCGGGGTCGTGCGGGTTGCGCGTCTTGCCCGGCGCGCGGCCGGCGAACTCGGTCGTCACGGTCTTGCCCAGGATCACCGCGCCCGCCGCGCGCAGCATCGCGACCACGGTGGCGTCGTGGGACGTCGTGCGCCCCGCGTGCAGCGGGGAGCCGTTCTCCGTGGGCATGTCCGCGGTGTCGAAGATGTCCTTGACGCCGACGGGCACGCCGTGCAGTGGCCCGATGGGCCGACCGGAGAGACGCCACTCGTCGGCGGCGCGCGCCTGCGCGAGGGCGTGCTCGGGGTCGAGGAACGCGAAGGCCTGCACCTGCGCGTCCGTCTCCCGCACCCGCCCCAGGCAGGCCTCGACCAGCTGGACCGAGCTGATGACGCGGCAGATGAGAACGATGATCATGTACGGCATCATGCCGGCGAAGATCTGGTTGAGCGTGACGTGCTTCGGCGAGACCCCCTTCAGATAGAAGGCCGACATCGCCACCGGCGGTGACAGGAACGCCGCCTGGAGGTTGACCGCCACCATGGTGCCGAAGAGGATCGGATCGATGTGGAAGTGGCTCAGGAGCGGGATGAAGATCGGGCAGAAGATCACGATGATCTCGGTCCACTCGAGCGGCCAGCCCAGCAGGAAGATGATCAGCTGCGCCGTGATCTGGAATCCGAGCGGCGACAGGTTCAGGCTCAAAACCCACCGTTCGATCAGTCCCTGGCCGCCGTGCAGGGCGAACACCGCGGAGAACAGCGCCGAGCCGACGAAGAGCCAGCAGACCATCGCCGTCGTCTTCGCGGTGAGGAACGTCGATTGCTTGATGTTCTCGCGCAGCTCCGGTGAGTTCTTGAGATTCCAGAGAAGCGGCGCGACGGTGCCGACGAGCGTCCCGGCGATCGAGGCCGACACCAGCAGGGAGGCGAAGTCCTCGCCCGACCACCACCCGAGCGCGACGCCGACAATCGCTCCGGCGAGGCTCCACCACAGGACCTGATGCTGGTATCGCGCCATCACGGCCAGATACAGCGCGCCGAGCGCGCCGATCGCCGCCGACTCGGTCGCGGTGCAGATGCCGAAGAGGATCACCGCGAGTACCACGACGGTGAGGACGCCGAGCGGCACCACCGACGCGCAGAGCTCTCTCAGGATCTCGAGCTGCTCGCCGTCCATGCGCCAGAAATAGACGAGGAGCAGGAGTCCGGACAACGCGGCCAGTCCCCAGAACCACGCGTAGAAGCGCTCGGGGATCTTCCCCGCGCCCGCGCCGGCCGTCGGGTCCCTGAGCGACGTCATCTCCTCGGGCGGCCCCTCGGCCTGCGGCGCCATCTGCCCGGGCCGGGAGCGGCGCGGGGGCGGCCGTCGCGGTCGCGACCTCCGGGGCGTTGTAGATCACCACGTACCACCATGTGGCGGCGAAGGTGCCGACCGTCAGCATCACCGGCACCGACAGCGTCAGCAACCCCCGGGTGATCGCACGGTAGTCCGCGCCGCGCGCGAGCGCCGGCCGGAACGCGGCGGCGAGGAGACCCGGGACGACGGTCCGCGAGCGGCCCCGCTCGAGCGCCAGGAGATAGTCCGGCACAGGGACGCGGTACTGGTCCGGCGCCAGCTTGGGGGCGATCTTCGGATTGATGATCGCCCAGCCGAGGATATAGACGAGGTACAGGAACGTCAGGAAGAATCCCGGTAGCATCGCCGCCGCGTACAGCTTCACGATCGACTGCCCGGCCACCGCGGCGTAGACGATGAGCATGACCGAGGGCGGAATCAGGATGCCCAGGGTGCCGCCGGCCGTGATCGCACCGGAGGCGAGACGGACATCGTAGCCCGCCTTCAGCATCGGCCGCATCGCGATGACGCCCATGAGGACGACGACGGCGCCGACGATGCCGGAGGCGATCCCCCAGAACGCGCAGACCAGGAGCGTCGTGACCGCGAGCGAGGCGGGGACGCGCCGGAACGCGAGCTGGACACTGTGGAACATCCGGTCGACCAGCGCCGCCCGCTCCATGATGTAGCCCATGAAGACGAACAGCGGGATCGACAGCAGGGTGTCGTTCGTCATGACCCCGTAGGTCCGCTGCGCGATCAGGTCGAAGATCCGATTGTCGTACCAGTGCCCGCCCGAGACCCAGAACGCGATGTAGCCGAACACCATCCCGAGCCCCATGAGCGTGAACGCGGTCGGGAAGCCCATCATGATCGCGACCACGATGAGGCCGAGCATGGTGAGCCCGAGGGAGGGGTCGCTCACTTCTTCCGCTCGCGGTCCTCGATCGCCTTCTCGTGCACGACGCCTTCCTCCATGACGCTTCGGTGACGCGCGGCTTCGTCGATCGCCTTCGCCCCCTCCATCGCCGCACGGCGAGACTCCTCGTCGACGTACTGGCTGTGCCCGAGCTGCGTGTCGATGACGTCGATCTCTTCGACGTCCTCGAGCCGCGCGGGCCAGGCGCCGGTCCGCAGGCAGACGAGGCAGCGCACGATCTCGGCGAGCCCCTGGAGCATCACCAGCGCCCCCGCGAGGGGGATCACCGTCTTGAAATGATAGACGGGCGGCCCCTCGGCGGTGACGGTCGAGTGCTCGTGGATCCGCCAGGAGTCGGCGGCGAACCCGCCGCCCGCGTAGATGAGCCCGATCATGCACGGGATGAAGAACAGCAGGTAAAGGGCGAGGTCGAGCGCGGCCTGGCCGCGCGGCTTCATGTAGATGTAGACGAAGTCGGCGCGCACGTGGCCGGCCTGGGCCAGCGTGTAGGCGCCGCACATCATGAAGAGGGTGCCGTACAGCATGCTGTTCAGGTCGAAGATCCAGGCCGTCGGCGCGTTGAGGATGTAGCGCTTGAAGACTTCGATGGACACCACGAACGTGAGGGCGAGGATCAGCCAGGCGAAGGTCTTGCCCGACCAGTAGCTGATCTGGTCGATCGCGCGGAGCAGCCGCTGCGCGCTCATGGGCGCCCGAGAAACGCCAGCCAACCGGCGGGCGCCGGATGGCTGGCGCGACGGCCAGCGTTGGTCACCGAGCGGCTAGCTCTTCTTGCCGAAGTAGTGGTTGTAGGCCATGCGACGGCTGACGTTGGTGTCGAGATCCCACTTCACCGCCCGGGCCGCGAAGGCCTTCTGTGACTCCACGATCTCCTTGAACATCGGGTTCTCAGACGACTTCTTGTCCACGACGGTGTCATAAACCTCGAGCTGTTTCTGCAGCACGGAGTCCGGCGTCTTGTAGAAGCGCACTTTGTCCTTGGTCTGCAGCTCGATGTAGTCCTTCGAGTATCGGTCGATCGATTTCCACGACATGTCAGCCGAGGCCGCCTCCACCGCGTTCTCGATGATCGCCTTCATCTTGTCCGGGAGCGCGTCGAACCTGGTCTTGTTGAACGTGATCTCGAGCTGCTCGGCGTTCTGGTGGTAACTCTGCAGCATGCACACCTTCGACACGTCGGCGAAGCCGAGGATGCGGTCTGAGGTCGCGTTGTTGAACTCGGCGGCGTCCAGGAGCCCCCGGTCCATCGCCGGCACGATCTCGCCGCCCGGCAGCGCGTTCACGGCGGCGCCGAGGCCCTGGAACACGTCGATCGAGATGCCGACCGTCCGGAACTTCAGGCCCTTGAAGTCGTCGACTTTGGTGATCGGCTTCTTGTACCAGCCGAGCGGCTGCGTCGCCATCGGGCCGTATGGAAAGGACACGACGTTGATGCCGATCGAGGCGTAGAGCTTGTTCAGTAACTGCTTGCCGCCGCCGTACTTGTGCCAGGCGAGCAGCATGTTGGCGTCCATCCCGTAGCCCGGGCCCGATCCCCAGAGCGCGAGCGCCGTCTGCTTGCCGTAGTGGTACACGAGCACCCCGTGGCCGCCGTCGAGCGTACCCTTCGAGACGGCATCGATCAGGCCGAACGCCGGCACCACGGCGCCGGCCGGCAGCACCTCGATCTTGAGGTCGCCGCCGGTCATGTCGTTGACCTTCTTGGCGAAGTCGAGCGCGTATTCGTGGAAGATGTCCTTCTGCGGCCAGGTGGACTGCCAGCGCATGGTGATCGGCCCCTGCGCCTTGGCGATCATGGGGAAGGCGAGCGTCGCCGCGCCCGCGGCCGCGGCGCCCTTGAGGAACCTGCGGCGGGGTGCCTCGGGTCTCGAGTGCTCGGTGCTCATGCGTCATCTCCTCTCACGCTTTGGTGGCGAAAATGAAGTGGAGGAATCCCGTGCTCGCTCGTGTCGGTCAGACGCCCCGGGGATTCTAACCGGTTCCCTCGCGACCCCGCAAGACGGCCGTGAGCACGCGGCGGCTTGTCCGAGGCGGGTCACGGACTCTTCAGGGTGACCGAAAGGTGCGCGGCCCCCCGGCGCACCGTGAGCCGCAGCGGCCGGTCCGGGCTCGCGTCGGCGAGCGCGTCACGTGCGGCCTCACGGCTCACCACCGGACGCTCGTCAACCTGGAGGATCACGTCGCCCGGCTCGAGCCCGGCCTTCTCCGCAGGGCTGCCGGGCAACACCGCCGTGATCGCGGGCGTGCTTGGGCCCTCGCGCCGGACTTCGCCGGGCCGGTCGGACTCGCGCACGCTGAAGCCGTACTCGGCCGCGACGCGCTCGCCGACGACCTCGCGCGGCATCGCCGCGAGCCGCACCGCGACGCGCCGCCTGCCCTCGTCGCGCAGCACCGTGAGCCGTGACTCGGCGCCCACGGGCGCCGCCGCGATGAGCCGCTGCAGCAGCCGGGTCTCGGTCACGGGCCGGTCGCCGAAGGCGACCACGATGTCCCCCGCCCGCAGGCCCGCCGTGGCGGCGGGCGCGCCCTCGATGACCTCGACGATCACCACCCCGAAGCCCTCGCGGAGCCCGTGCTTCGCGGCGATCTGCTCCATCTCCTGCTCCGCGAGGTCGCGGATGCGCACGCCGAGCCATGACCACTGCCGCTCGCCGGCCGCCGCCGGCGCGCCGAGGAGCAGGACGGCCAGCAGGAACACGGCGCGCGCGCTCATCCGCGACCCCCGAGGAGCTCGCGGACCAGGTCGTCGAGCGCGGCCGCGAGCCGGTCGAGGCGCCGCGTGACGTCGAGGGTCTCGAGCAGCTCCTGCCGCAGCGCCGCGTCGGGCAGCACCGCGGCCGCGATCCGGTCGGCGATCGCGCCGGCCGGCTGGCCCTCGGCGAGCGCCGTGTCGAGCAGGTTGGCGGGGCGGTCGAGCGCCTTGAGCAGCCGCTCGCACGCGCCGCGGATCCGCGCGAGCAGCGCCCCGACGTCCGTGCGCGGCGACACGTCGTCGAGGCGCTGCGCCGCCACGACCCGGTAGAGCGTGTCGCTCGGCTTCTCGCTCTCGAGGCGGACGCGGCAGTCCCCCTTGAGGAGGATGTTGTAGCGACCCGTCGCGAGCCGTTCCCAGCTGACGATCTCGCCCGCCCCGGCGACCTCGTGGACGGGCGGCTTGCCCGCGTACGTCGCCTCGTAGCCGGGCCGCAGCTTGACGACGGCGAGCCGTCGGTCGCGCGCTAGTACGTCCATGACCATCGCGCGGTAGCGCGCCTCGAAGACGTGCAGCGGCAGGAGGGTGTGCGGGAAGAACGTGACGTCGGGCAACGGGAAGATCGGCAGGACCAGCGGCGCCCGGGGTCCGCCCACGACGTTAGCCGATGGTGGGCAGGGGCTTGAGCGCGCCGAGCTCGTGCAGGCGCGCTTGCACGGCTCCAGCGAGCGCGCGGAACGCCTGCGCCTGCGGCGAGTCGGGGCGGCGAATGGTGATCGGCGACCCCTCGTCGCCTCCCACGCGCGTCTCCGGGTCGAGCGGGAGCTGCGCGAGCAGCGGCACCCCGTACTCGTCGGCGATACGCTGGCCGCCTCCCTCGCCGAAGATCGCATACCGGTTGCCGGTGTCGGGCGCGAGGAAGTAGCTCATGTTCTCGACGACGCCGAGGATGGGCACGTTGAGCTTCTGGAACATCCCGATCGCCTTGCGGACGTCGAGGAGCGCCACCTCCTGCGGCGTTGTCACCATGACGACGCCCGAGAGCGGGATCACCTGCGAGAGCGAGAGCTGCGCGTCGCCCGTGCCCGGCGGCATGTCGAACACGAGGTAGTCGAGCGCGCCCCACATGACGTCCTTCAGCATCTGCTGGATGAACGAGTGGATCATCGGCCCGCGCCAGACCAGCGGCTCGCGGTCGTTCACCAGGAGGCCGATGGACATCATCTTGAGGCCGTGCGCCTCGACCGGGATGATCTTGTTGTCGAACATGCCGGGCCGTCCGCGCGAGCCGAGCATGAGCGGGATGTCGGGGCCGTACACGTCGGAGTCGATGATGCCGACCATGCCGCCCGTCTGGCGGAGCGCGACGGCGAGGTTCACCGCGACGGTCGACTTGCCGACGCCGCCCTTGCCCGACGAGACCGCGATGGTGTGCCGGACCTCGGGGATGAACTCGGCGCGCGCCGCGGCCTGGGCGTGGGCGTGGCCGTGCGCCGCGGCCGGGGGCCGCGTCTCGGCCCCGCCCATCTTCACCTGCACCTTCGCCACGCCCGGAAGCCGGCCGACGATCCGCGAGGCCATGCTGTGCAGCGTGACCTTCGATTGCGGAGACTGGGTGGTGAAGGCCAGGGTGAAGGTCACGCCGGAGTCCGCGATTTTCAGTTCCTGCACGAGCCCGAGCGCGACGATGTCCTGCTGCTGCTCGGGGTCTCGGACGCCGCGCAGGGCGTCGAGAACGGCCTTTTCGTCGACCATACGGGTCGACTATAGCACCGGCCCGCCGGACACGCTTATCTATGCGCAAAACATTGCAATTCGGGCGTTGACCTGCTACAAAAAGACGGTGATCGCCGCCGACGAGTTTCGTCGCGCTCTCGGGCATTTCGCGACCGGCGTCACCACCGTCACCACCCTCGACGCGGACGGGCGCCCCACCGGCCTCACGGCGAGCGCCTTCACCTCGGTCTCGCTCGATCCGCCGCTGATCCTCGTCTGCGTCGACCACAAGTCGCAGAGCTACCCGCCGCTCCTCGAGCGCCGCCGGTTCGGGGTCAACGTCCTCGGCCTCGAGCAGGAGGCGATCTCCAAGCGCTTCGCCTCGACCCGGCTCGACAAGTTCGACGGCGTCCCGCACCACGTGGGCGAGCTCGGCGTGCCGCTCATCGACGGCGCCCTGGCCCAGCTCGAGTGCGTCACGGTGAGCACGCACGTCGAGGGCGACCACACGATCTTCGTCGGGCGCGTCGAGCGCGTCCACGTCGGCACCGGCGAGCCGTTGATCTATTACCGCGGTCGCTACGACCGCCTGTCAGGAGCGAACTCGTGACGTCCATCCCGCTCTCGCGCCCCCCGATCGACGACGAGATCAAGCAGGCGGTGCTGGCCGCGATCGAGTCCGGCCACTACATCCTCGGCCCCCAGTGCAGAGCGCTCGAGACCGAGCTGGCGGCGCACGCGGGCACCGGGCACGCCGTCCTCACGAGCTCGGCGACGGCCGGGCTCTGGCTGATCTTCCGCGCGCTCGAGGTGAAGCCGGGCGCCGAGATCCTCGTGCCCGCGCACACCGCGTTTCCAACGGTCGAGGCGATCTGTGCCGCCGAGGGCACGCCGGTCTTCGTGGACGTCGACGACTGGTACACGCTCGACGTCAAGGACGCCGCCTCGAAGGTGACGCCGCGCACGGTCGGCATGGTGCCCGTGCACCTCTACGGGCAGCCCGCCGATCTCCCGGCCGTCCAGGACCTCGCGGCGCGCTACGGCCTCTGGGTGCTCGAGGACTGCGCGCAGGCGCAGGGCGCCTCGTGGGGCCCCCGGCGGGTCGGCACGTTCGGGCGCGCCGCCGCTTTCTCCTTCTATCCGTCGAAGAATCTGCCCGCGCTGGGCGACGGGGGCGCCGTGCTCACCAGCGACGACGCGATCGCGGCGCGCTGCCGCCAGCTGCGCGACCACGGCCGGCTCAGCAAGGACGTGCACGCCGAGGTCGGCTTCAACCTGCGCTTCAACGAGCTCCAGGCGGCGGCGCTGCGCGTCCTGCTGCGCCGGCTCGACGCGATGAACGACCGGCGCCGGGCGCTCGCCGCCCGATACGCCGAGGGGCTGGCGGGCCTCCCGCTCACGCTCCCCGCAGAGCGCGAGCACGCGCGCCACGTCTTCCACCTCTACGTCGTGCGCACGGCCCGCCGCCAGGAGCTGGCGGCGTTCCTCCGGGCGCGCGGGATTGCGACGGGTATCCATTACCCCGTGCCGACCCACCGCCAGCCGGCCGTCGAGCGGTTCCACCCGCCCGCGCTGCCGCGCACGGAACGGCTCGTCGAGGAGATCCTGAGCCTGCCGATGTCGGCGAACCACACCGAGGCGGAGATCGATGCCGTCGTCGCCGCGGTGCGGGACTTCTTCGCGCGTTGAGCACGCCGCTCCGCATCCTCCAGATCTATCCGAAGGACGACTACTTCACGGGCGCCGCGGTCCAGCTCCGCGAGCTCACGCTGGGGCTCAAGGGCCGCGGGCACGAGGTCGTCGTCGCGACGCGCCCGAGCGAGACGTGGGCGGCGAAGCTCAACGAGGCGGGCGTCGCCCACGAGGCGCTGCCCATGCGGTCCGAGGTCGACCTTCGATCGGTGAGGCGCCTCGTGCGGATCCTCAAGACCCACCGGATCCAGGTGGTCCACGCCCAGAAGGGCAAGGCGCGGACGCTCGCGATGCTCGCCGGCCTCGTCACGAAGATCCCCGTGCTGGTCCTGAACCGCGGCGTGAGCTTCCCGCTCGACCCGTTCAACCGCCTGGGCTACACGACGCGCCGGGTGACCGCGATCGTCGCCGTGTGCGAGTCGATCAAGCGAGGGCTCGTGGCCCAGGGCGTGCCGGCCGAGAAGATCCACGTGATCTACTCGGGCACCGACACCGATCGCTTCAACCCGAAGGTGGATGGAAGCGGGATCCGGCGCGAGCTCGGCCTCGGCCCCGAGGACTT